>Ga0105054_10012733_pt1 | contig 10247 bp, 10 predicted proteins | sample BON02_FD_78091 | JGI IMG/M metagenome (GOLD analysis project Ga0105054, IMG submission 78091) | Freshwater microbial communities from Lake Bonney liftoff mats and glacier meltwater in Antarctica - BON-02 (megahit assembly) | ecosystem: Environmental > Aquatic > Freshwater > Ice > Glacier... | reverse complement strand
TAATTAAGCTCATTGAAACCTAAAACGATATCCGGAAGGTTCTATTTTTGCACGGAGGTTGATCCTGAATGTAAACATAGTTTTCGGTTGATAAATCAACCCTAGGGTTTTAAAGGATACAGATCGAGCGCTTCCCAAAATTCGAAATATGTTTTGTTCGTATAAGAAACCATGTCTCTCGACGCAAAGCGACTTTTGTCTCCGTCGACGAAGCATTCGTTATCCGGTAACAAAGATGAGTTTGCTCCAGTCAGAAAAAAGAGACGTCTCTCCACGTATTCTAAGCCAGTTATAGAGCCTGTGGTCGTAGAAGAAAAACCTGCCCCTGCACCAGAAACGAAAATGGTGGTGGCGTGTGTGCATCCCCGTTGCAAGCAGCCTACAGGGCTCAAGTTGAACGGACAACCTTCTAAATATTGTGAAGGCCACTTGGAAAGTGCCCGCCGTTATCATTACAAGCAAAGCAAAGTCAAGAAGGAGAGAAAGGTCCGACCTACGAAAGCTACGGTAAAAGCTCCGGTCACGGTCAGGACTCCACTCAGAGTTCAGCCACCGACCTTTCTTGTGCCAGTTGAACCTCCTTGTCCGGTATTGCCTCCTCCCACCCAACAGGAGATTCTGAATGCCTTTGCTTTTGGGAAGGCGGATGAGATGACCGAACGCTTGAGGACTATTCCTGGAGTTCAGTTCATACGGACACGTCAGTATTTACCTGGCGGGCGGATCGTAACCAAAACCGATATTTATATTCCTCCAGTGTAATTGTTTGGGCTAAACATCCAATAAAAGGATCATTAAACTACCAAAATGGATATTACCAAAATGATTAACACGCTCGTGGCTGGTCATCGTTTTAACCAAGACCAGGCGTGTGCCGAAGATTCCAAGACCTTGTTACGTTAATCTGGTCTCAAAACTGGATGGTCCAAACCGCCGGCAAACGGTATGACGGTGTATATTTTAGCAGCATGAACTGATACGTATTCTGAATAACTTTTCTATTTTACAAACACGGTATCCTAGAAATCTTCAGGTTGTTTTTCTGCTCTACTGGTAGCCGAGTAAATAACTAATTTTCAGAAAGACCCCCAATTTCACCCGTTACACGGTTTTGAGAACGTTTTTCGTCTGAATACATTTCATTCTCAATGTTTTGAACAAGGATCTATATTTTTAAAGTTTAAAATTGTTTGGTGTTTTTGGGCTTGTCAAAATACTCCTAACTTTTATAACCCCTTTATAACCCTTGTATCCCCTAGATAACCCCCAGATTCCACAAGTAAAATAGTTATATATTGTTTATGGATTTGGGTTTATCGTATATATCCCCTATGTATCCCTGTATCCCCTAATCCGTACTGCATTCCACAGGTAAAAATTATATATTTTTCGTCGATTATTGACTTATCGAAAGTATCCCCTAAATATCCCCTAAATAAATACATTTGCTTGTTATAGAATCTCTCCACCAAAAGTGGGACATGTATCCTTCAATGTATCCTTCAATGTATCCTTCAATGTATCCCCTTCGGAATGTCCGTGTTTTGAGGTTACGGGTATTTTCAAAAATTCGATTGCGTCGTGGTCTTTGATCGGATATAATGTAAGAGTCAATAAAGCGGTGTTTTCGTTTTTCATTTTCCAAAATGGAATGCTCTAAGAAATACTGCACAAAGCCCCTGGCAATTAAGAAGAATGGACGTCCAGCTTCTCTTTGTGATCATCACCTGACTACGTTAAGGTTGAGACAAGCCCGAAAACGCCGAAAGATAATGCCTACCCTAGACGAGGAACCGTCTCGTGCTTTGGTGCCGGGTGGTGGCGGACCATTGACACGAGGTGCCTCGGGCACCACTACGCAGAGTCGGGCCGTTACGCACGCTCAGCAGCAGACGGCTACGCACCGCAAGACCAAGACGGACATGAAGATGATGCCGTTGCCGGGTGGTGGTGCTCACGTGACGACTACGAACGACGAAGTTACGATTACGGACACGCTGATGAGGAGTGTGGTGGACACGCAAGTGACGGCCTATACGCAGTATGTGGAGGAACGGTTGGCGCCTCCCCAACTTGAGGGGCGCTGGAAGCAAGATCGTTTGAATCTGCTTCACAATCATGATGCAGCTGGTTTGAAAGCACTAATTCAACGCATGGAGTCTTGTAGGATTCCAGAACTGTACGAGGAGCTGCTGCCTAAAGTTCAGGTGGAGTTGGATGCAGAATGCAAGGAAAAGGAGGCTGAATTGGCGGAGTGGAAAGTCAAACTCCAGGAGAATCCTCGGAATCAGTATGCTTTAGAGATGGTGGGTGATTTGACCCGTTATTTGTACAAGCCGTGGCACAAAAAACCTACTGGCAAGACGGACCAGATCCGTTTTCAAGTTCGGGATTGGGTAAAAACCAAGATTTTATTGGGACTGTGGCCTCGAGAAGAGGATGTTACGCTGCAAATCGGCAAGGTCACGATGGAAAGCAACGAATTGCAGGATGACGGTTCGGAAGTGCCGTACCTGAACGGACCCGAGTTTGTAGCCCACTGCACGTTGATGGGGAACTGGGATCCGGTGAAGCAACCGTACCCCAAGTTTATCGAAGCCGTCGAATTCGTCTTGCCGTTGCATATTGCTACGGTGACGGCCGAGGGTCAGTTTGAGGCCCGTCAGTCGGAACTTCGCAACCAGTTTACCTCTAACTGGAAGACGGCAGTGGATCTCGACGACTACTTTATACCGACTCACGTTAAGGAGGGCCTGAATTTGGTGAAGCAAATGACGCCTTACCTGACCAACGGGTTGCCGGTAACCCGTGACGACGTGGTGAATGACACGGAAGCCGCCCAAGCTGTGGCTAATGCTCAAGGTCTGCAGTACCAGTTGCGGGAGTACAAGCAAAAGCATCCCAACACGTTGGATTCCGTGGGGAGCGAGTTGTTGCAGTTTGGACAGATCGTGGGTAAGGCGGTCAAGTTCTGCGGCAGTCAACCGTCGGCTGAGGATTTGATGCCCAACCTGACCAAGTCGCAAATGAGAGAGTTTGTGAATAATCCGATAGCTCGTCAGGCTTTTTTCGGCAGTTCGTCACAGAAACGACAGAGAGACGAGGAAAACTATCGGGCAATTATGGACCCAAGGAATGCCTTGGATTGACCCTAGGAATGCTTTGGATTGACCTGTGTTTTATGCAAATAGTGTATTTCTTTACTGTCCCGTGACCGCCGAACAATTGCAACATCACAGCACGGTTTGTCTGTGGTGATCTGTCCAGTCACTGTAGGTCATGACAGTAAAGTCGTTGTCGGACAAACGCCCCTTGCCCCATGCCTTCTTGTTAAAATGACCCTCAGCCGTAGGTTTGCACTTGCTGTTTTTACCCGTTTTCCAGTCGGTAGGCACAATTAGGGTAAACTTTTGACCCTTTTTGGGATAGTTCCCGGGTGAGGACGTTAGAGGAACACCGTTCTTTTTCAACACATTGAAGAATTCCGTCTTGCTGCGAGTACCGAACTTGGCGCCGCGGTAACACTGGTCAATGTAGACCAGCGGCGGCAACGCTCTCGCCTTTTGGAAGCGAGACCGGTGTCTCGAATGTGGACGACGTGATTCTTGACGCGGCTTATCGCGAGGCTTACCCGATCGAGACCGGTGTCTAGAGTGTGGACGAGATTTTTGACGTGATTCGCTACGAGATATTTTCCGCAGGGCCTTGTCCGTTCGAGACCGGTGTCTCGAATGTGGACGACGTGAATGACGTGATTCTTGGCGTGATTCTTGGCGTGAATGACGTGATTCATGACGAGATTTTTTCCCCCGGGCCTTGTCCGATCGAGACCGGTGTCTCGAATGTGGACGACGTAATTTGGCCGTTTGTCTTGACTGGTAGCCCTCGGTTTCTTTGTAATCTCTCGAGAGTTCCCGAACAGTTTCGCCGAAGTAACCACGGTGAACGGCCAAGGTTACTCTGGATCGGGTGCCTCTTCTACGTCGATAGACGGTTCGGAAATGAGTTTTCACGTATGCGTTCCAAGGGTTTCTCATGGCAAGGATTTCTTTAGGTGCAAGACTGTTTTTTTTTCGTGATTTTAACCCCCCCCACAAAAACACACAAAACAGGTTTTTTCGCGTATCACCATGAACCATCCAGACTTCAAGGTTGTAATAAAGAAGAAGAAAAAAAAACATGGAAAAACACATGCTTTGCCTGGGAGATTCCCTGACTGAGGGATATTACGACATGGGGCGTTCTTTTCACCCCTACACCATAAAGCTCGAGACGTTGCTGAACAAAGATGAAACAGAAACTAAGGAGCACTGGACGATTAAAAACGCAGGCGTGTCTGGTGCCTGCCTAATGTATACAACTGGGTTGCCGTGGTTAGCGTCCACTGTGGCTGAAGTTTTGACCGAGAGCAAGCCTTACGATGCAGTGGTCTTTATGGCTGGTACCAACGACTTGGGTTCGGGAAGATCGGCTGACAAAATTTGGAAAATGTGGAAGACGATGGTAACCTCGGTGACCCAATCCTTTCGGACTCGCTGCGTGGTCTGCACTGTACCCGATTCTGCCGCTCGTGATCCTAGCCTGTGCAAAAACAGAACCTTGCTCAACGCTAAAATTCGCCAGTGGGTTGAGGAAATCCCGCAACTAACTCTAGTTGATGTGGAACACGAGTTGCCTTATTCTGACAAGAACGGTCTCTGGGATGACGGTTTACATTTTACCCCCGAAGGATACGATCGTGTTGCCGATTTGGTCTTTCAGTGTTTTTAATTTTTTTTTGTATTTTTTGTCATTATCCCATGATGATGTCTGGCCACCAGAGGCAAAACCACTGGCACGAGGCGGCGGGTGTAGGATTTGCGTGTTGCCCCCGCGGGTCAAGTTTGCCCTGTCTCCGGAAGAAAACTATGGCATGGATGGAGTTGAATCACGTTCAAGACTGATCGAGTTGAATCACATTCAAGACTGATCGAGTTGAATCACATTCAAGACTGATCGAGGTGAATCACATTCAAGACCACTAAAGTGTTTCTTGCAAATGATGTTGCACTACCTTAATAAAACCATATTGTCAAACCTTTGACTATCATGGATCCTCGAATTGTGCATGCCGAAACCCTGCAGAACCCTACGTCTCTGGTCACCTTGATCTTGCCGCCGGGCACCAACTTGTGACTCGAGGCGGATCGCATGAAGAAGGAATTGAAAACTGCCAGCAACATTAAGGACCGTCGCAACCGTCACGGAGTGCAGAGTGCTCTGAAGAAGATGATTTATCAATTGCAAGACCTAAAGGTTACTGGTGACACGGGTGTCGCTCTCTTTGCCGGTAAATGGTGGTGGGTTTGACACCGTTCGGCCTAGCCCCACAGGGGGCCTGACAGGTGACACCAAAGAGCAAGAAGAAGACGGTTGTATTGTGGTGGTACCTCCTCGCCGGATCAAGCAGCGGGTGTACCGGTGTGACAAACGGTTTCATTGGGACGAGATTTCCGATTTGTACGAGCAGCAGGAAGCTTTTGGGTTGGTATTTGTGGACGGTCTGTCGGCTTCGGCCTATCGTTGGCACGGTGCAGACGTGTCTCGAGTAGCTCGTGTTACCAGTGTCAAACGGAAAGCTCACAAAAAGGGTGGACAGAGTCAGAATCGGTATCAAAGGTTAACGGAGGAGAAACGAGAAGCTCATCTAAAACGGGTGGAAAATCTGATACGCCACCTACCCGACTTTCGTTTGGTGGGTGTGGTGGGTATTGGTCCCTGTAAAAAGGATGTGTGTCGTCGTCTGACCGAGGATTCAAGGTATGTAGAGTTACCCTACGCCGACCTTAACTTGGCGGTGGAGCACTGGAAGCCTAATCCCTTGTCGGAGCTAGAGTTAAAGTATTTGGACGAGTTCGAGACCGATTTGGCTACCGACGGAGGGTTGGCAGTGTATGGTCCGTCAGAGGTGGAGTCTGCTCTCGAGTCTCACCTGTTGGCACGTTTGTTTGTGTCGGATGCAGTGCCTGTGACCGGAGAAGATCGAGTAGACACGGTGATTCGTATCCCAGAGCATCATCGTTTAGTGAGTATGTACGGGTCAAGGTTTGGTTGGCGTTATTTCCGAGCCGAAGAGTATTAATGCAAGATTAACATTAAAAAAAGGGGCCTCCACAAAAAAACAAAAACCCATTAATAAATAATGTCTTCTCGCTCATCGTACGAAAGTCTGCAGAAATTTTCTAATTCCATACGTATGAGTATATGGTCATTTTCCTTTATTGCCATAGTGGCGATTACGGGCTTAGTGATCGCGTCTATCGCCTTACATGATGCTCGCCGTGCTACACCAGGGTTAACGGCAGGTTCTACTCGGCAGTTTCTAACGGGTTCTAAAGCTACGGGTTTACAGTGGTCGGATTCTCTTGTTGTACCGGAAGATGGTGGGAATGTGGTTCACGCTCCCAACGGTATCAACTTTGCCAATGCAAACATTAACCGTGTGAGCGGGCGTGGGGGCTTTTCAAATCAAATTGATGTCTTCCCGGAAAGCACGCTCACCGATTTTGAGAGTCGGGATTTTATTCCAACTGTTGTGCAGTCGGATGATACTAGCACGGAGCTGATTGGTGTGGATGCATCTGCCACCTACGTAGCAGTAAAATCAAAATCGAACAGCGAGGTATTCGTTACTCTCTCTGGTAAGATTTCAAACAATGGCGGATTTAATGCGGATGGTGTAGCTTTTCAAATCAACAATGTGCCGTTGCCTTCTGGAAGTGTAACGTATGGTTCTGTACCCTTTATTACCGACACCTCAGCAGGAAATGTCGGAAGTCTAACGGGATACTACTGTGTTTTGGACGGCGTCAACCTTTCGTTCTTCAAAGCCTCGAACGACACAAGTCTAGATACTCCTTTTATATCACCGAACGGGTTGTTCGAGCTTAACTTTACCATCCAATATACGACACCAGCGATCGTCACGCCATCAGTGACACCAACGATCTAATCAGTTGACAATAAGAGCTGGGGCTACGTGGTTTTGTATTAAATGGGTTCGGAGGTATGAAATAAAATCAATAAACTTTCTAGTTTTCTAAATACTGCACCCACTCGGGGCTTAGACGAAAGAATTTTCGTAACTTGTTCCATTCCAACGACTCCATAGCCTGCCAGGCGTCTTTCAACGGTTTTCCTTTTGTAGAGGGTGGAGCTTGGTTAAGGTACGGTTCGAACAGATTTATAAACGTTTCGGCATCTTGGAGGTACATGATGGTGTCTTCGACGGCCGTGTTATCTGCGTTGCTATAAGCGTAATATAGTCTTTCCCAGTCTCCTTTGACCGTACTTTGGGTGCCTGCACTTTCGAAATCGGTTATGACGATTTCCAACAGCTTTTGCTCTTCGTCTATGCGATACAGAAAGTTTTGCCAACCAATGTCTCGGTGGATGACTTTTCGGGCGTGTAAGCAGGTCACTAACCGTTCCAAAGTATTCTGAAGTTCGGTCCACTCAATCATGGCGGGGTGTTTCAAGAGTAGATCCATGAGATCTCCCTCGTATTTTTCTAGGGCTGTAATGCCATAATATCGGGACTCGTGGTGACACAAGTACACGTCCATCAACAGGGGGGCCAATTTTAGATTCAGACAATATTGCAGCTCTTCCGTCAGATCCGTAGCGGTCAATTGGGCGCATTGTAGAAAGTAGCGAATTTTAGAGTCTGTGATAAATTGGGTATACGTTTCTTCCGACTCCATGAGGTCAGGATCTTTGATGGCTATTTCTGCCACGCGAACTACGGGACAGTCTTCGCACGTGTCAAAGATGTAGGCTTGCGTGCCCTGCGAAAGCAAATTAGAAAGAGGCCATTTGATCTGACAATTTGTAGACGTGGGTATTTGAAAATCTCCGTTTTCGCAGTGAAACAAGGGTTTGTCGGGGTTCGTCACAAGAAACGAATCCAAATTTTCGAGAAACGCGTGTTTGTTGTCGTCACGAGATGCTTGCACCACACTCATTTATTTATCGTTGAAAATCGTATTGTAGGTGTAAAGGTAAAATTTCGTGGACTTCTGCGTGCCTATACAGTTGGTGGAGTTCTTCAAACATGTGATTCAACTGGCGTAGGTCTTTTGCTTTGGAGCGGGCGCGAGTGGTTTTTCGGGCGTGTTCGTAGTTGATGAGGTGAAACCTTGGTCCGTCACCGTTTGTATCAAAAACCACATCTCTGGTGTTCAGTTTTCCGTGCACATAGCCGCAACTGTGTAAATCCGAAACCATGTGGTGTACGGCATCGCAAAGCTGTTGAAACTTGGTGCCAGATCGAAAGTCTTCGTGAGTTTGTAAAAAGTCCACCAAATCTCCGGTCCAATTATCGGAGACTAACAGCCCGTATCTGCCGCAGAAGAAACTCTGGTGCAGTGTGGGTGTAATATCGGGTTGACATTGTGCCAAGTCCGTCCAGACCTTGACTTCTTTCCGAAACTGGTCTTCGTATACTCCGGCACGTTTGAAGGCTCTCAGGTTGAACAAGCAGCCCTTGTCGTTCTGTTTGCACTCTGCCGAAAATTGACTAGAGGTCAGGTGTCTTCGTTTCTGATTCCATTTTCTCAGTACTTCTTGGAACCGTTCTTTGCAACCACTGGGTGTGTTTTCGTGGGAAGAAATGTCAAGTCTTTTCATATCGTCGAATAAGGTAGATAATTCGTTCACGTCCATTCGGTTTGTTTTGGGTAAAAAGTTAATTTTTATAGTCTTTAATGGAATAATGGGCTTGAACTCCAGTCTCGCCTATGGGTCTAGATTCTCTGAGAAAACCATATGTCGCTTATCGAGGGTGACTTGCTGGAAATTAAGGCTGATTTTATTGTGCATCAAACCAACTGTTTAACGGTCAGGTCTCACGGACTGGCGGCAGTCATTGCCAAAAAGTGGCCTCAGTATGACATTTACGCTACTCGGAAAGCCGAGGGACAGAGGAACCGGGCTGTGGCGGAGGATCGAGGCATTCCTGGGTCGATAGAAACGTTTGACGACCATTTGGTGTGTTTTATGGCTCAGTGGCGACCGGGTAAGATTGGTTCCAAGTATTTTCACGTCTACCCCGAGTCGGACCCTCCGGAGACGACGGCCACTCGGCAACAGTGGTTTCAGTCTTGCCTGGCTTTGTTGGCCCAGAACCTAGCCGGGAAAGCTGTGTCTGTGGCTTTTCCGTTTCGTATTGGGTGTGGGTTGGCCAAAGGGAATTGGGACGTGTATCGGGGTATGATTGAGACGTGGGCTCAAACCAACCCAAACCTAACTGTGTGGCTTGTTAAACTGCCTGGGGAAAAATAAAAGCTTGTATTTTGGTCATTCTTTTTCTCAGGCCCATACTTTGGTCGGCTAAGCCCATACTTTGGTCGGCTAAGCCCATACTTTTGTGACCCATCCGTTCTTGATGACGGTCTTGAGCTCCATGCCGGGTTCTGGTGCGATGGCTGGAGGGTCGGGCGGTTTGGAAAGGCTGTTATCGGGTGGTGTGGAAGATGCCGCAGGAATAGGTGGGTTAGGTGGGGATGGGAGAGCCAGAGTTTTCGTTTCCTCGGGAGGGCGTTGAAGGTCTTGATTATTGGTTCGAGGTTTTTTGCGGGGTCGTTCTGTAACCCCAAACGATTGATCCCTGTCGAGAAGAGACTGGGCTATGGCCTGTTGTAGGGCCTGGTCATCTTGGTCTTGTCTATCCATGGTGGTGTAGAGTCACGATAGTGTAGAGTCACGATAGTGTAGAGTCACGATAGTGTAGAGTCACGATAGTGTAGAGTCACGGGGAAGTAACGAGTTTGTTGTGTCAAAGAAATCACATTCAAGACTAAGGTGACACAGTGGGGAAGTCGTCGGAGTGAAACTGACAAGTTTGTTGTGTCAAAGAAATCACATTCAAGACTAGGGTGATACAGTGAGTGAAGTTACATTCAAGACTAGAGTCAACTTCATTCCTCCAAAACACCGTCCCTGTTATCTCTATTTTTCTTAATGTTTCCTCAACAGCTATTGCGTACCACCCGGCATAACTATGCCGTACGATCTACTCGTACCCTTGATGCTCGTACCCTTGATGCTCGTACCCTTGATGCAGAAGTGGGTTTGAAGCGGGGTATCAAGAGAAAAGCTTCCGCTGTGCCAGATCCGCTGCTGAACCAAAGGGCCGTGCCAGATCCGCTGGCGGCCCAAAGGGCCTATGCCAAACGGGGCAAGTACATTGTCAAGTCCTGGGCCGATGG
>Ga0105054_10012728_pt1 | contig 10251 bp, 10 predicted proteins | sample BON02_FD_78091 | JGI IMG/M metagenome (GOLD analysis project Ga0105054, IMG submission 78091) | Freshwater microbial communities from Lake Bonney liftoff mats and glacier meltwater in Antarctica - BON-02 (megahit assembly) | ecosystem: Environmental > Aquatic > Freshwater > Ice > Glacier... | reverse complement strand
CACTCTCTCTCTCTCTCTCTCTCTCTCTCTCTCTCTCTCTCTCTCTCTCTCTCTCTCTTTCTCTCTCTCTCTCTCTCTTTCTCTCTCTCTCTCTCTCTCTCTCGTCCTGCCTCTCCCTTCCTCTCTCCTTCTTCCTCTTTCAGTCTCTCTGACTCTCCTTCTCTCTCTCTCTCTTCTTTCTCTCTTTTCTTTTCTGTCTCTATCTCTCATTTCTCTCTCCCACTTTTGCTTTCTCTCTCGTGCACGCGCGCACTGTCTCTTCATCGCTTTCTTGCGTTCTATCCCTCTCTCGCGCTGTCTCTCTCTCTTCTCTCTCTCGCTGTCTCTCTCACGCACATACACACACACTCTCTCTCTCTCTTTCCCTCTCTCTTTCTTTCTCTCTCTTTCTCTCTGACTCTCTCTCTTTCTCTATCTCTATATCTCGCGCGCGCGCGCATGCTCTCTCTCTCTCTCTCTGTTTCTCTCCCTCTGTCTGCCCTCCCCCCTCCCCCTCCCCTCTGTCTCTCTCTCTTGCTCGCGTGCGCTGTCTCTCTCGCTCTCGCGCGCTCTCTCTCTCTCTTGCTCTCTCTCTTTCTCTCTCTCGCTCTTTCTCTCGTTCTCTCTCTCTCTCTCGCATTCTCTGTCTATTTCTAATTCTCGCTCTCTCTCTTGCTCTCTGTTTCTCTTTCTCTCGCTTACCTCTGTCTCGCTTTCCTTCTCGCTGTTCCTGTCTCTCTCAGTCTCAGGGCATGGAGGAGGAGAGAGCGCACAAGGATGGGTGGCACAAGTGTACGTATAGTTTATGTTGCAGTGTGTTGCAGAGTGTTGCAGAGTGTTGCAGAGAGTTGCAGAGTGTTGCAACGTGGGGCAATGTGAAGCAGTGTGTTGCAAGTTGTATTCACCTCTTAAGAGTGACACATGTATACGTACACCACAGACATATGTGTGCGTACACCACATGTGTTGCAGCGTGTTGCGGTGCGTTGCAGTGTGTTGCAGTGTGGGGTAGCGTGTTGTAGTGTGAGGTAGTGTGTTGCAGTGTGGGGCAGTGTGTTGCAGTGTGGGGTAGTGTGTTGCAGTGTGTTACAGTGTGTTGCAGTGTGGGGTAGATTGTTGCAGGTTGTGTATCGCTTGTCAAGAGGATGAGTGACATGTGTAAGTATACCATATTGAAATAGTCCCCGTGAAAGATCATACTCTCAACTCATGAAGATCTGATGTCATGTAAATTCATTTTCAGATGCACTTTACACCATTACACGAGCGCATGAGTCATGGCACACATATGAATGAGCCATACCCAACTCATGGGAATCATTTCTGATTCATACAGTTGATTCTCAGTTGTTCTTTAGGAAATTGCATGAGATTATGTGTCACATCACACACAAGTCACGTCACATCACTTTCGGCTTAAGCCACGTAAAACCTCCGGTTACAGCGCCTCGGAATTGCTGTACTGAAGTCCGAGGCGCTGTCAAAGTCAAAGTTTACTATTGTAAATATGCGAACAGCAATTACAGCAATTACAGCCGAAAGTGATTGCGTACAGCAATTACAGCCGAAAGTGATGTGACGTGACTTATTTCTCATATTTATGTGACTTGTGTCACATATTTACTATTCAGTAACTCTTCAAATATATTGGTCATTTGTCAAACCTCAATACCTTCCCCCTCTTCTCTCTGCCCCCTTCCTTCCTTCTACCCCTCTCCCTCCACCCATCCCCTTGAAGTTCTGATTTGATATGTGTTGATCCTCAGTTGCTCTTTGGAAAATTGCACGAGAGTATGAGTCGTGTCACACATGGGTCATGTCACACTTATGAATGAGTCATGTCACATGTATGTATGCGTAACGCCTAAACCATGAATGTATGCGTAACGCCTAAACCATGAGAACTTGTTCTGATTCCATGTAGTTGAATTTTCAGTTTCTCTGTGGAACATTGTGTGCGCGCGTGAGCCATGTCACATATGAGTCATGCCACACGTGTGACTGTGGTGTCATGTCACACGTATGCATGTGCCACGTCACATATATGAATGTGTCATATCATACATATGAATGCGTCAATTCACACATATGAATATGTCATGTCGTACATATGAATGTGTCATGTATACATATGAATCTGTCAATTCACACATATGAATGTGTCGTGTCGTACATAGGAATGTGTCATGTCACACGTATGCATGTGCCACGTAACACATATGAATGTGCCACGTAATACATATGAATGTGTCATGTCATACATATGAATGTATCAATTCACACACATGAATGTGTCATGTCACACGTATGAATGTGCCACGTCACACATATGAATGTGCCGTGTCATACATATGAATGTGTCATGTCCAACCGATGAGAATTAGCTCTGATTTTACTTAAGTCAATTTGCAGGTGCTCGATGGAACATTGCATGAGTGCGTGAGTTTTATCACACACATGAATGAGTCATACCCCACTGATGAGAATTCGCTCTGATTTCATGTAAATTAATCTTCAGTTGCACTGTGGAACACAGCATGAGCACATGAGCTGTATCACACATGAGTCATGGCACACATACGAATGAGTCAATTCCCACTGATGAGAGGGAGTTTTGATTTGGTGTACGTTGATTTGTAGGTGCTCTGCGGAACATTGCATCAGTACTGGCTCTCAAGGTCTTAAGGACGTCCTGAGATCTCTTGTGAGTGTTTGTTGCAGTGTATTGCAGTGTGTTGCGGTGCGTTGCAGTGTGTTGCGGTGCGTTGCAGTGTGCTGCGATGTGCTGTAGCACCAGCGTTCCTGCCCCAAAAGGTCTGAGGTTCTTCAAGACAAGTTTTCAAAACATCTCGAATCCACTTTTGCGTGTTGCAGTGTGTTGCAGTGTGTTGCAGTGTGTTGCAGTGTGTTGCAGTGTGGTGCAGTGTGGTGCAGTGTGGTGCAGCGTGGTGCAGCATGTTGCAGTATGTTGTAGTACTAGCGGCGCAGCCTTTCAAGGTCTTAAGAACATCTGGGTACCATTTGTGTGATTCTAATGAGTCTTATTGCAGTAATCTAGTCGTCCCATCTTTTGTGCGTTTGTACTGCATCATGTCGACATATAAATGAGTCATGTCATGTTTTGTCAGTTCGTGATGAGTCATGTCGCACTCATACTTGAGTCATCTCAGCTTTTGTGCGTGTGTGATGCGTCATGTCATACATATGACTGGGCTATGTTGCACTCTTGCCTGAGTCTAGTCGCACATATGCATTAGTCATGTCAATCTTTGTGAGTTCGTGATGAGTCATGTCGCACTCATGATTGAGTCCTCTCATCTTTTGTGCATGTGATACGTCATGTCGCACATATGACTGAGTCATGTTGCACTCGTGACTGAGTCCTGTCGCACATGTGAACTAGTCAAGTCAATCTTTGTGAGTTCGTGATGAGTCATGTCGCACTTATGATTGAGTCATCTTGTCTCTGGTGCGTGTGTGATGCGTCGTGTTGCACACAGACTGCAACACACTGCAACACACTATAACACAACACACTACAACACACTGCAACACAATACAATACAGTCTCTTGTGCGTTTGTGGTGTGTCATGTCACACGTGTGTCATGTCCCACTCACGACTGAGAGATTTAGGCGTGCACCACGCATAAACGAGTCATGTTGCACTAATCACTCAGAAAATGAGTCATGTCACACGTATGAATGAGTCATATCACACTCATGCATGAAAGACTCAGGCATGTACAATGCATGAGTGGCACTGCAACACACACACTGTTGCAGTATTCAGGATTTATGATCCGAGTCTCCCTTCAGACTGTGCAGTTCTCTGTCCAATGACCACCTAGAGTAGTGGTACTGCAACACACTGCAACACACACTGAACACTGCAACACACTACAACACACTGCACTGCGCTGCTACACCCTGCAATATACTGCAACGCACTGCACACTAAACTGGTGTGCCGTGTTCTACTGCTACACCTCATAACTGCAACACACTACAACACGCTGCAACTCATAGTAGCACACTGCAACACGCCCCACACCTCCCCACACTGCAACACACTGCAACACACTGCAACACACTGCAACAGACTGCACGCGTGAGGCAACTTTCAGGAACTGACCAACTTCTACAAGTAAATCCTATGCCACACACACACTGCAACACACTCCAACTTACTGCAACACCCTGCAACACCCTGCAACCCACTCCACAGGTGCAGCAACTTCAAAATCCAGACCAGCTTCTGCCGGTACATCTCACGCCACACCCTACAACACACTGCAACCACACTGCAACACGCTGCAACACATTACACAGGTGCGACAACTTCTAAAACTTGATCTCAAAAGGGCAGACCAACCAGAAGCTACATCGCAAGGTACCGTGTTACCTCTTCCAGGTACAATATACGTGACTCATGCATCACAATTCTTGAGTCACGACTCACATGTATGAATGTCATTCGTTACCTCAAAGTACCGTGTTACCTCTACCAGGTACAATTTACGTCACTGATAAATCATGATTTTTGAGTCATGGGTCACGCAACACACATGTCGGGTTTTTGTTACCTCACGGTATGTGGTGGCTACGATTCGTAGCCTCCTTACAATTACAGGTATCTTTTGCAGAATACAGTCTCTTTTACAGGGCTCATTTGCAAAAGAGACCTATAATTTTAAGGAGCCTACTAATCGTAGCCACCCCATACCTTGTAAACCTCGTCCAGGTACAATTGATTTTTTTGATGAATCACGATTTATGAGTGATATAATGTAGTATGATAGGGTGTGTGGAGCTCTTCAAAGCCTACTTCATGTAGTAGGTCTCTTTTGTGTGTAAATCAGTCTCTTTTGCGTGTGAACAAGTCTCTTTTGCGTGTCCAGGTACAATTTACGTCATTCATGAATCACGATTCATGGGTCACGACTCACGACACTCGTATGAACGTACGTACGTGATGACCTCAAGGTACTGTGTTCTGGGGTGGCTACGATTAGTAGGCTCCTTACAATTATAGCTCTCGTTTGCAAAAGAGCCCTGTAAAAGAGGCTATATTCTGCAAAAGAGACCTACACTTGTAAGGAGCCTCTAATCGGAGCCACCCCATACCTCTATCCGGTACAATGTACGTGACTCGTGGATCACGAGTCATGACTCACTAGTCACAACACACATATGAAGGTTTTTTATTACTTCAAGGTACTGTGTTGCCTCTTTTAAAAAAGAGATGCCTCTTTCAAAAACAATTACTAAAGAGTTGCCTCTTTCAAAAACAATTAATTGTTAAAGAGTTGCCTCTTTCAAAAACAATTAAGTTGCCTCTTTCAAAAACAATTAAGTTGCCTCTTTCAAAAACAATTAAGTTGCCTCTTTCAAAAACAATTACGTGACTCGTGAATCACATTTGAACACTCAACAGTCGCAACACACATATGAACACACATATGAAGACACACATATGAACACACATATGAGGACACGCATATGACAACACACATATGAACACACATATGAAGACACACATATGAAGACACACATATGAAGACACACATGTGATGACACACATATGAAGGTACCGTATTACCCCAAGGCACCTTATCATGGGGTGGCTATGACTAGTAGACTCCTTAAAATTATAGGTCTCTTTCGCAAAAGAGACCTATAAAAGAGGTGATATTCTGCAAAAAAGACCTATAATTTGAAGGAGTCTACTAATGGCAGCCACCCCATACCTCTTCAAGGTGCCGTATTTTGCCCTTTCTCCTACTCTCTGCTCACCCTCTTGTACCGTTCAAACCCGAAATCAAAACTACAAACCAGAAGTTACAATATTTTCTGGCTTGAAACAATGAAATCTGGGCGACGAGGGTGTGTTGCAGTGTGATGCAGTGTGAGCTCAACACTCAGTTGAATCCAAGAGCCTGTTCGATGTGTTGCAGTGTGTTACATTGTGTTGCAGTGTGTTTGAGTATGAGCTCAATATGTAACTGACTCCAACGGCCTGTTTCAGTGTGTTGCAGAGTGTTGCAGAGTGTTGCAGTGTGTTGCAGTGTGAGCTCAACAATCAACTGACTGTAACAGCCTGTTTCAGCTACACCACCCTGCAAAGTGAGCCCCTACCTCAGTATGGCAACACACCATGACACCCTGTAGCACACTGCAACACACTGCAACACACCGTAGCACACTGCAACACACTACAACACACTGCAACATACCGCAACAAACTGTAACACACTGCAACAAACTGCACCGAGTTACGTCGCACATCTGCACGAGTCATGTCCCACAGTATAACGTCAATTAGTAAAGTGAGTCACTACTGCAGTACCACACAACTGTGCAACAAAGTTGGTCACTACTGCAGTACCGCACCACTCTGCAACAAAGTCACGTCAAACATGAACGTGTCACGTCTCACATCATCGCACAAGCCAAAAAAACGAGTCAATAATACAGTACTGCAATCTGCAGTACTGCAACACACTGTAGATATTCACGTTGTGTATTCACGCCACACGAGTCGTGTCGCACATCATTATTCACGTCACACATTCGCATCACACAAGTCATGCCACGCATCATTGACGTCACGTGATTGTCTGACATTATGATGCATGTCACCCTTGCGTCACTCTTGATACTAGACACTGTGACACGCTGCAACACACTGCAACACACTGCAACACACTGCAACGCACTGCAACACACTGCAACAATCCATTTCACACGAGTCATGTGACTGTTGTGTCACTCTTGATACTAGACACTGTGACCCGCTGCAACACACTGCAACACACTGCAACACACTGCAACACACTGTAAGAATTCGCGTCACACGAGTCATGTCTCTCGACATATTTGACGATACATGATCGTCTGACATCATGATGCATTCCACCTTTGATAATAGACACTGTGACACGCTGCAATACACTGCAACACGGTCCAACAATTCACGTCACACGAGTCATGTCTCACGATATATTTGACGTCACATGATCGTCTGAAATTATGATGCATGTCACCTGTGATGATAGACACTGCAACACACTGCAACACACTGCAACACACTGCAACAATTCATGTCACACCAGTCACGTCTCACAATATATGTGACGTCACATGATTGTCTGTCATCATGATGCATTCCACCTTTGATAATAGACACTGCACTACACTGCAATACACTGCAACACGGTGCAACATACTGCAATACACTGCAACACACTGTTGCAGCACTCACTATGTACACGTATGATTGTTGCTGTACTGTAATATATGTAGCACACTGCAACACACTGCGACGCATTGCAATAATTCACATCAGTATGTACAGCACACTGCAGCACACTGAAACACACTGCAACAATTCACGTCAAAATGTGCAGCACGCTGCATTACACTGCAGCACACTGCAACACAATGCAACCATTCACGTCAACATGTGCAGCACATTGCAACACACTGCAACACACTGCAACAATTCACGTCATGTATGCGCAAGTCAAGTCGCGCATATCCTCACATCTTCTATCAATCGAGTATATTGCAGTACTGCAACATATTGCAACCCAGTGCAACACATTGCAACACACTGCAACACATTGCAACACACCGCGACAATTCGTGTCACGTGTGCGCAAGTCAAGACTCTCATATCATCACGTCTTCCATCAAATCGAGTATGTTGCAGTACTGCAACACACTGCAACACATTGCAACACACTGCAACAATTCACGTCAGGTATGAGTAAGTACAGTCTCACATATCATCACGTATCACGTGTTTCATCAGATCGAGTATGTTGCATTACTGCAACACACTGCAACACACTGCAACAATTCACGTCACGCACGAGCAAGTCAATTCTCACATGCCATCACGTCATCCATTAAATCGAGTTACTGCCACAATACTGCAACACATTGCAACACATTGCAGCAATTTACGTCACACATGAGTCACGGGTCATGAATCACGGGTCACAACACACATATGAATGTGACACACAGTCATGTAAATGAGTCATGTCGCACATAGTCAAGAAAACAAGTCACACCGCAAGTCACGTCACACAGTCAATAAAACGAGTCACACAGAATTTCGCATATAGTCATGAAAATGAGTCATGTCACACATAGTCAATGAGTCATGTCACACATAGTCAACAAAACAAATCACACCGCAAGTCACGTCACACAGTCAATAAAACGAGTCACAACACAATACCTGACTCAAACGGGGTCGACTGGACTCTGGCAGGATCTCCTCAAGGTGCAGCTCATGTTGTAGACCGATCTCTGCAAGTTGCAGCTCGTGTTGCAGACCAATCTCCTCAAGTTGCAGCTCATGTTGCAGAAGGATCTCCTCAAGTTGCAGCTCGTATTGCGGATGGATCTCCTCAAGTTGCAGCTCATGTTGCAGACCGATCTCTGCAAGTTGCAGCTCGTGTTGCAGACCAATCTCCGCAAGTTGCAGCGCACGTTGCAGAAAGATCTCCTCAAGTTGCAGCGTATGTTGTAGATGGATCTCCTCAAGCTCGTGTTGCAGACAGATCTCCTCGTGTTGCAGGACATGTTGCACACGGACCTCCTCTAGTTGCAGCCAGTCTTGAAGACGCCGAAGAGTCGCTGATATTGGTGATATTTGTGATGTGACTCGCGTGTGACGTGGCCCGTTGCAGCGCGTTGCAGTGTGTTGCAGCGAGTGTTGCAACGTTGTGACTCGTTGTGACTTCAACGAGTTGTTGTGACAGCGACTCATTGAACGTGATATATGACTCATTCGCGCGTTGTATCGTGACGCATTCCATATGGGTAACATGACTCATTCATTGATGTTACTTTTATTACTCCATAAGAAACAGTCTAGTAGCTTTGCTTGCAGCTCTGTTTGCTCGAGATATTTGCTGGCAGCTCTATTTGCTCGAGATCCGCATCTGTATTTGCTCGATCTACAACATGACTCATTCATACATATGTGACGTGGATCGTCCATATGTGTGATGTGACTTATTCATTGATGTTGCTTTTATTACTCCATAAGAAACAGTCTAGTATCTTTGCTAGCAGCTCTATTGGCTCGATCTACACGCGAATAGCAGCTGTATTTGCTCGATATACAACATGACTCGTTCATACATGTGTGACGTGGATCATCCATATGCGTCATGTGACTCATCCATACATGTGACGTGACTCACTTACAAGTGTGACGTGACTCATTCATACATGTGACGTATGGAGAAGTTTCCGCAACAGCCGAGGTAGTTTCATGTCACACATCCCAATGACTCGTTGTCAAAGTCATGTCACACGTTCCAATAACGAGGTTTCAAGAATATAGGGTGGCAAAGATGCGTAGAATGCCTTATCTTTAGAGGTCATTTCCCGCAAAAGAGCCCTATGATGAGTTGATCTTTTGCGGAAAGAGACCTGCAAGTTAAGGCATCCTATGTATCTTCGCTGCCCTGTAGTAGATGCGGTTTGACAACGAGACATTGAGAAATATCGCATGGCTCATTCGCGTGGGGTGTCGTGACGCACTCATACACATGACGCGACACATTCATACACGTGACGTGGATCATCCATATGCGTGATGTGACTCATCCATACATGTGACGTGACTCACTTATATGTGTGACGTGACTCATCCATACACGTGACGTGACTCACGTATATGTGTGTGACGTGACTCTCACGTATATGTGTGTGACGTGACTCATTCACACAGGTGACGTGACTCACTGATTTGACGATGAGACATTGGAAAATGTTTCATTTCTCATTCGGTGTGATGTCGTGACTCACTCATACATTTGACGTGACTCACTTATATGTGTGACGTGACTCATTCATACATGTGACGTGCGCAGCAGTTGGAGCAACACCAGAGGCGTTTTGACCAACTGTTTGCCGTTGCATATCGCCAGCAGGCTGTGTTACAGGTACCAGTCATGTCGTATATATCAATGAGTCACGACACACAAACGATACATTTTATGTCACCTGCCGGTGTTCGTCGCTAACAGGCTATGTTCCAAGTACCAGCCATTTAATACCTTTGTGTAACATGTATGTATATGTATATTTATATTCATGTATATATATTCATATATATATGTTTATATGCATACATCTTCATATATGTACGCATATATATACATATATACATATATATATATATTTATATATATATTCAAATACATGTATACATATATTTATATATATATACATATGTGCCTTTGTG
>Ga0105054_10012725_pt1 | contig 10251 bp, 1 predicted proteins | sample BON02_FD_78091 | JGI IMG/M metagenome (GOLD analysis project Ga0105054, IMG submission 78091) | Freshwater microbial communities from Lake Bonney liftoff mats and glacier meltwater in Antarctica - BON-02 (megahit assembly) | ecosystem: Environmental > Aquatic > Freshwater > Ice > Glacier... | reverse complement strand
TAAAGTGACGTTAGCTAAAGGACTAGATGTAGTTATACTGTACTCCACAGTACTAGTGAAATATTCTGACAAATTCAGTTCCAATGGTGTCATACCTAGATAATATTTCCCGAATATAGCGAATCCATTATTTACTAATGTTGGTGCTGGAGGGTATTCTGTTACTCTTAGAATAGAATAAATAGTACCGCTAGGGTTTTGTATCGTTACGCGTATATTATAGGTCTGATTTCTAGAGTTTCCTTTTACAAATAAATTATTCCCTTGTCCCCAATAAACGGTATGCTCATTTGCATTGAGTTCGGTTCCATCGATGTAATATATATATAAACTCTTGTTTATGATATAATCGAAATACTCGTCGAGATTATATAGTACTGTATTTTTCAAAATACTTATGAAACCTAATTCCTTTAGTGATACAGGTGGATGTATCAATTCAATTATATTCAAAAATATATTTAGTTCTTTTCGAACGTTTACTAAATTCTCTACATACACTATAATTTGAACATAGTATGTCGTATCGCGATAATCTCCATTCAATATTAGTTCGTTTCCAAAAATAGAGGCATTATCATATACATTTACATTTTGTACTACTTCAAAGATTAAATCGTCCCCTAAATAATATTTAGTCAAGTCAATTCGTATTTCACCTTTTATTAATTTATAATAAGTGTGTGTCACACCGTTACCCAATGCTATAGTAGTTTCGATAACATTTAGACCATTATTTATTGCCACTGGTGGGTGTTTATCTTCTATTACTTGTAGTACAGCATTAACAAAGTATTTATTATTTCTAGCAGAAATGCGGATCTCGTACATAAGATCTCTCATTAAGTTACCCGGGAGGGTTATACTATTATTACCACCGTTAATCTGAATACCTGAATTAGTATAGAGTATATTTTCACTATCATATACACCAAATGTATAGTATTTTACACCGTTTCCAAAGTGGTTATCTAGATTTATTGTATATTCCGACTTACTTATAAATATGAATTCGGGCAAAAGATTATTTACATTTACAACAGGTTGTTTAGCATCTTCTTCGACAGGAATGATTATTTTTATCTGATCAATTCCTTGTATTTTCTTGGCTATGACTTCTATATTGTATACCATATCTCTATACCCTCCCTGAATTTGAACAATTCCATCTATAATTGTAGTTAATGGATTATCTTGTGACATATACGAATATTCTAAATCATTTCCTGATATGTGATCAGATAAAGTTACATAAGCTATGTCATCTGTTAAGAAAATTAGGGGTATAGTCTTTGATATTGTAGTCATAATACATTACGAACAAAAAAATGAAGTTTTAGTAACTAGTGACTTAATTCAATTTACAATCGATGTACTTTGAGTTTTGAGGGTCGAACAGGCTCAATCCACACCAATTACATAGTTCATCTGGATTAGCTTGTACAATATCTATATTTTATATGCTAAAGATCTTACTAGTAATATGTTGTTTATTTCATTATCAATATCAGCTAATGATCGTGTATTTGCTGTATCCAATATGTCGTCATATTTATTATAAACTGTCTCCATAACACTCATATGTTATTTTCGATTTTTTAAATGCATTATTTTTCTGTTACATTTATTTTGCATAATAATAGTTTAGAACTCATTTCAGATGAACATTGTACTAGAATTATGTAGCTCGTCTTTCTATTATTACTAGTTATTTGTAAAGTATTATTATAAATAGTACAATTATTGTATTTAGAGTATATGATAGAGTATATTGATACGTTAGATGTGTATTCTAATAAATTAAATGTGAAAACGACATTGGCTTCAATATATACATCTTCAAATTCTCTGATCAATATGGGATCAAAATGCTCAATAAATCTTAAAGTAATTAATGTTCTTTTGTCAATAGTTTGTAAGGACACGTTGTATACTTTAGAATTGTTTTTTGGGTTCCTTATAACCAAATCCAATTCACCTGATTTAACATTGGCTTCTAAAGAAGCATCTGTATCGGTAGTCGAAATAGATGTTGCATTATATATATAATTTGACACGGGTAACCTGAAAGGGAAATTTGTAATATGAATAACGTTGTTCGTTGTTTTCAAGACAATATTCGTATCTGTGTTTATTTTACAAATAAACGGGTGTGCATTGATTACATGTGTGTTTAAGCTCAAATCGAACTTTACATATTTGGAATATGCCTTATTATACATGTGATATCTTTCACTGTCCACGATCAAGAGTAACTTCCAATAAAACTCGTCATTCAAAGGGTTAATATTGTCAAGAAATAATGATGTATCAGTCGTTACACCATCGAATGTACATTTCAAGTGTAATCCAGATATTACTTCCATGATAGTGAAATATTCATTCAACGGAGAACTAGTTATTGTAAAAATACACTTAGTAGCTTCTTGATTTACGAATCTGACTTTGTTTTCCAAACTATAGTGCATCGATTCGTTTCCATCCGCTATCTCAAAATATTTGAATGGTAGCCAAGTAATGTATTCATCAAAAATACTGGTTCTAATTATATTCGGCCCTTCGAATTCAAAGTAACACACGCTATCTATTGCATCATTACCGTATTGTATTTTTACTTTATGATATGTATTGGCATTCATTACAACCGTGTATGATATTTCAATAGTGTCGTGAATTCCATTATTAGATGTTTTTAAACCGTCAATCCATAATAAAGAAGCATCATCAGAGCCCAAATAAAAGGTGTATGATCCTGTGTTTTTTGCTTTGAAAAACCCACTCCATTCTATTGAGTAGTTTGTTTTGTATCCAAAATCAGTCACATACTGGTTAGTGCCTTTTCCGATTGATCTGAATTTTGACGAATATGTTACATGGTCTATATTTTTGTTATTGAACCATGTGTCATTATTTCCAAAATATCCAGAATCGTATATCCTACACACAAATGTATTGCAAACATCATACCCTTCTATGATTCTAAAAGTAAATGAGTTATTTGATATTCCTGATTCGTTACCTGCCTTTACTTCTATATGATATTCTTTGTTTTTGAACGAACCATCCACGTGAATAAAATGTTCATCTTGTGATACACCATTGCATGTGTAGAATGTTACAATACCGGTAAAATGGTCAGATAAATATATATAAACAGAGTTGTCAGACACTAATATATATTTGTATTGGACTCCTGGCTTGACGGTTGGTATTGCACTACCCTCTTGGATGCAAAATAAGAATTCTTGTAAACTGAATCCCGAATCGTTTCTAGCATATACAGGATATGTCAGGATTGTATTCCTATATTGATTGGATACCCGGAAAGGGCTATTATATGTGGTTGACCCGTTTTTGTAAAATGTAGAACCGAAAATCCCAGTAAAGTAAGACGAAAATATGAAATCCATTTGTGTATTGACGTACATATGTGTTAGTGATAGCCTTGTGTTTAACGGTACCGGAAGTGGAGGGCCTTCCCGGACGTTGAATAGCGTAGACTTTTGTATTATATCACCGTCTCCAATATGATTTGGATGGTGTGATATGAAATATACTACATCCCATATGTTTATTGTTTTGGGAATTACGACTATATCGAACGTTATGTTTCTATATATTGGTGATATATTAAGTATATGATTGTTTATAGACACACCATTAGTTTGTAATAATTCCTGAGTCAACGAGTCTACAACTAAAAAATCGTATGAAGTTGCTTTTTTGAAATAATAACTCAGATCAATGGTGTATATTTGATTTGTGAGTATAGTCGAACTCATATTTTTACCACTTAGATTCGCAACAATATACGGGGGTTCAATGTCTTCGCGTACAATAAGAGAAAAGCTATTTTTGGTTTCTTTCAAATTGAAATCAATATTCTTCCCTTCAAGTTCTATAATGTACGATGTATTCCTGTAATTTGCATCGATGATGATAGATTGAAATCTTACATAAACATAATCAATGCCAGTGTATTGAGATTCTCCGTCAATCGTTTTGATAACATACGTTTCAGCATAGTTGAATATGTTTTCCAAATTGAATGAGTATTCTAGACCTTCCAATAAAATCTGTTTATATCCTATTGAATACTCAGTTGTCAACGATATAGGTATTATTGTCTCTATGACTTTTAGAAATGAAGATACGGTATATGTCACGCCTTCGTAGTCGGTTGTAGATGCTGATATTACAGTGAAATACTCTATGTTCCGGTATGTAGGGGTTATAATAAGCATATTTTCGTCTACGCTATCACCACTGTCTGTTAAAATTTTAGTATTACCTATCGACTTGTTGTATATACGGAAATGACCAATACGACAATGTGACGCGTTACCGATACGTCCTAAACTGAATTTATCTAGGGTATAGTTTGTATCAATTATTTCTAAAAACACGTATTCTGTACCATTTATAGAATACGAACCATTTTTTTGAATTATGACTCTATACCAAACACCATGTTCTAGACCAACATGTGTAAAACGAGGCGCGTTATTTACATGTAAAGACAAATCATAATAAAAGTCATCAAAAAGTTTACCTACGATAACAATGTTTCCAAATGGAGTGACAGTCAATATTGTTGATCCAGTTGTCTCTATTACCTGGAACATAACGTCTATAGTCCAACCATTTGAATAATCATATCGTGGGGAATCATACACCCCTTCTATTGTGTTATCAATTACATGATAATCTATTCCATTTATATTTCCATATGATGGTTTGTGCGTCCACGTCAGAATGTTTGTGTTGCCATCATCATTTATGTACATTTCGATTTCAAACGGATTTGAAAACTCCAATATATTGTTGAGAATAGCTTCGCCTTTAACACCAAATATATTAGGCCCTATTTTGCTTATGTTATATTGACATGTTGTGGAACCAATTATTCTATCGCTACGTTGATCTAACGTAATTCTATATAACGCATCCGATTCTAATTGAAATTGACTTCCTCCCAATATACGTACGTGACAAATAGGTGTTTTAATGTATAATATGTTATTTTGCGCAACTGTGGTTGTTTTGATAATAAATTCCAATATCATCCCATTCGAATTATCGACAAAGAATGATTCTGCCAAGCATTCAACAGACTGTTGAGTATCTATAAACAAATCTATAAATATCTCCACATCGACGAGTCTATACAATTCTAATCTGTTAAATACACGATAATAACCTTCTACACCGCGTTCGTTCGGAAGAGCGGTTGCATTACCGATGATATTAAGTCTATTAAATCCATCTTGTCGTAAAACAAGCTCATACCATCTACCTACATTTATATTATTATAATCGACTATAGAAACCCCCGATACCCAAAATGAAATCCGGGTGCATTTGTCAACAAACCTCACTTGACCAATTGGTGTCTGTATCAATACCCTGGATTCAACATCGATGCTTTTTATTTTGAACACAATAACTAATGTCCATCCATCTGTATAATCTAACACCGATTGAATTTGTGGGTATGGTTCTTTATGTGACAGTGTTTTCAATGATCCATCTATAATACATTCAATTCCATTATTGATTACATTATCGTTGTGCACTTTAGCGTATCCTATTACGTTTTCCTGTCCAACAAAATGATACTTGTACACCCTTGAAAAGTCGTTTGTTTTAGTGAGAACAAGTGTATATGGTGTGTTTTTTACAAAATTAAAATTTCCGGATATCTTTTCTAATTTGATTACACCAAAAGACACAATTAGGGTTACAGATTGTCCCATTTCATTTGTTGTAAATAATAAATTTAACCGAGCATTCAAATCAGAATCGAAAAAATACGAATCTGTACGGTCATTTAAAACATATATGTATATATTAGCATCTATGGTGTCCCTATCAAAATTATTTATAATGGTAGCACGACCGTTTGTAATATTTTGTGGATTACTTTCCACTATATCTTGATATGCCAATACTGTGAATTTACATATACCAGAACCTAATAATTTGATGGGTGCATAAACATAATTAACGTCATCTGTTGTGTATAAACCACTTTGTTCTAGTAATATTCTGTACCATCTATCTTGTCTCCATTCTATATTTGCGTCTTTTATTGTTATAGCCCCGCATTGCGTATGTAATACCAAATTTTGTAAGGGGACACTTGTCATTTGAAAAAAAACATCCAATACTATTTTTTGTGTCAACACTGCATTCACATTTGTATCTATTGTATCGATTCTAAGTGACTCCGCGAAACATATGGGATTATATTCCCAAGTCATGATGTTGACATCTGAAACAATATTTGCATATACCATAGATATATTGTGAAACACAGCATATCCTTGGTGCAATCCGAAAGAATATCGGAAAATGTTACGCTCTTTATGATATAAATGCAAAATGTAGATAGAGTTTTTCTGTAAATTAATTAGAAACGGTGATTTTATTTGGACTTGACCTATTGTTGTTTGAATGCGGACTATATAACTACTTTCTGAAACAGTCGATGTGAATGTAACAGATAACTCAAACTTGTCAATAAAGAATGAACTAGCATTACTAGTTGTACCGCCTACAATATCTACGATATATACTTGGATACTATCCAAATATACCTTTAATTGATTGTGTACTCTCGCATGACTTATTATGAAGTTTGATGTATTATCCCCTATAATGTAAGTTCCATTTGTTGTTCCTAATGTTACCGTGTCTTTTATGCTTAGATATTTGATACCATTGATTGAATGGACTCCATTACTTTGTAAAATAACTCTATACCAATCATTATTCTTTAATCCAGTATATATAAGTTTAGCACTACTCAATCCAGATACTAAGTATATTTTATTATTATTACCAACATATATTGTACCAACAGGAGATGTGAACAATATGTGGTTCGTTGTGACAACAACTCCTATAATCTTGAACATTATATCTATAGTCCATCCATTCAAGTAGTTCACTTGAATGGGTATAGTGGTTCCTTTATTATTTATCATATATGTGAAAATTTTATCTGTAGATTTGTCTCTTCTGAAAAGCACAGGTTGAGTAAAATTGAACGGTACACTGCGATGTATCTCATTGTCATAAATATCGACTGGAATTACATCATAATATTTTAAATTGTTATATAATTGAACATATTCTACAGAACAATCTGGACATGTAGAAGCTGACCCCCCTAAATAATATTTGCTTTGTATGGTTCCTAATTGCATTTGTGGCAATCCTACAAATTGGGAATCATTTATGGAATACATTCCATTTTGTTGTATTATGATCCAGTACCATGTATTTATTTCTAAACCGGTATGGTCTATATTATTAGTACCAAAGGAATTATACACAAATTTCGTACCATCAACAATATACAATGACCCTATATTTGAGTGAAACAATCTCTTGAATCCCGATAATGCCTTTGTAATTTTGAAATTGATGTCAATCGTCCATCCATTAACAAAGTTTATTGTTAATAATTCCGTATCACCTATACTACTTTCTGATAAACCTATTCCCTTGCGAAAACCATCTCTTGTAAAATTCATTAATTGATTCCATTCGAATTCATATGTATAGTATTTGGAATTGTTATTCAACTCCAAATAAAGAGACGTATTACCTGTATATGAGAGGGACGAATAAACTTGTGTATTGACAAAGTACCAATTCAAATCGTAACTTTTTATTGTGTCTGTAAAATGAACACCGATATTAGGAAATGTATTGATAGAAGAAACTAGCGGATAAGCTATTGTTTCAGATACTGTTAATATTGACCTGATAATAAAATCTTCTTCTAGATAATCAGTCGTCTTCCCAATAACTTCGACTTCATACGTACAATTCCTGTAATTTCCTGTTATCACCAGTTCATTACCTTGCAATTCACCAGTGTCAGTTTCAAACTTGGAAGCGTGTTTAAAATATTCAAGAAGGTTAAAACGAATTGTATTGGTATGTAGTCTAATTATCCCCTCGTCCTCTAAGTGTTTAATGATCAAAGGGGGGTGTATTGTCTCACTGACGGATAAAGTTGAACTTATTTTAAACTCTGTATCTTCGTGATCTATAGATATACCAAACACTTTTACTGTATACTCTTGATTAGAGTATATCCGGTTTATTACCAAATTAGAATTAGGATCTATAATGACACCCGGATGATTGATAGAAATCTCTACTCTGTAAAAAAACTCATGCTCGAAAAAACCTCCTAATGGTATTGTAATTCGTTCTAAAGTATGTAATCTCTTATCGATGCCAAAGCTTTCCAAACCACCGTTTACCACAAGTGGGTGTTTCAAAGTCTCTCTTGTTACCAAAGTCAATGTCTTCCCTCCGAAATCATTATATCCCGTCGCAAAAACACTATAAGTATCGTTTTCATATGTCCCTTGAATTTTTAACATACCATGATCTGATAAATTGACATCCGCGTCTGTGTTTGTCGATATATATTTGAACCTGATAACATTTTTCATGTATGTAGATAAATCATAAGAAACATTATCATTTGTCAAGACTCTTGAAGTACCTAATTCTTGGGTTTTATATGGAAATATGAACTTTGTTGCATATAACCTAATGTCTTCAATCCCTACCCAAGTATTTCCAGAGGTATGAGTGGTAATGACCCTTAAATATTTAACATAATTTCCATCATTACTCAACTCAAACAAAGTATGATTTATTTTCTGCCAATGAACACCATCCATTGATCCAACAGTGACCCATGTTTTGGGGAAACTATTATAATATCGTGTACTAACTATTAATACACATTTCTGTAAATATACATAATGTGGAAGTTGTATTTGAAGCCATTCTCCCACAAAAGTCTCCCCTTGAGTAGTTCGAGTTTCGACTTCACCCAAATATACCCCATTTGTAAAAGAATATAAAGACGAAGGAGTAGAGTAGAAAATAGGCTGGAAGTTGACATCTGTATTTGGGGGGGATGATGTGGTTATGACATATTCATAAAACGGTATTTCCATCAAAACATCATGGATTAAAATATTAGCTTTGAGAATTTGTAAGGATGAGATGCTGCCATCAAATGATTGACTTATGCTTATTTTACTGGATACGTTAAAAATCTTTGTTGTTGGAGACGATTTTCGTGTCTCTATCCCATCTAAATAAATTGTACCATTTTGCATGAAGGTAAAATTATACCATGTTTGAGGAACTATCACGGTATTCACATCTTGTAATATGACAACATTATTACGTGTCACGCGTATTCTCTGATTGACTAATTCTACATTCCCTACTGGTGTTGAAATTATGGTAGTGTTAGTAGTGACTCTATTAGCAAAGAACTTTAGATATAAAGTCCATCCATTTGAATAATTTTCTACAAACACAATTGTTTCATTCACACCAGTATCAAATACAACACCATCATAGAATGATTCTTCTAGAAATGGAAAATGACGTTCGTTTCCAGAATGATCATCAAATGTCACTATGTTGTTATTGTATTTTGCAAAATAATTAGCAACAACTATACCCTTTAAACTAACTATATTAATAGATACTGATGGACCCCAGTCGTTCATTGCAGTTACAGTAAATGAACGGAATGTATCATTTTTCCCTATGGACAATGTGTTATCATCTTGAACGACAGCATGTGTAGATGTAGATGTGTAAGAAGTCGCGTATCTGAATATTATGTTTAGATTGTACTGCACATCGTTGTCGTTTATATAAGACAATGGAATATACACTTCCGGGGGTGTTAGTGCTATAAAGTATATTTCAGCCAGAACTGCGTTATGTTCTAAATTATTACAAATATATCCATAAACCGGATTGTAAACACTAAATGCACCTGTATCAATATTACATGTAATCTTCCACGCGTAATGGATATCATAATTACGATAGGAGTCAAAGTAAATAGTTTTGTCTATTGGATTCACGCACATATATTTTTCTGTCCGACTGTCGACTATACACCAGTACGGACCGTCCAAGTCATCGTACGTAAATTGGGGTCTTTTGAAATAAAGTTCGAGAAGGAACCCTTCGTGATTCAAGTTCAATTGATTATCAATGACATGGAATAATCTGTCATGTATAATAAAATACGAGAATCTCGGTATTTCATATACGGTAAGTGTAGATTCTATAGGATATACCCTTCCCATGTGATTTGTAGATGTTCCCTTCACGATTATTTCGTATTTTTGATTGCGTCTATTATTGCTATTAACATTCAAGAATATTTGATTTGCTATAGTTTTT
>Ga0105054_10012721_pt1 | contig 10253 bp, 7 predicted proteins | sample BON02_FD_78091 | JGI IMG/M metagenome (GOLD analysis project Ga0105054, IMG submission 78091) | Freshwater microbial communities from Lake Bonney liftoff mats and glacier meltwater in Antarctica - BON-02 (megahit assembly) | ecosystem: Environmental > Aquatic > Freshwater > Ice > Glacier... | reverse complement strand
CTCGCGTGTCATGCGTGCGGCTGTGTCCATCCCTGCTGTTGCTGCTGCATCTGTGTCGCATTCTGCTGCTGTTGGTGGATCTGTCGTAGGTGTTGTAGGGCTCCTCTAGACATTTGGGGAGTTCAACAGCTGCGAACTGGGTGTCTTTCGATTTTAATGTTGCTTATACCTCTCGGTGAGGTTACTCCTTAATAAACACTTTTAAATTCAAAAAAAAAAACTGTACGAGAGAACTTTTCTATATCTCTACGAGATTTATGAGATTTCCTGAAATTTCCGATGAAAAACTGTTTGGCGATGTCCGGCGACGGCGTAACTTGAAACTTGAATTGCACCTGGCGACTCGGCCTCGGGTTTAGAAGCCAAGGTGTAGCCATACGCCTCTACTACGGCTGCTATATTAAAAAGGAGACGGATTGCCTGGACTGATACTCCTCAACACCAGCCATGCGCGTCCCTGGCGCTTCGTGCTTTGCTCTAGCATTCATCTCCCTGCTCCATAGTGGATTTCCCATCTACTTCTCATATTCCTGGGCTTCAATCTATGACGACGAGATGCTGAATAATACTGACAACTGGACCAAGTACAAGGTCAGGAATTCTGCTTTGTTTATTTTGCTGGGTGTGGCTTTGATTGTCGATTAATATATTGTTCATCTTGCATCAGGTCGCTGGTTGCTACATTGTGGTGCTGTGGGTGCTCACATTCAACAACTTTGTGGTGAGATCCATCTTGCAGTTTGCAAATTTCCAGCAGACAATTTAGCATCTTCTCTCACATCACCGTTGGCTCCTGTGCTCCATCGACCCTCTTTCTACACTCATCTTACCTGAGTAATGCACAGTGTCCGCTGTCTGGCACCGTTGCACCTTCTTACACCCATCTTTCCTGGGTCACGCACAGTGTCCGCTATCTGGCATCGGTGCACCTTCTACGGCTTCCGACACCGACGCTGCTGGCAACACTTGCAATTTCGCTCACGTTCTTCGCAACTTTGCTCTTTTCGTCAACGTTGTCGCGGGTAGTGTTTCAAAAGATGATCAGAGACCGTTTAGTTCTTATGCTATCTTCACTTGTACCAGAACCGACTGTGTGAACCATTCCCAAATGCATACACATGCACTCACGTTTTGCCAACACAATAACGACCCTCTCCCCCTCCCCCCCTCATACACATACTGGCATGATTCAGGTCTGTTCTTGACAATAGTAGGCTTCTGGATCATCGTCTACACGTTGCCTTGGACCTCGTGTGCTGACCTCGGTCTCAATCCAGTTGCTGATGAAAATACGGATCCCCTGTACGTTCAAAACACAAACACAGATGACTACAAATATGTAAAAGCATTGCTGACAACCTATTCAACTTGTACGTGTGTCTCAGTGCATATAAGTACATGTGCTGATCTTGCAAACACACAGGGACACGAATCACGCGTGCACCAGTATTTACATGATTGCCTGGATGCAACTGATCCTCTTGGCCGTTGTCTGCCTTGTGGTACTATATGTTTTCCCATTGTCCTGATGTGTCTGGGTGTATTTGTGAAAATCACAAATGTGTGTGTGTTGATGCATGCACTATATTCTTTATTTTGATGTACCTTGTGTGGTTCGAGCTTTGTTCTCGATCTGTTTTGATACGAGAACATACACATGTATATATATTTCAACATACTGGTTTGTCCAACATTGTCAAATTTCCAAGTCTGTATGCATGTGTGCATATTTACACGCATTATGTAGGTTGACATGATGAATATATCAATATCGCAATCTTTCTGTCTGTGTACATTCATACGCGTACAATGCGCCAGAGTTGTGATAGTGGTAGATGTTTTGTTACATTCAATGATTGAGAAGCGACTCCTCTCAGAGTTGTGATATGTTCAAGTTATTATGTGGAAATGTATGAAGTTGCCTACGTAACGTATACAGTCGCACACATGCCCCACGCCTCATTCTCGACGTACGTTGGCCGTGTATTATACTGATTTATGTGTGTTGCACACACACATCATTCGCAGCTGTGCATTGTATCAAATTGTACTTATAAGCATACACACACACGCATCATACACAGCTCATATGCCAGCTGTGCATTGTGCGCGCAGCCAATGCCTCTTGCCACCGTTTCCTCGACTGCGAGGGTAACACATGCACGCACACACACACACGAGCACCCACACACCCACGCACACACACACACACACACACACACACGCACATTGCACACACGCACGCACGCCCGCAGATCTAAATCACGCACATACACACACACACAAACAGAGGCATGCTCTCTATTTCTTCCAAGATACACACAAACACGCACATGCACACAGTGTCACACAAAACACAACATGCATATCCACGCACTCTCTCTCTCTCTCTTTCACACACATGTACACACACGCACGCATGCACGCACACACGCACCAATCCTCCCTTAACCCCTCTTCAGCTTACCTTGCTTTGTCTACCATCCACTCAACCATTCACTTCATCTTTCACGAACACAGGTTGGCGGGCGATAACGCCTGAATGGGCCATAAACTTGCAGCGTGCGATGCTGCTGCCTCGAGACTGGCAAGGCCTTTCTCTCACTCTCTCCTTGGTATGTACATGATTGTATGCATGTATATGCAAACATGTGCTCACGTGTGCACGCGCGCCCATATCCTTGTACGCTGCCTGCACGCCACACAGTCGCAGCTCGGAGCCTGAAATCGCCATTTGTTTGTGTGCACGTCATTAGAACACTTTTGATACTACATGTAATTGACTCCGTTTCTTGATTTTTGAATTGTTTGAGCGCTTGAAGAGGATGCCGATAAGGGGCAGTTTGAACTGTTACAGTACACGACTTCAAACCCCTTCTCCCACCAATACGAGTGACAGCACTCTAATTGAACCGTTGCCCTGCAAACATCTAACTAATTCATGCACACTTACTCGCACACGTGCATAGCCCCAGGCCAAGACTCAAATGCCACTGCCGAACATAGGCACGACTCACCGCGCTCCCACGACTCAGTCTTTATATGCGCCGCAGTATCAGGTGTGTGTGTGTGTGTCAGTGTGGTTGTTGTGTCAGCGCAGAGTGATCAAGAAAGTACACACGCAAGTGAAAAAAGGAGAGACATAGGGGTGAGACGAATGTTGCAAGTGCTCCGAGCTGGCTCGGCTCAGCATGCTATATTTTGCTTTTGCACAGAGTCCTCAATGGAAATATACAAATTCCAGGACACATACGCAGTCACAGTGGCACACGTAGGCTGAAAATGCTTTACAGTACCACCTTGTAGGTCGCCACTGTGGCTGTGTACGTGTCCAGAGTAGTCTGAAAATGCTTTACAGTACCACCTTTATCAAACCTGCAACAGTTTGCCATGACCTGAGCCCGCTGTCTCTGAGCAGATGCCGATGCAGATGCAGATGCCAATGCACATGCCTCATCCCCAAGTCTCTTACCCCATCAACATGGCCTAAAGAAGAGATATGCTCACTGAATATAGCATTGTATCGCGGGGAAAGTCTCCAGAAGATTTGTTTTCGGGCATTTGATAATCTAGATGTGATTGTGGAAATCAATTGCTTCTGTACTATTACACTTTTTATTTTTGTTATATGTGCATTCAACGTTCTAGAACCGGGTGTGCCACAAAGTTAATCAGTTTCTACCTCTCTTCCGAATTGAAGATCAATTTCGTTTGGAGGATTGGCCGAGTTTTTTTCCCTGTTTTTTCCCATTGGTTCAAAATGAATCAACGACAACAAATTCTGGACTTGAAACTTTTGCTTTTTCCTCTTGGAAGATTATGTGTATGTAGATCGTGAGTTCTTTATCTATCTGTTTTTTCCTTTCACTTTTTGTATCTGATAAACGACAGAGTCGCAAGGACAAATCAATATCAAGTAGTGCATATAATATCAAGCCCGTTCTTACGGAGCGATACTGAAACTGATTTTCCAAGGCCGGTACGCTCTTCCAAAAGGTCACGTTTCGCGGCTACGGTGTTCGTTCGAAGTAAACCTGTAAACCGAGTGAGAATTCTTCCACAAATGTGTATGTTTCTTACGGACACAACGAAAACTGATGTTTTACATATATTGGTTCGTACACACTTATCGGTTCTTACATGTCAGCATTCATGTATGTTCCTGGTCATCATTGACCAAATATGTCGAAAACGCAACCGCTCGATCTTGATCATGGTTTAAGTGAGAGGACCAGGGCGGTGTAGTAATCTGGTGAAAAATATGCTAACACGTTTTTTTGAGGGGCCCACTCCGGGAAATTTTTGTTTGAAAACCTCACTCCTTTCGAGAAATTTCGGTCTAGCGGAAAGGAAGAGGCCAGGCCGCGAGGGGGTATTATGAACATGCGTCGAAAAAATTTCTCCCGCAAACCATATAGATTGCATCAGTCTTGTTTACGGTAACATAATGCGTTGTGGCGCAGGTCTGCGCACAACAGTTACACTGATACTGCCTCAACTTCAGTGACTGCCTCGTTTAACTTGGGGCGAAAAACGTTCTAAAATTCTGTAGGTACAAATACTGTACTACGAAATGGGTAACAGATTTCGTAGAGCAAACTTGCTCTACAGATTACTACAGAGTTTTTCGTTGCGCGGAAGAGGGTCAAATATGGGGTTTTGACCCTCTTCCGCGCAAAATTCGTTGTCGGAGCGACCGTAAGAAAGCCCAAATACTGAAAATATCGACGTCACGACGGAGATACGTCCAGATACCTGGAAATTCAGTTTCCGTATCACTCCGTTAGGAAGTGCCTAAGGCACCCCCTGTGCCTTCTTCAGCAAAGTTTCCCTTCGACAATGCTGTCTTGGCAATGTCATTATTATGCCAGCCGATGAATGAAGCATCTCACCACTTTGTCTCGTTCAAGTTGTCCCGAATCAGTAAACCTAATAGAAGTATTTATCGTGTCTCCCTCCAGAAATGACAGGACTCACTGGCTTGATATCCTAGAAACTGTTCGAATTGGAATTGGAAAGAGAGAAGGAGAAGGGGGCATAGAGAAAGAGAGACAGTGAGCGAGAGAGAGAAAGAAAGAGGAAAAGGGAGACAGAGATAGAGCGAGAGACAACAAGAAAAAAGACAAAGAGAGAGAGAGAGAGAGAAAGAGAAAAGAATAAAGAGAAAGAGAGAGCTGGGAAGAGAGAGAAAGAGAGAAAGAACGAAAAAGAGTGCGAGCGCGCGAAAGAGAGAGAGAGCCTGAGTGATGATGTGTTGCTGGGTGAAAATAACATTTTTTTCATTATCCTTATTTCTTCAATGACATCCCACAGCCTGATTTTTCATGCATTTCTTTCTTCGGGGCAGAAACCCCGACGTAGTTACATAGCATCCCAGCACTGGGGCAGGGATTTCTCTTTGACCATATCCCCTCATCAAGTTTGGGGGACTGCCGATGGACACAATACAAAAGTTTTTCAGGCTGACCTGCATCCTCGAGCAATTTGATCCCAACATTAAAGACTCCTAAAATCCCAAGAAATGTGGTGCCACAGGCCCCTGTCTCATTTCAAATTTTCAATTTGAAGATTCCAGTCCATTTTGGGCGTTTGAACGGAGAAAAGTCGCTTTTCACCTTTTTACACCTTTTCCGACTATAAAAAGATAAAACGATGTCCTTCAAGATATGCGCCTTTCTACCACTTTTCCGATCAGAAAAGGATAAAATGATGTTCTTCAAGACATGCGATTTTTCAACACTCTTCAACAATGTTCAATAGCTTGCATCAATAAAACCCCTGTTTTTTTTTATACGATGGTCGAATGGTGTCCCTCGAACGTGGAAAACTTCTGCCAAAAGACACATTAGTTTCAAGAAGTGCCCCTCCCTATCAAATAAGCAACAAATTGCTCAGACCTGACCTGCGCCATTGGCGACATCGGACTTGGGATCGAGAAATACAACTAGGATACTACTTGGATTTCCCATGCGTGTGGTGCAGGTACAAACATCCTTTTACAACTTGATCTGGATGTGAGTCTTGCGAAGGTCAAGACAATTTGAACATGAGCCTTTCCAAGACCGACATAAGTGAACCTCCAGCCTCCTCGACTGATTGTCCATTTGTCTAGTGACTCATGGAGGACTGCATGGTTGACACATGTTGTAGCAACCCCGTGCATGTTTTCTTATCGTCTATTGTTATTGTTGTTCAACCCTTGAAAAAAAAATCACACAATCTCTCGCGTTGGTGTCAGATAGAAAGTGATATGTGGTCAACACCAGAGGATCGAACTACCACAATCCATTCTCTTTGTGTGTACAAGTGATTCGAATTGTCTCTGAAGTGATTTGACAAAAATGGGAATATTGACACCGGTAGCAGGATCAATTTTTGGGCCGAATTCCTAAAAAAGATTCCACAAACGAGTTTTTTGACACGGAGAATACGAGATCTGCTTTATTGATATCCAACCGACATCATTTTGTTTTTGGGGAGCGGATTCATTCACCCCCCACCTCAACGAATTAAAACTTTATCCGAGACAATGTAAAACTAGCTCAGGTGGTCAGAGCGCGGGACTGTTAATCCCGAAGTTTTTGGTTGGATTTCGGCAAAACCCCCAAAAACTGAGAACACAAATCTACATGGATTTGAGCTACACATACCCTCAAGCAAGGGTACCAAACTACTGTCTAAGTAGTAAAAGCAATCATCAATCAATCGTTCGATCAAAAAAGGTTTTCACGGTCTCAGGTCTCGTGAGGGCTTTGGTTCTTTGATTGATGTGAGTTCTAACTGAGGTCACTGATAAACATCACGATTTTTGACGAGATTATTAGGAGTACTTCAAAAGATAAGCAAACTCCCACGATATGGCGGTCCTTGAAATTTCGTTAGTAAAAAAATCTTAGGAATTGGGGTCTAAAATTGATCCTGCTACCCGCATGATTCACTATCTGACAACAGGTCATTTTTTGAAATTGAATTGAATCAAAAAGTAAATCGAACTTGAAGATCAAAATGATCCTGATCAAACCCTTGGAATACACAGCATATTGGTTGCATCCATATACTGATTTCTATCATAGTGATTCTGAACTGACAATGATAAGGTTGTGTTTTGAAATCACTTTTGAGTTAAAATGTCCTTCGTGATGAGGTGTCCTCCAGGCAGAGTACGTTCAGATTGTTAAACGGGAAGCCCTTTTGGCAATGCACTTTTGGGTGAATACCCTGGAAACAATCGTCTTGGCAGCAGATCACAGACCAACACACTATCAGGACAGAGACCTAGACAATGCACGTACAGACCAAACACTCAAGACAACATGTACCAACAGCAAACATTGAAAGAGATGGGTATGGCACCGCACCTGGTGAGCGCATGCAGAGAATGCTAGGGTGCAGTCTTGTCTGAATATATGTACAGCCGTTTATAGTAAGTTTAGACAAGGCAGGAACACGATAACAGACAATTGGTGGGGGAGAGAGAATTTTGACGCTGATACATCATCCTAATTTCTCCGTAATACTAGGTACAAGTTATTTCCCTTTCCGGATACTACATACAGCAAGTACACCAAAGCAAAGGACACAAGACAAGATATGTAGGAAGGCGCACTAGCGAGGTGCGCAGATAGAGTCTAGTGGGTGACAGAAGCGCTTGAAAAGAGACAGACAGATATACTATGTAACATGTCAGGCATACAGCCAAAACTAGCCTGTTTGAAGGTTGAAGCTAAGGGTGCTGCCAACGAGGCGCCAAGCTGTGCGGTGCAAGTGCACGCCCCATAGACGAGCTCTCTTTGGCGAGGGATGGGGGAGGTGAGCAGCGCTTGTGAAGCGGGTGTTGTCAGTTGAAGGAGGGTACAACCAAAGTTATTTGTCACCTCTCTTCCTTTTTTTCTTCCTTGGGTGGCGAAAACTCAACCTTATCACTAGAATAAGTGAGTTGTCGCAGGAAACTCCCCCTCCCACGGGGGGTCTCCTATTTGGCAGGTTCCCTAACCAAGAACCAGGAGGAAGAGGACCCCTTTCGAAGAATTTTTACCTGGTGCTTCGGGAGGCGTCCTCTTCCTCCGGGTTCTTGGTTAGGGAACCTGCCAAATAGGAGATCTTCCCGGGGGAAGGGTTGTTCTGCGATCAGAGTATTGAGGACCCGATTAATCACTCAAGTCTTTCCTTCTTTTTTTCTAGTTTTTTTTTCTTTTCCGCCTCTAAATTGGGGGTTTTCTTTCTTTCTTGGGTGGTGAATACCAACTTAACCAATTAGGACCCAAGAGACTGTACCGCACTTTTGCCGGCCTACTTATGACTGAGTGGCCGACCCGCCAGTGGGTAAAAACAGTCTACAATGTTTGTGGGCTGGCATGCATTCTCAATGTTTGTGCTAGCATGCATCCTCGGGCGAACAAGCTCCAACAATCAAATCTCCCTCACCACCAAGGAACGAAGCGCCCGCTTCTTAAGGTGCCCCCCCACTAGTAGGTAAGGCACCAATGGTCCAAGGTGTCCTCCAGGTAGAGCCCGTCAACATTGGTCTCCCGCCAAAACAAAGAGGAGGGAAGGACTTTATTATATAGATCTTTTAAGACTGTGCGTCGTGAATCCCAAAGAAAAGGCTTTCTATGTGATCCCTAGGGAGGATTTTGGGAAAATCATTCCAAAAAATTCTCGCTTGGGTTCATTAAATAATGTCCCATGGTGGCGGCGAAGCGTGTCGCCGGAACGACTGATGAAGAGTCTGGATTAGCCTCATACTACAGTGGTCCTCATACCACCTGCACACGGAATCTGTGCCCGGAGCCACACAATGCCGGACCTGTCGTCAGTTGTTCCAGTGCCACGCGTCGCCGCCACCATGGTATGTGAATTGATAAATATGTGGAACAGAGTGGGGACCAGACTTTTAAAAGAAAGTTTTTTTTTAATCAGGGTATGTTATATAGGTGGGTTTCAAGATCTCTAATGTGAGCAAGAATATAGTGGAGGGTGGCATGGAGCCATGTGGTGTGATTTGTTTTCGGGAGGGAAGGTGGAGGGTCTGCGAGGGTGATTGATGTTTGTTGGTACGGCGTGGGGGAGTCCCAGGCGGGTTGATTGCTTTGTTTGAGAAGATCGGAGAGAGTCTTGATCATTGCAAAGTGTTGGTCAAATGATTGGTGCCTGAGCACTGTAGCATGATGTGTACTTCAGATCCAAGCACTTCATCAGCACTGTAAGGGCATAAGCGTTGGTCATATGAATGTCGTCAAGAGTTTTTAGTCGTGAACATGTGGGTAGGGATTTTTTGGTGGTCACAAGTTTTGGGAGCAGAATCTCGTGAGAATTCGTTTTTTTGAGTGTAGTGACAACGTCATAGTGCGTCGTAGAAGGTGTTTACGTGACTTTTTGGCGTTTCTTTACATGATATCTGACCCTCAAAAATGGTTCATTTACGTGACATTTGTTTGAAGGTGGATATACTTGAGATCATACGAAAGGGTATGTGTTTAAATAAATACGTACTTTTCCAAACATCAAAAGAAACAGTGTTTTGAATAAAGAGATGCCTGGAAATTCGTAGCCCACACTTTGTGACGTACCTCTCAGTCCCCCTCCCCTCATTCAAAAACGGGTTGTATGTATGTGTGTGTGTGCGAAAGAGAGACACCAAAAGAGAGACAGAGGAAAAAAGAAAGAGAACAAGAGAGAGCGAGTGCATCAGAGAGAAAGAGAGAGAAAGAGAGAAACAAAAAGAGAGAGAGAGTGTATAGGTCTACATATCATCATCATGCACTGTGGGTCCTCTCCTTCTTCTGCTTCTTCTTTTTGGCAACAAGAATCTTGTTGCATCGTCTTCCGTAGCACTAGTTGGCGCCACTTTGACCGAGAGCCTTCCCTGCCCTGTAGGAGTCGGGATCCTTGGCGGCATTTTTGTTGGAGTGTCAAAATAGGTCAAGCGGATCTCAGATTAGTAACTGTGAGTACCACCCAGGGCCCCCCCGGCCCGGTCTCCCCATGCATACAGGGATGACCTATCCTGTTCACAGTACCCGTTGTGAACGTTCAGAACAGTCTTTTAGTGGAGAAAAAAAACGGCGGGAAAATGGCAGAAATGTAACCTCGTTTCGGGCATGGCCTCTGTGGGCCAGCGACATGGGTTGGCTATGAACTGGGTGGATCGACCCCGCACCAGTGCAGATGAGCGGGATGTTGTCTGGGCGCCGCGCTGTCGTGATTGTGTGTGGGCTGTTGCAGGGTTTGGTCGTTTTTTCATTGACCTCTCG
>Ga0105054_10012719_pt1 | contig 10255 bp, 5 predicted proteins | sample BON02_FD_78091 | JGI IMG/M metagenome (GOLD analysis project Ga0105054, IMG submission 78091) | Freshwater microbial communities from Lake Bonney liftoff mats and glacier meltwater in Antarctica - BON-02 (megahit assembly) | ecosystem: Environmental > Aquatic > Freshwater > Ice > Glacier... | reverse complement strand
ATATACTGGTTTTCATGCCACAATATAGCGGAGTCCCTCAAATAGACAACAAAATTTCATGAATTTCCCTCAAATAGGCTATTTGAGGGACTCTGAGGGAATTCCCTCAAATAAATAGGCCTGCCCACCTGCAATAAAAATTCGATCCTCTTTTTTTTTAATGTGAGCTTCAATCCCCACAACCACAATTGCCTCACAAAATGGTTGTTGCTTTAATCGTAACAGAAAACGGAGAGTGGGAACTAGCAGGAGATGACGATAATGTAATACGCGTGAGATTTGAGTACAGCAAGAGTTCTCAAGCTAAATGCCGATTCTGCAGTGAGAAGATACTCAAAGATACTCTTAGAATTGGGGTTCCGATAAAGTGGAAACAGTGGATTACGTCGTGGAGACACCTTCAATGCTTCTACGTTGATGACGATGGTGACGCAATCATTGATTCTGAAGTATACGGCATGGAAAACGTACGCTCGGAAGATATGGCTATTGCGATGGATGCACTGAGACGAACCTCGCCTCCAATTGCAGATGAGACATTAAATCCTGAAAATGCTGATTTTCTGGGCAAGCATAAAGATTTGATCAGGATGCCTGCCCCCAGTGTCATGACGGTATCCTTATTGCCATTTCAGGAAGAGGGCCTGCATTGGTTGGTCCAACAAGAGGAACATAATCCAGTCGGAGGTGGCATGTTGTGCGACCAAATGGGCATGGGAAAAACAATGCAAACACTAGCGCTAATTGCAGAGCGTAAATCAAGAGGTCTGAAGGGACCTACCTTGGTAGTTGCACCGTCGTCAGCGATGCTGCAGTGGATGGATGAAGCGAAGAGTAGCATGGTCGAAGGTGGGCTGAAGGTCATGGTTTATCACGGTGATGTTAGGCGGAGTATCACTCCATGGGATATGCATCAGTACGATATTGTGCTGACATCATATCCTATTCTTGAATATGAGTATCGAAGGTGCCAAAATCGAATCAAGGTCGTCTGCGAGTATTGCAATCGTAAATTTCTCTCCAGAAAACTCGTGTCTCATAACAAATATTTCTGTGGTCCTGATTCAAAGCGAAGTGCCAAGTTAGCGATGCGAGACCGAAGCGAGGGCAGCCATCAGTCAAAGGCTACGATGGAAAAAGCTATGGTTTCGTTGAATATTGTTAAAAAGCATAGCCTTCCTACGCCTGGAAATATATACAGAGATCTGATGAAAGAAGCCAATAGGACTCCTGTTAATATGTATGTTAACAGCAAACAAGCTCTTGAAATGCAGAGCCTGCCTCAGTCTTCGTCGTCGCACATCCCAAGCGAATTAGAAATGATTGATGTCGAAGAGCAAGTTGAAAAAGTTCATGAATCACAGAACGAACCAGAAGTGATCGATATTAAAGAGGAGGTTGAAAAAATCAAAACACTAAATAGCTGTTGCTGGTCTGCCTTAGATGGGTCCGTTTTCATATGCAAGAATGGTAAGAAATGGTTTTCGAACCTCGCTGATGCCGCCGAGGAACTGGTGGAATTTACGGGGACTAAAACAAAGGATGGTACATTAGTGCTGAAAACTAGTCTATGTTGGGTTTGTGTATCACCAGAGGGATTTGCACATGTTAGTATCTCTCGAGGGACTACCTGGATAGAGTGGGTGCAAGGCTGTTGGCACCCATCAGAATCAAACGTCCAAAACTTGGAAAGCCATTGGCGAAAAAAAGGCAAGTATATCGGGAAGCTGATTGCCCGTGATTTTGACGAGCAAGTTTATGTTGCTGTGGTATTTGCTTACGCTCCTAAATGCGAGGATGGTCCGGAAGTTTGGAGAGTTGAACATGTCGATGGCGATACTGAAGACTTGGAAATTGACGAAATTCAACAAGCTTTTGAACTTGTAAATGATTTTCTGAACCAACAGCCCCGTGAGTCTTTGCCACTGCTTTCAATATTTGTGAATGAAATATCGAAGGTTGATCCCAAGAGAAACAAATTAATATCTAAAGTTGAATCCAAGGAAAAGAAACCAAAACGCAAGCGTGTTGTGGAGGATTCAGATTTTGAAGATTCACAGCAGGATGAAGATGATGACGACGAATCAATTCTGAATCCAATTCTTACAAACTTTCTTCCGATTGATTGGGGTCCAGGCTCTAAAGAAGCCAAAACTTTGGCTCACTTTATAAAATGCAAATACCAAAAAGGTAAGAAACCAACTAAAAGGAAACCAATTAGGAAAAGAAAGCCAAAAGGCAAACTGAAAACGAAGGATGAGAAAAAGCTTGAGTCTTCCGATGATGAGAGTGATTCGAAATCTAAAAATGAATCGGATGATGATTTTGAATCCATTCCTGATGACGAAATGGAATCTAACAGAATAGATGGTAAGGATTTCTGGTATGCTAAACCAGGTCACGTAGTAGATGAGGACGGTATTGATCTCGGTACATCTATCTTGCATTCCATCTCATGGACGCGAGTAGTTCTGGACGAAGCACACAAAATCAAAGACCGAGTGAATTCCACGGCCAAGTCAACTCTTGCACTTCAAGGGTCGAACTGTCATAGATGGTGTCTTACTGGCACGCCTCTACAGAACCGCGTAGGAGAACTCTATTCATTAGTGCGCTTCCTCCGCGTGGATAAATACGCATATTACTATTGCAATGTGAAGGGCTGTGATTGCAAGACGATGCACTGGGAAGCTCGACTATGTGACCATTGTGGCCATCCTCCGATGCGTCATTATTCGTACTTTAACAAGATGATCATCAACCCTATAAAACGCACTGGATATGTTGGAGAGGGTGAAAGAGCAATGAGGCTGTTGCGCGATGATCTACTAGGAGGATACATGTTACGACGAACGAAAGAAGAGCGACAAAATGATATTCATCTCCCTCCGCTCAACATTGAAGTATGTCGTCTCGATTTTTCGGAAGGTGAACGAGATTTTTACGAGAGTGTCTACATGAACACGCGATCTCGCTTCGACACGTTTGTCAAGAAGGGAACGTTGCTCCACAATTATGCTCATATTTTCCAATTGCTCTCCCGACTTAGACGGGCCAGTGATCATCCTTATCTTGTGGTGCACGGAGGAGAGGCGTCGCTGGAGGCATGTCTGTCCAGTAAACGTACTGACGTGTGTGGTATATGTCAATTTGACATTGAATCTCTAGATGAATGTGCACTTTCTAATTGCCGTCATACTTTCCACAAAAAATGCGTTTCTGAATTGTTGTTCAATCAAAACGATGATGAAGATGATGAAGAGTCGGAAAATAAACCTAGAAAGAAAAAGAAGAAGAAAGACAAACCCGTACAGCCAGATTGTCCTGTTTGTCTTCAACCGTTAGGAATCACCAGTGATTTACGAGGTGGTACTGAGGCCAATACTACCAACGCAGCCCAATCTGACGAGAACTCGGATGTATGTGTTGTGTGTATGGATGCTAAGCGAGATGCGCTGTTGGTGCCTTGCGGCCATATATACCTCTGTATGGGATGCGCGAAGAACCTGAACCATAAAGCATGTCCAATGTGCCGAGTTTCAATTACCAAGATCCAACGTGTAGATCCCAACGCACAAACTAGCATGGGACCAGGAGCAGCTGCTGTAGTGGGTAGAAAGAATATTGTGCAGCGCATCAGTGCGAGTGACTTCGCAACCAGTTGTAAGATTGAAGGGGTGTTGGACGAAGTAACGAAGATGATGGATGAAGTCCGCACTGACACTGAGCTTCCCAATAAGGCGATCATCTTCTCACAGTATAATGACATGCTAGATCTACTGCAGTGGCGGCTTCAGAACCGGAAGATACGTGCAGTGAAACTAGTTGGGTCCCTACCGATGAATGAGCGTAGGAGTGTACTGAGTGCCTTCAAGGCTGATCCAAGTATATCTGTGATACTGATGAGTTTGAAGGCGGGTGGAGAAGGATTGAATCTTCAGGAAGCTTCTCATGTATTGGTGCTGGAGCCGTGGTGGAACCCGGCAGGTAAGTGTTTTTATATATAAAGTTTTGTATTTTTATTCGTTGGTCAAGTTGAAATGCAGGCTATTCAAAGGGCGCATCGCATTGGACAGAAACGGGCAGTGAAAGCGATTCGTTTTGTGGTTAAAGATTCTATCGAGGAGAAGATGATGGAGTTGCAAGATAAGAAAATGTTGGTTTTTGAAGGAGCGATTGATGGTTCGCAAAGTGCGTTGGCCCAGCTCTCTGTGGAGGATTTGCGGTTCTTGTTTTCTAGATAATAATCCATTGAATGATTTGTTTTAGTATAAAACGTTCTAAAAGTTCTAATCATGCAAAGGAGTTTTTGGTCTATCAAACTCTCCTTCTGTATCTTGGAAAGTATGAGAAGACGGCGGGGAAGGTCTAATAATATGAAATGAACAAATCAAATCTTCGTCTACCAGTAACATGGCGCCAGCATTGTCGAACTGCCCACAGTAATTAACAGCACTAAAAACAGTCACCAATTGCCGCGAGTCTTTCGGGAAAAATTCATATCCGTTTTCCACAACTTGGTGAGCTCTTACAAATAGATCAAAGCCGTTAATTTTCATAAATGTATCTAACACTTGACTTCCAAACAAATACGACACGCCTCTATCAGAAATATCCCAATTTTCCGCATCAGCAGTAGGATCAGCCCACAACAAGTCACATAGTAGACCATCAACAGGAACATCAGTAGGTCGTTGAATATTCATTATCTGATCCAAAGACGTTAAATCCGGAGACAATCCTCCGTGCGTGGCGAATATGCGATCGTTCACAATGGCCGCTAAGGGCAAGTACTTGAATGCATTGTTCACTGCGGTCCAACAGGCAATATCATACTTGGACTTGCATTCGTCATGAAAGCCATACATCCGCGATATCTGACTACATTCATGATTGCCGCGCAGCATAAAAAATCTATCTGGATATCGTAATTTGAAGCAGAAGAGTAACATCGTGCATTCCATCCCCATCTTGCCCCGATCTATATAATCGCCCAGGAAGAGGTACTGAGAGTCAGGTGGGAAGCCCCCCACTTCAAAGTAACGAAGGAGATCCAAAAACTGACCATGTATGTCGCCCACTATGTTGATAGGAGCGTTTAGTTTTAAAAGCGAATTATCAGCGTTGAAAAAGGATTCCACTCTATTGCATAATGTGATAACTGTTTCTACCCGAAGGTTCTGTTTGACGTCTTCCACTTTCCTGCATTTCTGTATCAACCGGAGGGATGATATGGTTGCATCCACTAGTTGCATCTCGTCATCTGAGAGACTAGGCCAACTCATGGGCAAAAAAGTATTATCCTTAGTAAATACTAATACATAGCTAATACACACAATGGTTTCTTACGAAACTTAATCGTCAGAAGAGAAACTTTGAAAATAGATTGAAATATATAATATGATTTATATTTTAGTTAAGGCAAAGTCGGTTGCCATTTTCTGATACATCCATCATTTCCTGCTGACACCACAGTATTTTCATCAATCCATGAAACTGAATTCACTCCCATGGCATGTGTCCTCTCCATTTTCGTCTTCTTCATCTTATTTGTAACATTCCATATCAAAATAGTTCCATCCGTTCCACAAGATGCAATATGCTTGTTATCTGGAGAGAAAGACACGCACAGAATCTTGGATGAATGATACTTCCAAAACCCTTGTATGACAGGCTTGAAGGTGTTGGTGTCCCATACTGATACTTCGTCCTTGGATTCACCAACAGCCACCAAAAGCCCATTAGGGGAAAATCCAATAGAAGCAGCACCATCGTTCTTCGTGACAAGTGTCGTGCTCGTAGCATTCAAGCTCTTACCACTGACCTCAAATATGTGAACTGCCTTGTCCGCTCCACCAACTAATACGAGAGAACAATCTGGGGACATACCCACACAATTGCACTTGTACTTGGTCTGTCTTGTATCAACGACTTTACCGTCTTTGATCAGCATCACTGCATTTTCTGTCACAACAGCTGCTAGTGAAGAATCTGCGGATCCAATGCCTACACCATTCGGAGTACCCCCAGTTCCACACGAAGACCCACCGAATTTCATTCCGCCTTTGGATACATCGGCAACTCGAAGAGTGTCATCATGAGCTACGGACACAAGCCGTCCATCACACAAAGCTAGACCATCGTTTGGCTTGGGGTTCTTAATACCCTCGAATCTACAGGCGACACCTTCCTTCGTGTAGACGTAGACGTTACCATCACTGCCGCCAACATAAACATCACCTCCCTGTCCGTCACACACAACACTGGTTGGAGTCCCAGTGTGGGCTGAAACAACGTTTGATATCTTGCTGTTGTCGAAATCGATGTAGTTTATATCTCCTGAAAGAGAAACAGACACCGCTTGCTCTCCAGCAAATGCACAGCCAACTTGCATATCATCTACATCACGACCAATACTCACTGTTGAAATGCACTTGCCGCTTTCGACATCCCACAGTTTAACGGACTTGTCTCCAGATGAAGACATCAGTCGCTCGCCATCACTGCTCCAAGAAAGGCTAAATACAGACCCTTGGTGTTCCATCGGGAGTTCCTTCACTAGATTGTTGGTAGCAGTGTCCAGAATATATATCTTCTTATCGCTTCCTCCCGAGGCTAGATACTTACCACAAGGAGAGTACCGGCAGCACTGAATGAAGTTTGTATGTGAATCAAATGACTCGCTGAATTTGTATGGTGGGCCATTGTAGCGTCTCAATTTGGAGTCTTCAGAGGCAGTGACTAGATGCTTGCCGTCAGGACTGATGCTACAAGACAACAGTCTTTTAGTGCTGCCAGCAATCTCGCCTTGTGCACTACCACTCTCCCACAGAACACATCTTGCATTCACCTTGCCATCCCCGCAACCTACTATACGTTTGCCAGTGTTATCGAAAGCAATGTCAGCAATGGCGGCACCGAGCAGCAGGAGCTCCTTCTTGGTAGTTAGAGTAGACACTTCCACAACCGCACATCCACCCCCTGAGTCACCCACAGCAATCAAAGTTCCATCCGGGGAGAAACATACTGAAGTAGCAGTGCGCTTGCACTCGGTATACACTTGCGATTGTTCAGGGTTGGTTACCGAGCGAAGAACAACGGAGTATCCGCTGGTGTAGGCGATGAGGTCTCCATCTGGACTCGCCGCGAATGAAACAGAATTGCCGCGCTCTGGGCTTGGGTTAGGCGCAAGAACAGCTTGACCAGAAGATACGAATTGAGCCATAACAGTAAGGTGTGTGTTTTGTTTTCCCCCTTTTGCAAGAAGGTGGCCTAAAAAAATGAATTTCCGAACAAAATGTCAAAATCATTCCGGAGACATTAAGGAGTGTGGCTATGAGTGCGGCTCCAACAGCGAACGACGGGTTTCTATAAATTTTTGAGGCTGACAAGCCATTTACGTTCAACAATGCATACACATAATGACCACTGCTCTGTAAGAGCGTATTGTGAGGCGAATGTCGATGAGACGTTGTAATCAATTCGGTATTCACCAACTAGACGCGGTATTGTCGAGGTTATTTAAGTCTTAGTCGGTAAGATCTGTTGAAATACCTTAACCTTACTCACAAAAATGTATTTAACTAGAGAGTTAGTGTAGATCACTCGTTGTAGATCACTCGTGATTAATCCACTTCTATATGTATATCGCTGTCTGAATGCAATTAGCAATTTTACTTATTGGTGACATAGACTTTCTACAATTTTTAATTTTCATAGATCTATTAAGTGGCGGTTGACAATATTTATATACTTACGAAGAAAACAAGGGAGGAAAGTCCATGGACCGTAGCGAATCTTTCTGCTTGAGATCCTTGACTTTACTCACTACTCTTCTCTTTCATATGCTTGCAATATATGTTGCTGATTAACATAAGTTGATGCTTGATGTATATTGATCTTGGCTACTTTGCAATGCATGCTATTCACCGGAAACAAAGTCACATTCGTCCTAGGCTTCCAGTGAACTTATAACTCGACTTTGGTAAACAAGGGAATTCTTCAAAGCTACACTTTGCACATGTATTTGACCGCCAACAGTGATTTTCTTGCATTAAAGTTCCAGATTGAATCTTATACAGATAAGGGAGGACTCGGCTACTCGACATTGTGCGAACAGTCTATTGCATCTCAGGTGGAACAAGAGAGACATACCTTGCCTCAAATGAGCAACATTCTACAATTTAAATTCAACTCTCACCCCTTTCGTCAATCTCATCCGTACTTCAAACCAGACAATTGACCGTCGTCGTGTTCAGGAAAGCTTCGCGCAATCGAAACCGATGGCAGTTTCGGATTCTTCAAATTTGGCATTGAGTGTTGTTAATTAATTAAATCAAGTCACTTTTTAAGTTTAGCTCGGAGTCTTCATCGAACGGGTTTCGAGTAGGTCTCCTTGTCTTCGTTTTAATTTTAAAATTATTTACCGATATTTTAAAATACGGATTCTATTTAGTCCCATGTTTGTTGTGCTTCTTTCCGCATCTCTGCGGACTCGGGTACTCCTTGCACTAAAGTGGCTACAGGAACTGGATTTACCGGGTTGCTTTGAAAAGACACTCCTGTAAATTGTTGCTTGTCGGCATTAAGATTGCTGATGTGAGTGACCATTGAATCGATTTCACAACTAATTATCAAGTACGCCAAAATTGCGCCGATGAACCCAAAGCAAAGAACTAATAATAAAGCCATGCATTTTCTCTTATCAACGATTTTAGAATGCGGTGGAAGATTTGCTTCTCTTGATCTCAGACAAGGTACTACACAGCAGTACACGATGCAAAGCGACAGAAACAGATTCACCGCAAAAAGAATGACAGGAGTTAGCTTCAGCATTCATGAGGAGCTAGATGAATATATGGAGGAGGCAGTAGGTGAGCTGTAAACCGATCCACTAGGATAGTTGGTGGGAAATCTAGTGGTCGTGGTTGGAGCAGTTGGGTAGTTGGTGGGCAACCCTTGGTTCGTGGTTGGATTATTTGCGTAGGAGCATGAGCACTCATAAGTCGTCATATAGCATACGGTTCCAGGATACGAACCACAGTTCAAGCCGCAAGCAACGATGCAGCAGGAGTTCGAAACCGTTTCATAGTCGGGACATGAATCATAAGCGCCTGTACCACGCAATGTATTTGGCTGCTCTTCCGCCTTTTTCACAGCTGAGGCTGTTTTGGATTGTGCTACACCATCACCGCTGATTCCAGAAATCAAAGAAGCAACAAGCATTGCGAAGAATTTGGTCATCATCTTATTATTTAAAGTTGAAAATGCCTTTTTCGACAATTGACGGACTTTTACTGTGTTAAATTTACAACGATGAGATATTGAATTACTTTTGAAATTCCGTTAAAGAAGTGCTCGAAATTTATCCGTTGTGTCGGTTGCGAATCTCATATTCGATATCAGCTTAAATTGTCGATGCGTGCGTGCATCGACTAGAGTCTTCCTATGCTGAAAACTAGTAAAAATAAAAGATCCAGTACATTTAAATGCTCATTTGGAAAGAATTTCATAATACATGGTAACAATTTAAATTAGTTCCATGAAAAGCGAGGCAAAATTTGGAAATTAGACCTGTCGTCGCCTCTAAATAGTTCCGTTGAATTCATTCTTGAATTATTTTTACTTCGTCAGCTCCCTCATCTGATTTGGCAAAATTGGCTGGTCTCACATTAAATACGGAGATTGAAGCCTTCATTGAAAGGAATTCGATCGGAAGCGAATGAGCTTAACATTATTACATTAGAGCAAAATTCGACGGAACTACTTCTATAAATTGCCTGTTTTATTAAATACTGATTACTAGATGATAAATTGTCTAAATTTCTTTTTGAAAATTGAATCTAGATAAATCTAGTTTGAAAATTGAATCTCTGCCGTAATCTTTGCGCCGTTGAGATTTCCTTCCTTCAATCTCGGCCGTCTCATCGCCGCTCGTTTTACCGGACCTTGCATGTCTGTCGTTCTCTTTGAATGATAGCAGTAACAATGATTGCAGCAACTTCAAATCAGGAGCAGCTTCAACCCCGAATGTAGTCCATGGACGATGCAATTTTCAGTGTCGATTTCTTGCGTTCTTAAACTTATAAATGTTCATGTTTCAATAACTTTAATAGAAGTAACTTCCTACGATTTCATATGGAACTTCGATTTCATGAGGAACTTCAATTTTAGGCTCAAAAATGAATAGAATTAAGGATATTGGAGGTCTGAAAATATACTGTTAGAAGAGTTTCGCGATTGAACATGCTGCTTT
>Ga0105054_10012718_pt1 | contig 10256 bp, 10 predicted proteins | sample BON02_FD_78091 | JGI IMG/M metagenome (GOLD analysis project Ga0105054, IMG submission 78091) | Freshwater microbial communities from Lake Bonney liftoff mats and glacier meltwater in Antarctica - BON-02 (megahit assembly) | ecosystem: Environmental > Aquatic > Freshwater > Ice > Glacier... | reverse complement strand
GGCGAGCGCGCGGCGGCGGCGGAGTGAATTTGTACGACGACAGGGTGAATATGATAGGGTGAGGCTATGAACATCAGCCTAAAGAAAATGTTCGCACGTGCCGAGCATTGGCCGGAACAGGATCAGGAAGATCTCGCGCAGGCTGCGCTTGAAATCGAAGCGCGGCGTCATGGCGTCTATCACGCCAGCGATGAAGAGTTGAAGGCTATTGATGAAGCCCTGGAAGCGGTCGCCCGCGGAGAGATCGCCAGCGAGCAAGAAGTTGATGCGGTTTTTGCCAAGTATCGGCGTGCATGAAGGTCCGTTATTCCACGCTGGCGTTGGCTGAGTTGGATGCCATCCTTGGCGAGCTTTCGGCGGTCAATTCGAGCGCAGCGCAGCGCTTTTCGGACAGAATCCAACAGGTGGGCGAACGAATTGGCCGATTTCCACTGGGCTTTCAGGAGGTGGCGGAACGTCCAGGTGTTCACCGAGTGCCTATGGTGCGATATCCTTATCTTATATTCTATAAAATAATCGCCGAAGAAGTGGTCGTGCTGCGTGTGATACACGGTGCGCGAAAAGAGCCGTGGGAAAATTTGTGACCGACACCCTCAAACCGCGCGACGCCAAGGAAGTCGAAGACGCCGTGCGTTGGGCGCTTTCGAACGACAAGGCGCTGGAACTCATCGGGCAGGGTAGCAAACGCGCGCTCGGCCGCCCGAGCCAGACCGACGTCACGCTCGACTTGTCGGCGCTCACGGGGGTGACGCTCTATGAGCCGGCTGAGCTGGTGCTGTCGGCCAAAGCCGGTACGCCGCTTTCCGAGATCGAAGCGCTCGTGGACAAGAACAACCAGCAGCTTGAATTCGAGCCGATGGACTACGGACCTTTGCTCGGCGGCGAAGCCGGACAGGGCACGATCGGCGGCACCATCGCTACCAATCTGTCGGGTCCGCGCCGCATCAAATCGGGCGCGGCGCGCGATCATTTTCTCGGGGTGACGGCGGTGACCGGGCGCGCCGAAACCATCAAGTCCGGCGGGCGCGTCGTGAAGAACGTCACCGGCTACGATATGTGCAAGGTGCTGGCCGGCTCCTTCGGTACGCTCGCCGCGATGACCGATGTGACGATCAAGGTTTTGCCGAAGCCCGAGACACAAGCCACCGTTCTGGTCGAAGGTCTCGACGACGCGCAGGCCTGCGCCGCGATGGCCGCCGCCATGGGCTCGTCCTGCGACGTGTCGGGCGCAGCCCATCTGCCCGATCACATTGCGTCTTATTTCGACGGCCTGCCGAAGCCGGAAGCCGCCACCGTGTTGCGGCTGGAAGGGGTGGCACCATCAGTCGCGCATCGCAAGGAAGCGCTCGCGGCGTTGATGAAGCCGTTCGGCCCGGTCGCGTTGCTCGAGGAAAAGGAATCGCAGGCGCTGTGGCAAAGCGTGCGGCGGGTAGCGCCCTTTGCCACCGACAGCGCGCGCAAGCGCCCGCTCTGGCGCGTCTCGACCGCGCCGCGTCAGGCGCACCGGCTGGTCGATCTGATCACGCCGGCGGCGCAGATGTTCTATGACTGGGGCGGCGGTCTGATCTGGATCGCCATGCCGTTCGAGGACGAGGCCGATGCCGGTTCGGTGCGCAATGCTGTCTCCGAACTCGGCGGCCACGCCACGCTGGTGCGGGCACCGGCGTCGTTGCGCGCCTCGGTCGATGTGTTCGAACCGCAGGACGCCGGCGTTGCCGCGTTGAGCAAGCGCGTCAAGGAAGGCTTCGATCCCAAAGGCGTGCTCAATCCCGGCCGCATGTGGGCGGGGGTGTAAAGAAAAGAAAATGCAAACCACCTTCTCCCTTGCGCAACTCATGGACCCGCAGACCGCAGAGTCTGAAAAAATCTTGCGCGCCTGCGTGCATTGCGGTTTCTGCACCGCGACCTGTCCGACCTATGTGCTGCTTGGCGACGAACTCGATAGTCCGCGCGGCCGCATTTACCTGATCAAGGAAATGCTCGAGCAGGACCGCCCGGCCACCAAGGAGGTGGTCAATCATATCGACCGCTGCCTGTCGTGCCTCGCCTGCATGACCACCTGCCCCTCGGGCGTGAATTACATGCACCTGGTCGACCATGCCCGCGACCATATCGAGAAGACCTACAAGCGCCCGCTGGCGGATCGTTTCATTCGCAGTCTGCTGGCGCGCATTTTGCCGAACCCGGCGTTGTTCCGCCTGGCGGTTGTCGGCGGCTGGCTCGGCAAGCCGTTCGCGCCCGCGCTGCATGCGATTGGCCTCAAGCGGCTGGCGGCGATGCTGCGGCTGTCGCCGGCGCGGCTGCCGGCGCAGCCGGCCGAAACCGGGATTGTTTATCCGGCGCAGGGCAAAAAGCGCGGCCGGGTGGCGCTGCTGGCCGGCTGCATCGGCCCGGTATTGGCGCCCTCGACCAACGAGGCGGCGATCCGGGTTCTCAACCGAAACGGCATCGAGGTGGTGGTGGCGGCCGGCGAAGGCTGCTGCGGTTCGCTTGTCCATCATATGGGGCGGGAGGAGCAGGCCTTCGCACAGGCCCGCAATGTCATCGACGCCTGGACCCGCGAAATCGAGGGCGACGGCCTGGACGCCATTCTGATCACGGTTTCCGGCTGCGGTACCACGGTCAAGGACTACGGCTTCATGCTGCGTACCGACGAGGCCTACGCCGAGAAGGCCAGGCGGGTGTCGGACCTGGCCAAGGATGTCACCGAATATCTGGCAACGCTCGACATGGCGCCGGCGTCCGCGCCGTCCGGGCTGACGGTCGCCTATCACGCCGCCTGTTCGCTGCAACACGGACAGAAGGTGGTGCATGCGCCGAAAGATTTGCTTTGCAAGTTTGGGTTTGTCGTCAAAGATGTTGCCGAGAGTCATTTGTGTTGCGGCTCGGCGGGCACCTACAACATTCTTCAGCCGGCCATCGCTGACCGGCTGCGGGACCGCAAGGTCGCCAACATCGAAAGGCTTGCGCCGGATGTGATCGCGGCCGGTAATATCGGCTGCATGACTCAGATCGCGTCCGGTACTGCCGTCCCGGTTGTCCATACGGTCGAATTGATCGACTGGGCGACCGGCGGTCCGGTGCCTGGGCCGCTTGCCCAAAAGGTCGAGGCATCGGCGAACTGAGGCGTTGAGCATCAAAGGCCGCGGCGCGTAGCCGTAGCCGTTCGGTGCGATGAACAAGACGACAAGGATGAATCAGTCGGGATTTGCGTTTCTCTGAACCGATGGGGAGCTCGATCATGGCTAAAAAGAAGAAAGCGTCTAAATCCAAGAAATCTAAAAAGGCGAAAAAGACAGCCCCGGCAAAAAAGAAGAAGGGGCTGAAGAAGACCAAGGCGGCCAAGAAAGCCAAGAAGGCGAAAAAACCGGCCAGGAAAGCCAAGAAGAAAACCGTGACAAAGGCTGCGCCTAAACCGATGCCGGCGCCGGTTCCGCCTCCGATGGGATCGGGTTCGGTGATGCCGACATTCGGTGGCTTGTTCGGCGGCGGCAAAACGGGCGAATAGGCAGTAAGCGTTTCGGTATAGTGGGCGGCTGTGCGCGGGCCATCGACGGCTGCGGCGCACAGCCGCTTTTTTGTTTCCGGTGGTCGAAAGGCAAGCCTCGCGCGTGCGATTTGCGCAAGACCTGGGGTGTGGCCGCGATACCGCCATGCCTGTCGGGCCTTGGCGTCGTGGAGTTTCCCCCCGATTGCATCGACGGGCTCAGCCGCATAGCATGCGCCTGGATGGCCGTTTCGGCCGGAACTCATAAGAAATTCTTGAATTAACGAGAGGGAGCACCGCGTTATGCCGGCACAAAAAATCCTTTTGATGGGCGCGTCCTACGGGTCGCTGCTGGCCTCCAAACTTTTGTTCGGCGGCCACTCCATTCATCTGGTCTGTCTTCCGGCTGAGGCCGATCTGATCAACGCCGAAGGTTTTCGGGTGACGCTGCCGATCCGCGGCCGCAAGGATCCGGTGTTGCTGGAATCGAGCAAGCTGCCGGGCAAGGTGACGGCGGGTCCGGCCACCGGCGTCAATCCGAAGGACTATGACCTGATCGGCCTGTGCATGCAGGAGCCGCAATACCGCTCGCCCGGCGTGCGCGAACTGCTCGACGCCGTCGGCAAGTCCAAAGTTCCCTGCATGTCGATCATGAACATGCCGCCGCTGCCTTACGTCAAGCGTATCCCCGGGCTCGACTACGAGCCGCTCAAGGCCGCCTATACCGACGCGACGGTTTGGGACTCGTTCGATCCCAAGTCGATCACGCTCAACAGCCCGGACCCGCAGGCGATTCGCCCGCCGGACGGCAAGGCGAACGAACTGTTGGTCACACTGCCGACCAACTTCAAATGCGCCCGCTTCGACAGCGACAAGGACACCGCGATTCTCAAACAGCTCGAGAAGGACGTGGACGCCGCGCGCTTCGATGCGCCGGAAGGCAAGATTGAACTGCCGGTCAAGCTCAAGGTCTACGATTCGATCTTCGTGCCGCTCGCCAAATGGTCGATGCTGCTCGCCGGCAACTATCGCTGCATCACCAAGGAAGGCATGCGCACCGCCAAGGAAGCGGTTCACACCAACATCGAGGAATCGAAGTCGGTCTATAACTTCGTGTTCGACCTGTGCGTGAAGCTCGGCGCCAAGCCGTCCGATCTGGTGCCGTTCGAGAAATATGCCGCCGCCGCCGAAAGCCTGTCGCGTCCGGCCTCGGCCGCGCGCGCCTTGTTCAACGGCGCGCCCAATATCGAACGCGCCGACAAGCTGGTGCAACTCATCGCCAAGCAGAAGGGCCTGAGCCATCCGGTCATCGATGCCAACGTCGCCCTGGTCGACGAGATGCTGGCGGCCAACCGCAAGAAGGCGGCAGCCTGACCGTCTGATAGTAGATTAGCGTTTCCGGAACCGGCCTGCCGACATCGGCGGGCCGGTTTTGTTTTACGGTATCGGGTTCTGGCAGGTTGCCGGGCAGAATCGGTGGCCGGCGGGGAGGTGTGACCGGCCGGGCAGTCGGGCAGGGCCCCAGTTATCCCCAAAAGGCAGGGCCCTGAAGGCGTTTGGTTACCGGCGCCATAACGAGAAATGTGACATGCGTGCAACAGTGCACTGCAATCTATTGCCGCCCCCCTCGCAAAAGACCGAAACGCCTAAAAAGGCAGCAACTGATTATGTTTTTAGCTTGCTGGAAAGGCCGTCCATCGATGTAAATCATCAGCAATGCGCGTCCCTTTTTGCGTACGGGCCGATCGCAGCCAAGCCGGGTTTGGAATTCTTAGTACGCAAACGAGACGAGCTTTTTGGGTATCGGCACTAAGTCGATCGAAATGAAAAAGGGGCAGGGTCCTATGAATAAAGTTGTGTTATCAGTCGTTGCGGCGCTGGCGGTTTCCACCGCTGCGCCCGCCTTTGCTGCGGATATGCCTGTAAAAGGCAAGTATATGGCTCCGGCGCCCGCGCCGTCGCCGTGGGATATCGCCTTCGGCACCGCCTTCACCACCGATTACGTTTTGCGCGGCATCTCGCAGTCCAACAGCAAGCCGGCGGTTCAGGGCTATTTCGAAGGCCGCTACACCATCAACGACATGATCACGCTCTATGCCGGTCTCTGGGGCTCGAGCTTGAGCACCAACACCGCCAACGCCGAGTTCGACGCGAGCGGCGGCGCTCGGTTCACGTTCGGCAAGTTCGGCCTCGATATCGGCTACGTCTACTATTACTACCCGAACCCGGTTGCCGTCACGAGCATCAGCTACGGCGAATTCTACGCCAAGCCGTCAGTTGCGCTCACCAACTGGCTGACCATCGGCGGCGTCGTGATCGGCGGCGATGACTTCGGAAACACCGGCAACAACGCTTGGTATTATGCCGGCAACGCCACCGTTACTCTGCCCCCGTTCCTGCCGGCCGGTATCGTGACCAGCATCTCGGGTGAACTCGGCCGTCAGACCTTCGCGACCGCGGTTGGCGTTCCGGACTACACCACCTGGAACATCGGTGTTGCCTTCAACTACAAGGCCATCACCCTTGACCTGCGTTATCACGACAGCGACCTGGCAGCCGTCAACTGCACCGTGGCGGGCAGCGTCCTTTGCGACGAGCGCTTCGTCGCGACGCTCAAGTTCGACACCACGCTGTCGGCGCTCAAGTAAGCTGATTGCTTAAGCCGATTTCTGCCTCTTCGGCTGCAACGGGCGGCGGTTCCCAAAAGGGACCGCCGCCCGATTGCGTTTGTACCGAATATCCTGCTGCCGCGGCGGCGCGCGCGGCGTGTCTGACGGTCACTCGGCCGCTGCGATCGCACCGTTATCGGCAACGATGAAACGGTCGCCCTCGCGCGTGAAGCTCAACCGCCGGCGATGGAAGGCGGCGAGCGTGGCGCGATGCCCGATCGACACCAGTGTAGTCTTTGCCAGGCGCTCCTCGATCAGCCGATAGACTGCGGCCTCGGCCGCCTCGTCGAGCGAGGCGGTGGCCTCGTCGAGGAACAAGTAGTCCGGCGCATGCAGGAGTGCGCGCGCGATGCCGAGGCGCTGTTGCTCGCCGAGCGACAACATCCGGTTCCAGTGCGCTTCCTCCTCGATCCGGCCTGCCAGTGCCGGCAACCCGACCGCGGCGATCAGTTCGGCAACCTGCTTGCTGTCATAAGTTCCAGGCTGCGCGGGATATGCGACCGCGGCGGCCAAGGGCGCGATCGGAAAGTACGGCCGCTGCGGCAGCATCATTATCCTGGCGTTTTTCGGCACGGCGATAGTCCCGGAGCCGAATGGCCAGATGCCGGCGAGCGCGCGGAACAGCGTCGACTTGCCCGAGCCGGAGGGCCCGTTGACCAGCACTTTTTCGCCAGCCGCGATGGAAATGTCGACGGCATTGACCAGGGGCATGCCGTTCGGCAGGCGCAGCGCCAGATCCTTGAACGTGAGCGCGCCGCCCTTGGTGGCCGGTGTTAAGGCAATCGCCGGCTGTACTTGCGCGGCGGTTCCGACGGCGGCAATCGCCCGGTCGAAGCCGTCCAGCCGCTCGACCACCGCCAGCCATTCGGCGATGCGGCGATAGGCGTCGACGAAGAACGAAAAGGCGGATTGCACGCTGCCGAAAGCGCTGGCCGTCTGCATCAGGCCGCCGAGCTGAATCGTTTGGGCGAAATAGGCCGGGCTCACCATGATGAAGGGAAACACGACCGCCGCCTGTCCGTAGCCGGCGGTCAGAAATGTCAGTTTCTTCTGCCGCGACATGATCGTCATCCAGTTGGCGACGACGCTGCCGAATCGCCCAAGCAGGCGTCCGCGCTCGGCCTGCTCGCCTTCCAGCAGCGCGATCTGCTCGGCATTCTCGCGCACCCGCATCAGATTGAAACGGAAGTCGGCTTCGTAGCGCTGCTGCTGGAAATTCAGCGCGATCAGCGGCCGGCCGATCAGATGGGTGAGCGCGGTGCCGGCGATGGCGTAAATCAGCGCCGCCCAGAAAAGATAACCGGGTATAGAATAGCTCATGCCGAACAGTTTGAGCGGCGCCGCCGCCGATAAAGTCCAGAGGATTACGGCGAAGGAGGCCAGGGTCACGATCGAGTTCAACAGGCCCAATCCGATCGGCATGATCCCGATGCCGGTCGCTCCGGCGTCTATGAACTGTTTGACGTCTTCGGCGATGCGCTGGTCCGGGTTATCGGCGGTGTCGCCGACCAACTGCATGCGGTAGTGGGTCGAGCGGTCGAGCCAGCGCTCGAGGTAGTTTGCCGTCAGCCAACGCCGCCAGCGGATCTGTAGCCATTGATTGAGATAGAGCTGGTAGACCGCGAGCACAATGAAAGCCGTTGCCAGCACGCAGAAATAGCCGAGCTGGTAGACGAAAGCGTCCCAGTTGCGGTCCTGCAAGGCGTTGTAGAACGTGTTGTTCCAACTATTGAACAACACCGTGAGCCCGACGATCGCCAGTTCGATGGATATAATCGCGGCGAGTAGCGCTCGGCCGGCCCAGCGGTCCTCGGATCGGAAATAGGGTACAGCCAGTCGCCATATGACGGCGAGCGTCGAAATCATGCCTCTCACGGGGGGCTCCTGTTGAGAAACGCGCTGGAGGGTTCGGAAGGTCTACCGACTAATGGCTAATAGCGCGCCGATTCCACGACATTTTGGACCGATTCCCGAATAAAAAAGCCATATAGCGGCCAGTCCATCGGGTGCCCATTGTTGCGTCCGGTCTCGGCACACCGTACGATTGTGTTCTAAAGGTTGCCTGATCCCGGCCGAAATGACCGGGCCATGGAATAAGAACCGACAAGAACTGTTCGTAAAGAAAATAACCCAAGGGAGGGAAAGAAATGGCGAAGAATAAGCTGTCTACAGTCGCGACCCGTCGTAAGTTCCTCGGCGGCGCTGCCGTCGCTGGCGTGGCGACCATCGCGATGCCGCAGGTTTCACGTGCGCAGACCGTCACCCTGAAAGTTCAGAGCGGCTTCGGCGCCACCGACATCCTCAGCGATTACGGCCGCGACTATACCGCCAAGGTCAACGAAATGGGCGGCGGCCGCCTGAAGATCGACTTCCTCAACTCCGGTTCCGTCGTGAAGCCGTTCTCGGTCATGGACGCGACCTCGACCGGCGTGCTCGACGGCAACTGGAGTGTGCCGGCTTACTGGTATGGCAAGCACCGCGCGGCCTCGCTGTTCGGCACCGGTCCGGTTTACGGCACCAACGCCGACCAATACATGAGCTGGTTCTATTACGGCGGCGGCGACAAGCTGTATCGCGAACTGACCCAGGACATTCTCAAGCTCAACGTCGTGGGCTTCTTTGCCTTCGCGATGCCGACGCAGCCGCTCGGCTGGTTCAAGAAGGAAGTTACGGGTCCGGAATCCTTCAAGGGCCTGAAGTATCGCACCGTCGGTCTTGCCTCCAACGTCATGCAGGCGATGGGCGCGAGCGTTGCCCAGTTGCCTGGACCGGAAATTCTGCCGGCGATGGAAAAGGGCGTCATCGACGCATTCGAGTTCAACAACCCGACTTCGGACAGTCGTTTTGGTGCGCAGGATGTGGCCAAGTTCTACTACCTGGGTTCCTATCACCAGGCTTCGGAAGCGATCGAAGTTGTCTTTAACAAGGGCAAGTTCGACGGTCTGGCCAAGGAGCAGCAGAATATCCTCAAGCTGGCTGCGCAGGCTGTCTCCGCCGATGGCGGCTGGAAAGCCTGGGATATCTACTCGAAGGACCTCGAAACCCTGCAGACCAAGCATGGCGTTCAGGTCAAGCGCACGCCGGAATCGATCTTCAAGGCGCAACTCGCGGCTTGGGACAAGGTGATCGAGCAGGTCAGCGCCGACTCCGCGCAGGGTCCGATGATCAAGAAGATCCTCGAAAGCCAGAAGGCCTGGGGCAAGCGCGTCGCCTTCTACGCGATCAACAACGAGTCCGACTTCAAGTCTGCCTACGAGCACTATTTCGGCAAGATGAAGGTCTAATCGCGCTCAATGAATTCGCCGGGGCGGGAACACCGCCCCGGCGCGTTTTTGAGTGACGTAAACTTGTAGAGAGCTCCGTGGAAAAAATTCTACTATTTATCGATCGCTTTAGCGGCGGGGTCGGCAAGGCGTTCGGCTGGTGCATCATCATCATGACGCTCGGCACCTGTTATGAAGTGTTTATGCGCTATGTGCTGAGCGCTCCGACCAACTGGGCCTTTGACGTCAGCTATTTCATGTACGGCGCGCTATTCATGATGGCGGGCGCCTACACGCTCTCGCGCAATGGCCATGTTCGCGGCGACGTGCTCTACCGCATGATGCCGGCGCGCGTTCAGGCGTCGATCGATCTGACGCTATATATTCTGTTCTTCATTCCGGGGTTCACCGCCCTGTTTTATTACGGCATCCCCTATGCCGAAATTTCCTGGCAGATTGGCGAAGTCAGCATTTACAGCCCGACCGGCGCGCCGGTGTATCCGCACAAGACGCTGATTCCGATCGCTGCGTTCTTTATGCTGGTGCAGTGCTTTGCCGAGATCGTTCGCTGCATCATTTGTATCCGCGATGGCATGTGGCCGCAGCGCCTGCATGACGTCGAGGAAATGGAATCCGCGATTCTGGCCGAGGCCGAAGATCGACGCCGGATTGAAGAAGAAATGCACGTGGGGACGGCTCGATGAGTTTCACGAACCCGGAAATCGGGATCATCCAGCTCGCCAGCTTTATCGTCATTATTCTGCTGGGCTTCCCCATCACCTTTACGCTGATCGCGATGGGGGTGTTCTTTGGCTATTACGCGATGGGCTCGCGTAT
>Ga0105054_10012705_pt1 | contig 10264 bp, 10 predicted proteins | sample BON02_FD_78091 | JGI IMG/M metagenome (GOLD analysis project Ga0105054, IMG submission 78091) | Freshwater microbial communities from Lake Bonney liftoff mats and glacier meltwater in Antarctica - BON-02 (megahit assembly) | ecosystem: Environmental > Aquatic > Freshwater > Ice > Glacier... | reverse complement strand
TAGGTTTTGACGATGGTTTGGATCGGATGGCGATTGCTCGGCGCCGTCTCGATCACGCTTAAGTCGCGCGCGCCGGTGAGCGCCATATAGAGGGTCCGCGGGATGGGAGTGGCACTCATCGAGAGCACGTCGATCATCGAACGCATGGCTTTGATCCGCTCCTTGTGTTTCACGCCGAAACGCTGCTCCTCATCGACGACCACTAGGCCGAGATCTTTGAAAATCACATCCTTTTGTAGCAGCCGATGAGTGCCGATGAGGATGTCGACTTGGCCCGCGGCGACCGCCGAGAGGATTTTTTTCTGCTCCTGCCGCGTGCGAAAACGACTGACCATCTCGATGGCCAACGGGTAACCGGCCATGCGCTCGCGGAACGAGTTTAAGTGCTGTTGGGCCAAAACAGTCGTCGGCACGAGTATCGCGACTTGTTTGCCGCCTTGCACCGCTTTGAAAGCCGCGCGGATCGCCACTTCGGTTTTACCAAAGCCGACATCGCCGCAAATCAGGCGATCCATGGGGCGGGTGAGCTCCATATCGCTCTTGGATTCTTCGATCGCGCGATGTTGATCTCGGGTTTCGGTATAAGGGAATGATGACTCGAATTCCTTCTGCCACGTGTTGTCTTCAGGGAATGCGAATCCGGGCTGAGCCTCACGCGTCGCGTGCATGCGCAGGAGCTCTGCGGCGAGATCGAGAGTGGAGCGTTCGGCGGCTTTGCGGGCTTTTTCCCAACGCCCTGAACCAATCCGGCCGAGCTGAGGTCGCGTCTTGCTGAGCCCGACATAGCGGCTAACGAGATGCGATTCCTGCAACGGCACGTGCAGCGTGACTGACTCGTCGAATTCGAGGGAGATGACCTCCTTGATGCCTTGGGCGGTATCGAGCTTGGTAAGCCCGCGGTAGAGGGCGATGCCGTGCTGTAAATGCACCACGAAATCGCCTTCCGCGAGTTCTGAGAAATCGAGTAGTTGATCGATCTGGGCGCGATGGGCAATTGCGCGGGGATTGACGGAGGGACGGCGTTGTCTTTGTCGTCCGAAGATTTCGGTTTCGGTGACGACAACCAAGCCGCGTTTACCGGAGCCTTTCTTCCAATTTATCTTAGTCGGAGCATCTCGAAAGGTGATGCGGAAACCTTCGTTGAGTGAACCCAAGAGGAAATGGGGCGCGATTTTTTTGAGCAGCCCTTCCTCACTGAGAATCTCTTGAATGCGCTTCTGCTCTCCGTCCTTTGAAGCGACGAGGGCGATACCGAAACCAGCTTTTCGCCAAATGGTGAGTTGTTGCAGGAATTCAACTCGTGCCTCGGATTCGACATGCAGGCGTTCCTGCGCGACGAGTGCTTCATCGGGGTAGCGTCGGTGATGGACCAGACTTTCGGTGTCCCAAGTTTGCTCAGTGGTGGCTTCATGGAAAAGGGCACTGGCTTCATCGATATCAGACAGACCGAAGTGCAGACGGCATTTGGTGCGGAGTGATTGCAGGCGTTTGGCGTCGGTTTCCGCGCGCGCGAATGCGCTAAATTCTTCTTCCAAAGAAGCGGGCTCCAGAAATACAAGCGCCGCACTGGATGGGAGGTAGTCGGCCAGCCCAGTTTTGGAATCCGCGAGCCGCACGCGCGGTGTTGCTCCGATGGTGATCTCATATACGTGATCGCCGGAGCGTTGATTTACCGGATCGAAAGTGCGGATGTCTTCGATTTCATCGCCGAAAAAATCGAGACGATAAGGTTGATTCGCCGTGACGGGATAGACGTCGATGATGCCGCCTCGAATCGCATAATGGCCGGGTGCTTCACACACGGCTTCAGCATCGTAGTCGAGCGCTTGGAGTTGCTCCAGTAAGCCGTTGAAAGATTGAGATTGGCCCTTGGTGAGCTTCAACTCGTTCGTGGTAAACTCTTCCAAGGAAGGAACGGACTGAAGCAAGGCGGCCGGAGTCGTTACGACGATGAGGGAATCAGGCGCTTGGGTGAGATGCCGTCTCGCACGGAGTTGAGAGAGGGCAGTGAGGCGATCGCTGGAAGCATTGAAGGCATCGCGCATATCACGGGAATCCGGCATGGATTCGGGGAATACCAAGATATGGTGCGTGGCGGGACTTTCGGCCGCGCGATGAAACAACTGAAGATCCTCGGCCAGATGCTCCGCGGTTTTTAAATCAGCAGCGACCACGACCCAGACGGGGGCCGCGTGGCGCTGGATCAATTCGGTGAGGGTGCAACCTCTCGCGGCCGGGCAGATGCCGGAATACGAATGGCGAGCTGGAGTTGCGATGTTCATGCGTGGAACCGGCGAGCGAGGTGATCGCTACGATTACTCTTTGGGAGGCACTTCCCAAGAATCCAACGCCGCTCGAGCGGCGTCTTCTTCGGCGGTTTTCTTGGAGGAGCCGTTGCCGGTCGCGAGAGCTTGATCGCGAAAATAAAGCGTTACGGTGTAAGTTTTTGCGTGATCCTCGCCTTGGGTTGAAGTGATGGCGTAGCGTAATGCATTATTACCGTGGATGGGCTGCACTTTCTCCTGCAAGTGCCCTTTCGGGTTTTCAACCTGATCGCGGGAAGCGAGGCGATCAGCGAGAGACCCGTAGATTTTAAGAATGACGAGGGTCGCTACTTCAATCCCCGCGTCGAGGTAGACGGCGGCGAGCAGTGCTTCGAAGGCATCTTCCAAGGCGGAGTCGCGTGTGCGACCGCCGCTGTCTTCTTCGCTTTTGCCGAGAAACAGGCAGGCGTCCAAATGGATTTCCCGCGCGAGAGCACTTAAGAATATACCTTTGGTGAGGGCGGCGCGACGTTGGCTAAGCACGCCTTCACGTTCCTCGGGATAGAGTTGATAGAGCTCACTGGTCAGCACGAGTTGAAGGACAGCGTCACCGAGAAACTCGAGTCGTTGATTGGACTCGGTGATGTTTTCATCTTCGTTGGTGATCGAGGGATGCGTGACGGCAAGTTTGAGTAGCTCAGCAGACTTAAACGTGTGCCCAATATCTTGCTGAAGTGTTTGCAGTGCTGTGGTCATGAGCTGGCGCTGGAATAGCGGCGAATGCCGCGGTGAAAAATAAACACGGCCAGTCCAAACCAAAATATCGTTACGCCGGCAAGCCAGAGCGTATCGCTGTAGTTGAAACCGTGAATTAAGGTCTCCGCCGGAATATTACTCACCACGACCATGGGCAGGGCCCAAACGAAGACGAAACGCGTGATTCCTTTGAAGGCTTGGCGGGGTAGGCGAGAAAATTCGAATAAGGTGAAATAGCCGCCTTCGAGGCCTTGGGTATTCGTGATCCAAAACGAAAGGGAGGTGATAATGACCATCGCGCTGTAGTGAATCATGACTCCGCAGGCGACCATGAGGGCGTAGAGAATTACATCAGTGATCGATGGTTGGAGGCCAAGTTGCACAGCCGAATAAATCACGACCCCGCAGGCAATGACAGAGTTCATCAATCCATCGAGGTCGATCTTACGTGTGGTGGCCATAAACATGAGATTGCCGGGCTGAGCCAGGAAGAAGTCGAAATTTCCGGTGCGCACATTGCGTCCCATTTCGAATAGACTGCTCCAGAAAAACCCCATCAAAAATCGTTGGATGAGCATGGCCGTTCCCACGAGAAGCATCATCTCGTATTTGCTCCAGCCCGCGATGTTATCGGTGTGCTCATAAATTACGGTGACGAGCAGCAGGTTCACTGCCATCCAGAAGAATTCAACCGTCGACCAGAGGATGAAATCAAAACGAAACATCATGGTGCGCACGACGGAGTAGCGCACACTGGCGAGCCAGATGTTTAAGTAATAAGTCATGGTCGATTAGCCTCCGACAGCGGTGTGGCGACGCAATCCGCGGCTCCAGAGAAAGTGATTCAGACCCAAGAGAAGGGCGACCCAGCCGAATTGCACAATGAGGCCTTGGATCGCGAGAGCCTGATCGATGCGTCCGGTGAGAACCGCCGCCGGGAAATACATCTGATAATAAAAGGGCAGAAACTGGGAGAGTCTGAAAACCCAATCGGGCATCAGATCGAGAGGAAACATTTGGCCGCCCAGTAAGGTTTCGATGGCGAGTGAAAGAATGACGAAGCCTTGGATTTCCAGAAACCAGAAAGTCAGCATGCCGAAACAGTAAGCGATACTGAATTGGATGATCCCGGCCAAGAGAATAGCGGGAAATCCCAGGGCGAGCCGCCAGAGTTCATCAGGGAAAGTAAGTGAGTCTTTGATGAAGGGGAAGGCAATCAAGAGCGGCACCAGGATGAGGAGCCCAGAAACTATGCGCGCCGCAAAATAGATACTGAACCGATAAGCGAAATAGTTGATCGGTTTGAGCAGGAATTGGTTGATGAGACCGTTCCTGATTTCCTCGCTGATTTCGTAATCTTCGTTAAACGCTCCGATGAAAAATTGCAGCACCATGAGCATGACGAAATACGTCATGGTTTGTTGGACATTGAACCCGCCGATCTCAGAGGAACCCTCATAAGCGGCAGCCCAGAGGGTGAAGACGACAATGAGATGGAAGAGGGAGATGAACCCGCGCAGCGCGAAATTCCATCGATAGACGATGTTGCTTTGCAGCCCGACAAGAAAGACGTGCCGATACTTATTAAGCGTGCTCAACATGGCCTATTTGAGCGCGAATCTTTGGATGACTTCTTGTCCGAGATTACGATAGGCGGTCGAGCCGACACCGAATGGATCGTAATCGAAAATCGTCTTTCCAAAACTCGGCGCTTCACTGAGACGCACGGTGCGGGGAATCAAGGTGGAGAAGATTTTCTCTGGCAGGTGCTCTTTGACTTCCTCAACGACTTGTCGGGAGAGATTGGTGCGCGCGTCAAACATCGTCATGATCACGCCACCCAGTTCGAGGTCGGCATTTACATTGGCGGTCTTGAGTCGCTCGACGTTGCGGAGAATCTGTCCAAGTCCCTCTAGCGCCAGATATTCGCACTGTAATGTGATCAGAAGGTGGTCGGCCGCTGCGAGGCTGTTCATCGAGAGCATTCCGAGAGCGGGGGGGCAATCGATGATGATGGCACGGTAGCCATTGGTCTCTCGGAGTGGCTCGAGTATCTCGCGCAATTTCATCAAATAGTTGTCCATCTGCGAGAGCTCGATTTCCGCTGCAGCGAGGTCTTCTTCGGAGGGAATGATCGCAAGATGCTCGATACTGGTGGGCGTGATCATTTCGATGGCGGTGCCATCGCCGTGCAATGGACCGTAGAGGCTACGACCTTCGGTTTTTTCTACGCCGATTGCACTGGTCGCATTGGCCTGCGGATCGAGGTCGATGAGCAGGGTGTGGATTTTCTGCTCCGCGAGAGCCGCAGCGAGATTAACGGCAGTAGTGGTCTTGCCGACGCCGCCTTTTTGATTGGCGATGGTAAATACAGTAGTGGCCATGGATTTCCCTTCAGTTAGGGGTGATTTGCAGGAGGTCGCAAGCGTGGCGTGAGATTCCTGAGTGGTAAGACGAGGACCAGTCGATTAGCTTTTGAGGTTAGTGCACTCGCGAGGCAGCGTCAGGTAAGTTTCTCGTGGGTCTTTCGCTGAACTATCGAATACGGGCACGCAAGGATGTCGCGATGGCGGATATTCCGAAGATGGTCGTGGCGATGCGTGATCGGGCACTCCGGAAACTGGGATTTAATGGGGGGATGGAGGTTTCCGCTGTCGGTAGAGGTCCTGAGGATATGTTCTGGCATAGTGAGTGGTTGCAGGTTCGCGTGCCCGATGAAGAGAATACCTACCGAGGGATTGAGGTGGCTGCGATTGAGGGGCATGTATTTGCGGTGGGTTTGGGGGAAGGCTGCGAGCCGTTGCGACTGGGCTTGTGCCGGTATCCCGAGCAAGTGACTGATTCGGTTAGAGGTAAATCGAGGTCAGTGCGAATGCGAGGGGGAGCGACTTTCTTGTTCGTGCAAGACTCAATACGGCAGCCTACATGGCTGGGAGAATTTTTGCCGCATTCATATCGCTGCAGTGGAACTGTTGGTAAAACTCCGTCCGCTCGGGGTTAAGGTGGAAATTGATGACGAAGGTGGCTATTGGCCCGGACGTGATGTCCCGGAATTACGTCTCCGGATTGACCGGATGAATGGGCTGACGGCGGCCTTGGCCGGTGCACTCAAGGATGATGCCGACGAAAGAGCCACGGCAGTATTGGAGGCCCCTATCTTTGCACATCCTGATTTCGAACATTTGGAGGCTACCGCGCTTGAGAAAGAAACGATGCGCTCAACCAAGCCGTAAAATTGCTGAAACAGCAGGGTCCGCCCAATCGTAATGTCACTTAATAAGTGACATTCGCTCGGGCAGAGAGGTTGTGCTCGTTTCCGAATGTTCGTATTACGAACATTCGAGCTGCTCGGTTTAATGAGCGTTTACGACGGCGGACTTTTGCACCGTTAGCCTTTGACGGCGCCACCGGTCAGACCGGCGATAAACTCGCGCTGGAGGAGCAAGAAGATGCACATGACCGGTGAGATGGATACGATCGTGCCCGCCATGATGAGGGCGTAGTCGGTGCCGTAGAGGCCCTTGAGGTTATTGAGGGCGACAGAGAGCGGCTGCAGGTCGGGCGATTGAAGCACGATCTGGGGATTGATGAAGTTATTCCAGGTGCCCATGAAGCTGATCATGAGAAACGCCCCCATCATCGGGCGGACGAGGGGAAGCACTAATTCGAAGAAAATACGGGCTTCGCCGGCTCCATCGATTCGCGCGGCTTCGATGAGTTCGTTGGGCACGCCGTTGAGCATGGCTTGTCGAAAGAGAAAAACGCCAAACGCGGGAGTAAGTCCAGGTAACAGCAAGCCCGTGTAGGTGTTAAGGAGGCCGAGTTGATAGAGGAGTTGGAAACCCGGTGCGAGCAGGAGAGGACCGGGGATGATCAGGGCGGTGAGCACGAGAGTGGTTACGAATTCGCGGCCTTTGAATCGTAGCTTGGCCAGAGCGTAGCCACCCATGGAACAGAAGAGCACGGTCAGAATCGCATGGACAGATGAGAGGAAGAGCGAGTTGAGCATCGCACGACCGATATCGAGCTCAAAGAGGCGGACGAAATTATCGAGAGTGATACGATCCCAGCCGATGCCCAGGAATCCGTCTCCAGCGGGCAAGAAGAGGGTGGCCGCGTAATCAAACTTGGTCTTGAGCGCGCCCGCGAGCATGTGCGCGAACGGGATCAACGTGATGATGGCAAACACCACGAGCAGGGGGTAAATGATAGCGTTGGCAGCTGCTTTTCTATTTTGCATGGCTCAACGGTCTTCGTGCCGCTTGAGGATGCGGCGTTGGATTAAGGCGATAGAGATTAGCATGATAGCGAGGACCCAACCGATGCTGCTGGCGTAACCGAGGTCACCTGCTTCAAAGCCAGTTTGGTAAAGATACATGACGATGGTGAGACCGCGATTGTCGGGGCCGGCACTGTCGTTGAGCATGATGTAGCTGAGTTCGAATAACTGAAAACTGGCGATGACAGAGAGCAGAGTGACAAAACCCGCGATGGGCATAATTTCCGGCAGGGTGATATGCCAGAATTTATGCCAGGCTCCCGCTCCGTCGATTTCGGCGGCCTCGATCAGGTCGCGCGAGACGTTTTGCAGGGCCGCCAGAAAGTAAACCATGTTAAATCCTGCACTCATCCAAAGAGCGGCGATGATGAGCGCGCTCATCACATAGTTTTGCGTCCACGCAAAATCGATCGGCCAACTAGACACGAAATAGTTTAAAGTTTTATTCAGGAGTCCGGTGTGTCGGGCAAAGATCGGGGCGAAAAGCATGGCCACAAAGGGCATGCCGACGAGCGAAGGTGCGAAGAAGATCAGGCGGAAGTAAGCGCGACCTCTAAGGCCCGGACGATTGAGAAGGAGGGCGAGTCCTAACGCCACCGGGAGTTGAATGAACAGGGAGCCAGCTGCGAATTTAACCGTGTTGGACGTTGCTTTCCAGAAGAGTGGATCGGTAAGCAGAAACTTGAAGTTGTGAAGTCCCACCCATTCTGTGCGGCCCGGACCGTAGGTCTGCTGCATGGACAGAAACATGGAATGGATCAGCGGCCATACCGTGAATAAGGAAAACAAAAGCAGGAACGGCGCGAGAAACAGCCAAGGAGCGTAGTTCAGACGTTTCATTTATCCTCCCTCCGTGATAAAGCGGTTACGCGAGATCAGACGCTCCAGAGTTGCCTGTTCCTCTTGCAGAATTTGTAACGCTTCGATCTCCAAGGCTTCTACGTCGTAGATTTCATTGGTCCTCGCGTATTGTGCGAGTGCGATGAGGGAGCTGGCGATTTTTTGCCCGCCGGCAGAAGTGTAAGGTGAAGAGGGGCGATGGGGGACATCGGGAGCTTGCTCGATATACATCCGGCCAATGGGTTGTCCCGAGAAAAATGGATCGGGCTCGTCGTAGAATGATTCCGTCCAGGTCGTTTTAACCGGACTGATGATGGAAGTATTCTCAAACATGTGCTTGGCGAGCGCTGGATTGAGATAAAGATATTTTACAAATTCCCAACTGGTCTCAAAATTTTTACTGGCTTTAGGGATTCCGATCATCGTGCCGCCGGCGACACTGGTGCGCCGACCGCCTTTTTCCCAAGCAGGCACTGGCATGAATTTTAATTTCCCGCTGAGGCCAGGGTTTTCGATTTTCCAAGACCCGGCCATCCAGTCGGGAACGAGGGTGCCGATCACAAATCCTTCGAGGCGTTGGCGATGTCCGGCGGCGGTGTTGGCGGGGACATCGGTGCAGGTGGCATTGGGGCCAGCGATCCAGGTCGTGAGCTCAGCGAGCACATGAGCATTTCGCTCACTGGCAAAATTTGGTTTGTCGTTATCGTCGAATATGGAGCCTCCGGCCTGCAGGATGAGCATGATGGCGACATCTCCTCGCGTGTCATCTGCGGTCATCAAATAGTGATCGGGCTGCCCGTCTCCATCGCGGTCTCGGAAGAGCGGACGCATGACGCGGAAATAATCATCCCAAGTTTCGATGGTGCTTACATCGATTCCCGCTGCTTCAACGATGTCAGAGCGATACGCGAGAAGAACGGGATGGACGTCGTGAGGAAGACCGAAAATTCGTCCACGTGAGGTGTAGGGAGCGAAGGAGGGTGTGTTGATCTGCTCATAGATGCCTTCATTATGAATGCGGTCTGTGAGATCGACGAAGCCGATTTCATTTATTGGCCCGAGGAAAACTTTGGCGACTACTCCGAGGTTGGCTTCGATAATATCGGCCACGGGAGTGCCGGAAAGAAATCCAGAGAGCATTCGCCGTTCCAAGGCTCGCGAATGCAATTGAGTCATGCCAATTTTCTTATCGGGCTTTTGCTCGTTCCACTCTGCAACCATTGAGACGTAGGCCTTGCGATGGGCTGTAGCGGCAAGCCAGAAGGGTATTCCGTCAACTACTCTAGCTGGGAGTGATGCTACGATGAAGCTGGTAACGATGGCGATAGTCAGAATGACCAGAGCTCCCGGTGAGAGAAACCGGTCAATGTTTTCGCGCAGAGCTTTAATCATGTCTCCAAAATCTCCTCATCGCGCATGGAAGATGTGACTGCGGTTTGAACCGTTGAGGAAAAACCTGAAAGCGTGAGCACAAGAGCAATAATACTCGTTAAGGTGCAAGGCTCGCAACGATTGGCAACTTGATTATCTGCACCGATTGGTAGACCTAATTGGGGCAGATTAAACTCGTATTATACGTCATCCGACTGGGGCCTTGTTTAGTGAAATATTGGAGGCGCGGGCCGGGATCGAACCGGCGCATAGAGGATTTGCAGTCCTCGGCCTTACCACTTGGCTACCGCGCCACTAATACAAGGAGGCGAAAGTTGGATGAATTTTTATCGGCCCGCAAGAACTGAAATGAAATTTAAGCGGCTGGCCACATATCTCTCACGCCATGGGAGGAGTGGTGTCACCTATTTCGTAGTCCGTCTGAAGGGTGAAGCGAAACACGCTGCCGTCTCCTACAGTGCTTTCCACAGAAATGGTGCCACCCATCAATTCGCACAATCGCTTGGAGATAGCCAAGCCGAGGCCGGTGCCATTGCGACGCCTTTGTATTGAGGTGTCCACTTGACTGAATGGCCGGAAAAGCTGGGAGATTTTATCAGGTGGGATACCAATGCCGGTATCCGTGATGCTATAGAAGATTCGGATGTCACACAGTCCCCCATTGGCGGGAGGCGATTTGCTGCACGAAACCTCGATCTTTACACCACCTTCTTCCGTAAATTTGAGGGCGTTA
>Ga0105054_10012703_pt1 | contig 10265 bp, 11 predicted proteins | sample BON02_FD_78091 | JGI IMG/M metagenome (GOLD analysis project Ga0105054, IMG submission 78091) | Freshwater microbial communities from Lake Bonney liftoff mats and glacier meltwater in Antarctica - BON-02 (megahit assembly) | ecosystem: Environmental > Aquatic > Freshwater > Ice > Glacier... | reverse complement strand
TTTCTTTAGCTTCGTCGAGCCTCTGCTGCAGCCGTGCCGGGTCCCGATCGTACCCGGAGGTAGCTGACGAGGTGCTCTCATCTCTGTGCAAGGCCTCTGTGTTTGTTTGTTGCTGCAGCGCCGCAGCCTGATTTGCTGCTTGCAATTGCAGATGCAGCTGGGCCTCGTTGGCAGCCTTCTCTTGTAGCTCAGCTTGCATCTGCTGCCGTTCTTCCGCCCACTGCACGTGCTCCTCTTGTGCAGCGCGCACTTCTTCAGCAGCACCCCCAGCTCCACCCTCCACTCCTCCAGCGCCAGTTACAGACTCGGCACCAACAAACGCAGACGCGAACTCGCCAAAGGCATCGGATGGTGCAGGATCGCATGGCATGGGCACAAGCTCCCCAAACCCATCGCCAACAGGATCTCCAAGGCCGTCTTTCGGGGCAACAGGATCATGCTGTTGCAGGGTGGAGAGCTGCGCGTAATACCCAGCGGCCCGGTCCATGAGCTCGGTGTGGAGAGCATGTAAAGCGGCATGCTCTACCCGCCCCCTGCTCAAATCCTCCAGTTGTTTTTCCACCTGCTCTGCCATGGCCGTGTAGTTGGCCTATATGATTATATACATACATATACACACATGTATATATGCACACACACCCACACACACATGCACACACAGAAGTGAGCTTCATGTTGTTGGTCTCATCAGTATTGGTGCACGTATACGTGTACACACACACACTCACTCTCTCTCACACACACACACAAGCACAAACATACACAGATATATATATATATATATATATATACAACGCCTGCAGTTCAACCTGCGAATGCTTCAGATCCTCTCCGCTACTTTCGAGCTGCTCCTTGAGCGCAAGTTCCTTGTCCTGCAACTCCTTGTTGTTTTTCTCCAGCCACTTGGTGTGTTTGAGATTCTCAGCTTTCCACGCCTTTTCTTTCTTTGCCTTGCCCTGGAACTCTTCGTCTTTGCGAGTGCTTTCAGTCTCTAACTCCTCTTCTCTCGCGCGCATTTTCTCGCGCAGATCATTCACCAAGACCTCTGCAGCCGCGCGCCCTTTGTACTCCAAGTCGGCCTTCTCGTGCGCTGCTGTCAGTTCTTGCTGCACTGCTGCCTTGCTCTGCTCAAGCTCTAGCGCATGCGTCTCCAAGCCCAGGCATCGATCTTCCAGTCCGGGAGCTGTCTTATAGCCTTCATTTTCGTGCACCAAATTTGCCAGCTGATTTGTGAGTTCATCATTCTTGGCTACTAGCGCCTTGGCATCAGCTAGTGCTTCCTCATGTTGCGCTCGTATAGACCCATTCTCCGCCGTCTGCCCCTGCAGTGCCACAAACCCTCTCAAATGTAAGCAAATGTTGAGAGTTGGCGCGCGGTGGCGCAGAAAAAGAGGAAAAAACAGTCACAAAGCCGAAACAGACAAACACATTTCACCTGGACCTGCGCAGTCAGCATATCAATCTGCAACTGCAACTCTTGCGAGCGCTGATGCTCAGCCTGCAACTGCTGCCTAGTTTCCGTCTCTTTGCCTTTGGCTTCTTTCATCACCTGCGTTGCATCTTCCTTCCACCTTGCCGTCTGCTCCTGTAGCTGCTGGTTCTTCTCGTCCAAACTCTGTTTACTCGCTTCCAACTCGTTGATCTGTATCTGCAGATCGCGTATTTGTGTCTCATATTCCTCGCGCTGACTGGCTTCCGCGTCTTTCGTCGTCTCTTCATGATGTGTTAGCTGGTCGTTCTCGGCTGCTAGTGCGTTGGCGCGCGCAAGTGCCTGCTCATGCTCCGCTCTGAGCAACATGTACTCTTCCTGCCGCGATTCCGCCTCTTCCTGTAAACGCGCAGTGATTTCGTTGATGGTGGTTTTCTGTGTGTGGATCTCCTCCTCTTGCCGTTTCAAGACCTCTTGCTCTGAGCGATACTCCTCCTGCTGCTCCTGCAGTGCCGCCTTGCTCTGCTCCAGCTCTGCTGTGGCAACATGCACATCCTCATTACTACTGCGCAGCTGGTCGTTTTCGGCTGCGAGTGCGTTGGCATGCACAAGCGCCTGCTCGTGCTCCGATTTGAGCGTCATGAACTCCTGCTGCCGCTCCGCAGTGCCCCGCAGTGCCTCTTCATGCTGCTCAAGCAGCTGCTTCGCCTGCTCCAATGCGTGTTGTTCCCTGCCAACGAGCGCCGCTTCGCTTGTCTGCAGCTCCACCACCCTCTCCTGCATTTTCATCAGCGCCACCTTGCTCTGCTCCAGTTCTTCTTTGGCATCTATCGCGCCCGCGTTGGCGCTGGCCTCCTCCAGGTCCACCGAGTGCTTCTGCTGCATTTGCGACGCCTGCGCGGCCAGATCTGAAAGCTCGGCATTTTTCTGTTGCATCTGAGCAGCAAGTTCCCGGAGTTCTGCTTGCATCTCAGCTTCCTTGCTGTTGCTCGCGTCCAAGGCCTCCTTCGTCTGCTGTTGCGTGTGTGCATGTGTGTATGTGTATGTGTGTGCGTGTGCGTATGTGTGAGTGTGTGTATTGTGTGTGTGCGTGTGTGTGGGAGAGAGAAAGGCACGGCGAGAGAGGAAGGGAGAGAGAAAAAAAGAGAGCGAGAGAACGAGCAAGAGAGACCGGAGGAAAGAGAGGACGGGAGTGAGAGAGAGAGAGCGAAAGTGCAACAGCAAGAGAAAGAGCAACAGCGAGAGAAGGTGAAGGAGCAAGAGAGTGTGAGAGAGTTCATGCACTTGAAAAATAGATAGCTAAGCATATATATATATATAATTACAGTTTATATATATAATATACATATAGATAGATATATATATATATATATATAGACATATATATATACACACATATGTATATGTACATACATATGTATATATATATATATATATACGTATATGTATCATTTACTTGCAGTTCGATGTCCTTGTCGACAATTGTGGAATCTGCGCTGCTTGACCGTGCTGAAAGCAGTTGCAGCGCAGCGTTAGAGGAGCTTGCAGCATTGTCGGCTGTCTCGAGCGCCGCAGCAAGTTGCTGCTGCACTTCATGCAATTTCGCCTTGGAATTATGCACCTGCTCATCCTTCGCGTTCATCGCCAGGTTGTGCGCCTCCGCGTCAGCCTTAAGATTGTTCACCTGCTCCTGCAGCTCAGTGAGCGCCACTGCGTTTTCTTCCATTTCTGTCTTGTGCTTTTCCATGAGCTTTTTCACGTAAGATTTCGCTTGTTCTTTCGTCTGTTCTAAGTCGGTCTTTATTCTCTGATATTCCGTCCCCAGCACTCCACTGCTGTCTTCTCTTCCTCCTTCGATGGTAGATTCGCCGCTGGCTTGTTCCACGTGGAGTGCTTGTTCAAGGTGAAGCTTTTCAGCTTCGCACTTTTCTAGCACTTCCTTATGCTTTGTCACAAGGGCCTTAACGTAGGTTTTGGCTTGCTCTTTGGCGGCTGAGAGATCTCTCCGCAGAGTCTGTATTTCGGCGTCCCTCGTGGCGATTGCTTCGCTATTGTCGCCCCCACTGTCACTGCCGCCATCCGCAGGAACGGCACGTCGGCTAGTCTCTGCGTCTTGCAGCGCCTTGGTCAGCAACGTCTTGTTCTCGTGTAGCTCGCTCTCCAGTCTTTCCTTGTCGGTTTTATGATCTCTTTTCAACTTTTCCATGTAGTTTTTCGCCTGCTGTTCCATTTTTTGTTTCTTTGCCTCACTCTCTGCAAGCTGCTCCTGGACCCTGGCCAACGCATCGTCAGGCATTTTGCAGCCGTACCCTTCTCCCTCTTGCGCTCCCTCTTGCGCTCCCTCTTGCTCTCGGCTCCGAGCTTGCGAGCACGAGCAGAAAAGAGTCCTCTGCAGCTCGTCCAAGAGAGCACGAGAGGACCAGGAACTCGAAAATCAGCACTGTCAGCGCGTTAATCAAACACTATGCACCCTACAGACACTGCTTGTCTGGCACAAGACGCTACTCTAACTTGCGAGACCGTGAGTGCATGGAACACACACACTCTTTTAAAAGTCTCTATCGAATTTAGACATGTCACCAACCTTCGTTCGTGGCATGGGGAAATGACTATGGGTAATCACACAAAAAAAAAAAACTCCCATAAAAAGTGTGAGAACGAACGAAACTCATAAAAATAAAAAGTGTGAGAACGAACGAAACTCTCTATGGCAGTACGTCGCCTGGTTGGAGTGCCGAGTGTGAAAAACCAACCTCGGCGCCCTTGATAGCCCCGGTTGTCAGAATCACTCTCTTACCACTTCCTTACCACGTTCGTAAATTCTACATAGCATGCTACACCTTTTCCAAAACACATCCATCTCAACCCACACACACATTTAATGAACTCCAAAAAAAAAGGGGGAAAAAGAAAGGGAAAAACTGCCGCTGCACCAGGCGGTTACCTGGTCGCTGTCGTCGCCTTCCACAACGACACATTCCACCTGACTGGCGTACACATTTTCCCCAACGAAGCAAATCTTGAGGAATTTTTCGGAAAATTCACCGCGAACTCCCACCCCTCCTCCCACGAACCCCATCTATGCAGTAGACTTTGACACCTACACCTCTGAAGAAATAGAAAACCACATTACACTGCTAGACTCCCACACTCTTTTTCACCAAGAGATATCAACCCTGCCCACTATCCTATTTCTCCCCTCTGCTCCGAACGGCTACTGCCCCAGCAGCAGACTATAGAGGGCGCTTGCTACTAACCATGCTGAACTCCATCGAATTTGTTATCACAAACGGCTGCTTTCCTGTCCCTCTCCCCAGCAGCAGGCCCTACACTTTTTGCCCAAAACCAAACACATACTCTATTCTTGATTACAATCTCATAGCCAAACGTCATGCACCCCTCATCTACACATGTCGAGTACTTCACACTGTCCTCACTGGATCAGTCACGGACAACATGCCTATCTATCTCCATCTGAATTTGCCCACCTCATCAAAACCTGTCCTTGAACCTCCACCCCACACCCTCGCTTCCTGCACCTTCTGCCTCTCCAAGCGCTTGAAAGACCCACAAACTCAAGACGCTTACACATCTGCACTCGCTAAAAATGTTGCCAACATCAACCTGGGCGCGCGGCGAGCGGAGGGGCTTCAGCCCCGGAGCCGCACCACTCGCAGTCAGCCAGAGTCAATACGGATGTTTCATTTTTTTTTTCAAAACCCAGACGAGAGATCGTGTCCGGGTTTCATGTCCTGTTTTCAATCCAAAAAAAAAATGCGAGTCCGGAATGACACATCCTTTTTGAAATATGCTTTCTCGGTGGCATAGGTAAATGACCATGGGTCATTACCCTTTTGTTTGCCTTGGCTCACGTTTAGTTGGAGTGCCGAGCGAGAAAACCGAACCTTGGCACCCTTGATAGCCCTGGTTATCAGAATCACTTTCTTACCACTTCCTTTCCACGTACATAAATTCTACAAAGCAACCTACACCTCCACAACAACACACCCAACTTAAACCAAAAACAAAAAAAACGAACACCAAAAAAAAAAGAAATAAAAAGAAAGAAATAAAGGAAGGGAAAAAAAAAAAATAACATAATATAACATAACATAACATAACATGATAGTAGTCTTAGTAATAATAATAATAATTGTCATTCCAGTTCTTCAATTCACCACCAACATACACATACACCACTTCAAAACAACATTCATACGTCCGAGGTCCATTGCGGGAGTGCCTTTCGATTCGGCTGGGCGCTCAGGCTTCCAGGTTTTCCTATTACTGCACACCACTTGTGTGCGTTGCTGTCATGCAGCTCAGTGCATGGCTGCATAACAAAAACAAAAACAAGACGAGTTTACAGTTATCAGTCCACAACTTTACCCTGCTATGCAGCTAGCACTTGTTATACAGCCAGCCGCTAGTATGTGGTGGCATAACAAAAACAAAACAAAACAACAGCCTTTCTGTGCATGCGCATGACTTGATTGCAGGAGTGCCAGTGCGCTGGGATTCTGCGGACCACTCCAGTACTGCGCAACACTTGTATGTGTTTCTGATGCAATGGGAGGGTTAGCCTGAGCAGTATAGTGGCATAACAAACCAAACCAAAACCAGGGTTGTGTCATGTAGGACAAGGACAGAAAGCACCCAGGAAACTGTCCGGAACCATTGCGACACCACTACCAACCTATTTGGTGGCCGTTGTGACAGTCATGAAATATGTTAGCAACAGTGTCGCACTTGAACAGTCCCAGAGAGTCGCTTAGGTCCTACGTGATCAAGTGGGTGTTCACCACCCACTTATTAGTGCTGTCACAGTGATGGATGCGCGGCAAGCCGAGGGGCTGCTGCGCGCAGGAGTCAGACTACTGGAGCGCAGTGTCCTCTGCTTCCGCACTAAGCACGCTCAGGTTGTGGTGTTGCGGGGTGCAGTCGTGCGTGACTGTGAGAGATGAAGTCTGGTAAAGTAGAGCAACAAAAATACATAAGTTCTACATACTTAAATTCACCCGTTCTAGACTAATTAAGTACAAACAAACAACGCACATGTCATGAGTTTTGATGATTACTTATCATATTATGCTTATTTTCATTATTCTGCCAGTGAAGCATTATGTCTCAATAGACTGATTTTGAGATCTGATTTTCCATACTAATTGAGATGATCGTGACGTTGATAAGCTTTCGTGGGACCTTTCAATCATTTTAGGACCTCACTGGGAAGAGAGCAATCCTAGTACCAAGTGTGCTCTTATGAATTAGTCAACCCGACTTTCAAAGTCAGTCTATGCTGGGGCGCCCGAGGTGTGTCTCAGCATGCACTGTCAGTGCAGACATTAGCCCGACGTGGCTGCGTGCCAACCGAAATCATATGGCCAGGGGCGCGCGGCGGCAGAGCGCTTTAGCGCGCAGCTGCGCACGCCCACTGGATTGGACCATTGATCTGAGGTTGTCACACAAGGGAAGTGTCATAGGGTAGTGTAACAATCCTGAATAGGGGTGTGTAATATCATATTTGCACACCCCTAAGTAGTGTCCTTACAATTCCTTTATCACACTCCCCTACACCTGCCAGTGGGATGGATTTGGTGTCCCGAAAATTCAGTTTCCCCCCCCTTTTTTTTTGAACTCCCACATTTCGAAGAAAAGACTCGGATGGAAGAATGAGGGGCAAAGACAAAAATTAGCATGCCTGATTTGAGATCAGACGTCTCAGACGTTCAAATTTTCAACAAAGTCAGAAAATGGATATCCCAGAAACTTGAATACAATCCGTCAGGGCCAGTAGTCCGACTCCTGTAGCGCAGTAGCTTTGGCGCCAAACTTTGGCAAAGATCCTCCACTTGCTGATCGCCCAGTTGAGTATTCGGCACCCAGGAAAGAAAGAAAGGTACCTCGTGACAGCCTGAGATCCATAGTGCGCACCATGTATGAGGATTTTTAACATTCTGGGAGTGCGTGGTGTATAGGTTTATTGACAAACAAACAAACAAGAGGAAGAGTTCTCTAGCCAGCAGCTTCTCAGCGCTGTCCATTCACCACTACAAATCAGGACAAACGTTGGGGTTGACTATAGGACTTGTGAAGGTTTAACGTGGGTTTTGTGTATTTGGATCCATACGGTTCTCTGTGTTATTGCTGGATAGACTTGTCAATAGACAACCATATACTAGTAGACCCTGACAGAACCTTTAGACACACACATATATATGTATATATATACATACTATTACATATACAAACACACATATGTATACATATATGTATTTGTATACATATATATATTATAGTAGACCCTGATACAACCTATAGACAAGCATCGCCGGGCTAAAGCCCCTCGACGCTGCGCACTTGGTTCGCGCCAACGGCTTCAGAGTCTTAGACTCCTAGGGACTAAATCAGATACCTCTCTCAAAAAAGAAAGAAAGAAAGAGAGAAACATCGAACGAAAGAAAGAAAGACAGGCTTCCCAACGGCCCGTGCACTGGAAATAGGGGAGAAAATAGGGTAGTGTATTGGACAACCCTGTTTTTTTCGTACACGACCCTACATTTTGAATGCTTGACCCTGTGAGGATTTCTGTTCCACGTGTTTTTGTTTTTCGCCCCCTTTTTGTCGGAAAAATTGGGGACGGGGAAATGTTGTTACGTCTTTCCGCCCCCGATTTTCCCGGGAAAGTGGAAGATGAAGGATGCTGTTGTCGTGGGGACATGAAGAAACATGAAGTACGGGGGGGGGGGGGGGGGAGGGGGGGGGGAAGGGGGAGAAGGAGGGAGGGAGGGAGGGAGGGTTAACCCGTAGGGGTTAGGGTTAGGGTTAACCCGGGTCAACGCGTAACCTCCGGGCTAGCCCTTAAAGGTGCTCTGTGCGCCTAAGTAATTCGCAGGACGGTTCTCTTATGCAACGTGTACTAATGACTTTGGTGCTGCAACTCATAATGAACGACGGTTTCTGTTTCGACTACTCAATCTTACTTAATCGCTTGTTCCGAGTTCTTCCGGGTTTCATGGGTAAATCGCTGGTGATCGCCGTCAAGAATCAACAAAATGTAACAACACAACTCGCTCATGTACATGCGCAAAGCGAATTTACATATGACGGTTACTTAGTCGCTGCAGAGTACCATTAACCCGGGGGGGTTCCATTGGCTGCCACTGGGTCAACCCAAAACTCTCAACTTCCGGAGCCGCCTGACTCGCCACTACTCCTAGGTGTTGTATCGCACACAGCGCACCATGTCCAGTTTTTTTTGTCTGTTTTGTGAACCCATAGCTGTGACGGGTTCACCCGAGGTATAGACGGTACGCACCTTACCCCCGTCGAATCCAGAATAGGGCTGAAGAAAGGTTTCGGGTTGACCGCGGGTGAACTCCTAACTCGCAAATACAACTTGCTGTTACTCCAAAGGGTAGTCTAGCGCAGAAATTACCCCAGACTACCCAGGGTTAACATACTAGGAAGAGATGCCCGGCGGCGCTTCGGCCGCTGTGGCGCCCCCCAGTCCCCGTCATCAACCACCGGCGTTTCCTTGTTTGGTCTCAGGGCTTCCCATATTCCGTCTCCGCCTCCCTCTTCCCCTCCGTCTCCTTCGCTAACATCCCACTCGCGGGCTCACTTTCTTGTTATATTCCGTGTGCTTGTTATGATCCTCGCGGCGTCGACTCCCCCCCAAAGAATATAGATATATTCAAGGGAGCTGCCCGTAGGTTCCCAAAGTCACTCTCGGATCAGTTCTCTGCGCGTGTGTGCTCGTGTCCCCTTTGTATTATAAACCGTCTGTGCTTGTGATGACCCTCTTCGGCCTTTCGTCACTTCTCTTTCCTTATTTTAGTGTCAGGGCTCCCCGTATTCCGTCTCCGCCTCTCTCTCTCCCTCCATCTGCTTCGCTGCCGCACCGCACTCGCACCGACTCACTTTCTTGTTACGTTCCGTGTGCTTGCGATGACTTTGGTCGTCCCCTTTTCACATCTCTCCGCTTTTTGTATTTTATATTTACACGATCGTTCTCATCACACAGCCCAACAACACTATGTAGAGTCGCCCCGGCGGCGATTAGGCCGCCATGGCGCCCCCCAGTCCACGTTCTGAATCACCGGCGTTGCCTTGTTTTGTGTGCAGGGCTCTCCATATTCCGTCTCCGCTGCTCTCTCCCCCTCCGTTTCTTTCGCTGTCGCCCCGCATTCGCACGGGCTGACCGGTGGCCGCCACACCGCCGCCCTCGCCGCTACCCTCACGCCCGGCGCCCCCCCCGACGGTATCATATCCGGTTCCCCCGACGGTATCTCGGCGCCTACAGTCCTCCGCTCCGGAGCCCCCGCCGATATCTCAGCTTCTACACTTAAATTCCCGTTCCTGGCTTCGGCCTGGTCCGACGGGGGCCTTGCCTCCCTCGATACCGAGGGGGGTACGTCGTCGACCTATACCGCGGGGGGTGCCGGGGACGATACCGGAGGGGGGGGGCTGTTTCTGCACTGGCGGGGAGAGGCGGGCACGCGGGTGGAGCTGGCCTCGTGCGGCGCGACGCAAACCGCTGTGTCTGCCCTGGGGGTGAGGACCTAAATTAATATTATTAGGTTATCTAGTGTTTAGATATGTATATATACACATACTCTCACGCACACACACACACATATATATATATATATATATATATATATATATATATATATTTATATATATATATAAATATATATATTTAAATATATATGTATACATATATACATATATATATATATATATATATATATATATATATATATATATATATATATATATATATATATATATATATATATATATATATATTTTTTTTTTTTTATTTTTATAT
>Ga0105054_10012697_pt1 | contig 10268 bp, 6 predicted proteins | sample BON02_FD_78091 | JGI IMG/M metagenome (GOLD analysis project Ga0105054, IMG submission 78091) | Freshwater microbial communities from Lake Bonney liftoff mats and glacier meltwater in Antarctica - BON-02 (megahit assembly) | ecosystem: Environmental > Aquatic > Freshwater > Ice > Glacier... | reverse complement strand
TTAATATCGTGTTTTCTAATCTTTAATCAAACCACAACTAAAAAGCACAAAATATTCTTTTCAATGGAAATATCGTGTTTTCTAATCTTTAATCAAACCACAACCAACTATGAGGTATTAAATGGTACTATTTTAATATCGTGTTTTCTAATTTTTAATCAAACCACAACATAAAATCGTTAAAAACGATATAATTTTTTGTTGTGGTTTGAGTCGTTTAAGACTATTCTTAAAATGTCAATGAACTTTCTTATTTTAAAAAAACTATATTTTTTCAATTTTCCCAATACTATTTACTTTCACTTTTATTGGGTTAAAAGTTAGCCAACCTGTTTTACCCTCACTAAAACTTTGAATTCTACAATAAAAAGGCATTACTTTTTTATCAATTTTTGATTCTGAAACTAACCTAAACACATAGAATTTTGATGATAATTTTTGTACCCTAAATAAATGTTGATTTAAGAAATGATAGTCAAGTTCATTCCAATTAATATCAGCTTCAGATAAATCCAACAAAAACAAATCATTAATTTATAGTGTACTTATAATTTCTTCTCCATCTTTTGGCAACTGAAAAACATCTTGTCCTTGTCTTTTACGTTCTACTGCAGTCCAAAACGTAACTACATCTTCTTTTAATTTTCCATCAAAATCTTTATAAATAAGTACATGATGATTTTTACCCAAATCAACCCATTGATTCATGTTTTCCTTTAAAGGTTCTGCATTACTAAAATTCTTTTTTATTCTTATTTTTTTTATTGGCACAGGATTCCCATTTTTATTAGGTAAAAAGAAAGGTTTATTTAATAATTGTTCAAATAACACTTTCTCTTCTTTTGTTTTAACTATTGATTTTCTATCTTTAGAATTAATATTAAGTCCAAATTCTTCAATGGCTTTATAAATTATAATTTTTATAGCAATGTCAACAATTTTAGGGATTTCAGCAGCGGTAAGAGAAGTAATTGGTTTTCTAACATGGTAATTCTGTTCATTTGTAAAAACATCTTTTCTTTTACCATAAACAGTATCTAAATGTAATTGACCTCTAGCTGCAACACCAACATTTTTATGTATAACTCCATTTTTTTTAGTAGTATGAGTTCTAACAGTTAATAAGTTTTTTTGTTTTTTATGAGAGACTAAAATTTGTTCAACTGCCTTTTCAGCATCTTGTCTAAAATGTAGCCAAGGGTCTGGAAAATCTTTTAATTCATGATTCTTATGATATCTGTTTCTTTTACTTAACTCTTGTAAGTGGCTTCTCTTAGAGCATGCCATAACCAAAGCATCTACTGCATGATGTCTATGGTCATCTCTAGTTTTAGTATCATCTTCTGTGTTTAAAATAGTATTTAAACCCCAATGATGTCTTAATGTTGCTGTCATTTGCCCTGGAGCAACCAATACATCTGAACATATTTTAGAAAGATAATTTTTAGCTTCTTTACTAATATATCTGGTATCATTTAATTGACGACTAATAAAATCTTCATCGTGCTTTATTTTTACAAAATGCTTAAACTTATTATAGCAATTAGGATAATTAGCTTTTGTTTTAAAACAACTTAAAGCTTGTAATTTTATTTCTTCCCACTTTTTATCACCTTGTGTACTATAAAATTCATAGGGAGTTTTATTTCCTTTAGCTCTATTTTCATCAGCAAAACATAATGTTTTATTATTAAAACTATCGTTTAAAGAACGACTCCAAGGAAAAATATGTTCTATTTGAACTTCACCAGTAAATAGTTGACTTATAGTAATTGTTTGCCCTGTAAACGGACATGTATGATTACATTCTTCCCAAAGTTTGTATTTTAAAATAGTAGTGTGGTTTATTCTCTGATTTAATTTTTCTAACTCATCTTTTACTCTATCATTTTCTTTTTCTAAGGTTTGTTGTTGTCTTCTCGTTTCTAAACGATTCTTTTTAGAAGCTTTTAAATCTCTTGCTAACTCTACTTTTATTTCATTTGGCTTACCATAAGTATCAATAATTTCATTAACTAATTTTCTTATTTCAAATAGTGCTGTAATTACAACAGGATTTTTAATTTTTTGTATTTCTCTATCTGCGTTTATATTTACAGGAAGTTTATCTAAAAGTTTTTCTATTTCAATGGCACTACTGTGATGATATAATTTCTCTAATTGTTTATCTGTACAATTAAATTCGTTCTTCATCATACTTTTTAAGGGTTCTATGTAACCTCCTTTTAAATTAGAACGGACGATTTCTGGTACATTATCTAAAACAAATTGCTCTTGTTTTTCCCAGTCGTTACCTAAAACATTTCTAACTCCTGCCAAACCAACAGCAATATCATACATAAACCCTTTTTGTAAAAAAGGCAAAATATTATTGATTGCTTTTCTACTTAAATTAGAGTAGCCTTCTTTTAAATTAAATTTAGAAATCTTACTTGCTTTCTCTTTGTCAAAACTCCAATTTTTAATAGCATATTCTTTTAATTTATCTCTATCATCAAAAAAGGAAAGTACATGCCAAATTTTTTCTTGTTCTTCGTCAGAAAAATAAAACCATTGTTTTCCAAAGAATTTTTTATTTGATAAGTTGCTTATAGTATATGAACCTACTATATTATCTTCATCTTTATAATTAAATTGATAAGAACCATCTAGCTTATTAATTGCTTTTCTAATTTCTTTAAAACTAGGTTTTTCTTTAGATAACAATAAAGCTACTATTTTCTCTCTTTCTTCTTTTGTGATTTGTTGTTTTACCCCATTTACATCATACGATAATGTATTTAACCATTGGTACATTCTAAATAATTCAAAAGGAATAGTACTAATTGCGCACTTGGGTTTTTTAGGTTCAAAAGAACAATAGCCTACCAAATGCTTTTGAGAGCGCAAAGGTCTTTGATGAAATAAAACGCCATCTTCCTTATAACCCTCTTTTTTTCTTCCACCAATAATTGTTTTAAGATGAAGTGTTAGCTCAGAGTGAAATTTTTTTTGAAATTCCCAAATCAACTCAAACTCATCAATATACATTTGTCGGGTTGTATATCTATTTCTTATCCGTTCTAATTCTCCTATATACGGTTCATTTATTTTTGGCTGAATAGAATCTAAATAAGAGCCTAATGTTTTACTTTGAGAAATGCTCTCTAAAGTTTTACTAATACCTATTTTACCTATTTTAGAATCTCCTTTATAAATAGTGCTTTTTTCATTTATATCTGCTCCTGCACTTCTACTATTACTTAAAAAACCTCTCCTTTGAATCATATGATAAAAAACCCTACCTAATTCTGTCAAGGAAATTTCTTCTTTTATTGATTTAGCTCTAAGTTCATATGGGTTTAGTTTAAGCCATTCTTGAAGTTGTTCATTTTTAAAAATTTCAGAACCATTCCAATCTTTTATAAGAGTAGAAGAAATAGGGCATAAACTATGTTTGGCTAATTCTTTTAACAAATATCTTTTTCGTAACCGTCTTCTAAAAAATTGTCTTCTAGTTCCTCTTGCACCTGTTCTACTTGCGTTTTTTGAAGTTTCTCTTCCTTCTCCTTCTCCTAGGTTAACAACTCCTTCTGGAAAAATTCTACTTCCAATACCTAATATAATATCATTTTCTATCAAAGCCCAACCAATTGAGTTAGTCCCTAAATCTAATCCAAGTATTTTTGTCATAATTATATAGCAATTTTAATTAAGTGCTTTAAAATTAAGCATAAATACAACAAACAACAAATTATTTTATTATATTTGAAACAGATTAAAATTTCTAATCTTTAATCTTATCACAATAAGGCTATATGCCGTAGATGAAAATCTTGAGTCCTGCTTCGGTAGGACTTTTTTTTTACAGTACACCACCATCATAGAATTTACAAACGCGCGTCAATTATTTGAAGCGAACCTGAAAAGAAAAAAATCTAAGCGAAGTTTAAAACCTCTTGTTTCATTAAGGTTCTTATAGATTCCTGCCTACGCAGGAATGACAACAGCGTTATTATAAGATTGCTTTGTCGTTTCTCCTCGCAATGACGTTAAAGAGAAATCTAGATTTTTGATGAAACCTGTGCTAAACTTGTTTACGCTGAATTTATTTCAGTGATTCAGTAAGGCAGTAGTCATAATAAGCCAATACAAAAGCAATTTCAACCCAATTATGTTCCCTCTGTTACTATGTGAGATTCCTCATTCTTCGGAATGACAAAATTCAGCCGTCATTGCGAGGCTTTTCTTGCCGAAGCAATCTGTTAATTGATTGCGTTTTTTATTCATGAGATTGCTTTGTCGTTCCTCCTCGCAATGACAGAGAGGTTCAATTTAGAAAGATCCTGAACTAAATTCAGGTTCAATTTAGAAAGATCCTGAACTAAATTCAGGATGAATACTCCAATTCTAAAATAGCATAATGTGATGCATGTGCAAACACTACTCCATTTTTAAGCACTAACAATTGTGGAGATTGATGTAACACCTGAAACTCAGAAGCTACTTTGCTAGAAATATCTCTGTAATTTAATAAATCTAAGTAATAGATTTGTGTCTTTTTTAAATCGCTATCAAAAGACTTTTCAAATTGCTTTATTACCATACGGCTAATTAAACATCGTGTAGAATGTTTAAAAATTAGCACAGTTTCTGTGTTAGAAACTTCTTTAATTTTTTCTAATTGAGATATAGCAGTTAACGGAATCCAATTGATTGTTGAAACAACTTCTTTTTTTTGTTTAGTTGTAGTAGAAAAGATATTTTTTAGAAAACTCATTTAATGGATTTTTATACTAAGTCGAAATAAAACAAAAAACTTTCATCAGTCAAAAAGGCAGCAAAAACAGCAACTTACAAGACAAAATGACTTCTTTATGTGTTTTAAATCAATTGGTATTGAATTTGCCACAAAGTAAATGAAAAAGTAAAACGTATATACTATGAATTTTAATAATTATACCATAAAATCACAAGAAACCATACAGTTAGCGCAACAGGTTGCACAAAGTTATGGACACAGTCAAATAGAAAACGAACACCTATTTAAAGCGCTTTTTGAAGTTGATGAAAACGTGTTGCCTTTCCTATTAAAAAAGCTCAACTGTAATGTTGATGTACTTAAGCAATTGTTAGAAAAGCAAATAGAAAGCTTTGCTAAAGTTACTGGAGCAGAACTTACTTTTTCTAGAGAAGCTAGTAAAACGTTAACAGAAGCGTCTATCATCGCTAAAAAAATGAAAGACGAGTATGTTTCAATAGAACATATCATCTTAGCAATTTTTACATCTAAGAGTACCATTGCACAAATTTTAAAAGATCAAGGCGTTACAGAAAAAGAATTAAAAGAAGCAATTAATGAACTTCGAGAAGGAGATCGAGTTACTTCCCAAAATGCAGAAGAAACCTATAATTCTTTAAATAAATATGCTAAAAATTTAAATCAGTTAGCTCGTGATGGAAAGTTAGATCCTGTTATTGGGCGTGATGAAGAAATTAGACGTTTATTACAAATCTTGTCTCGTAGAACCACAAACAATCCAATATTAGTGGGTGAACCAGGAACAGGTAAAACAGCAATCGCAGAAGGTTTGGCACACAGAATTATTGACGGTGACATTCCTGATGATTTAAAAGACAAGCAGATATTCGCTTTAGATATGGGTGCATTAATTGCTGGAGCAAAATACAAAGGAGAATTTGAAGAACGCTTAAAAGCAGTGATTAAAGAAGTAACCGAATCTGATGGAGATATTGTTTTATTTATTGATGAAATCCATACGTTGGTTGGTGCTGGTGGTGGTCAAGGTGCAATGGATGCAGCTAATATTTTAAAACCTGCATTGGCTCGTGGAGAATTACGAGCAATTGGAGCAACTACGTTAGATGAATATCAGAAATACTTTGAAAAAGATAAAGCGCTGGAACGTCGTTTTCAAAAAGTAGTAGTAAATGAACCAGATACAGAAAGTGCCATCTCCATTTTAAGAGGAATTAAAGAGAAATACGAAACACATCATAAAGTTAGAATTAAAGATGATGCCATTATTGGCGCAGTAGAATTATCGCAGCGTTATATTACCAATCGATTTTTACCAGATAAAGCCATTGATTTAATAGATGAAGCTGCTGCTAAAATGCGTATGGAAATTAATTCGAAACCAGAAGAACTAGATGTGTTAGACAGAAAAGTAATGCAGTTAGAAATAGAGGTTGAAGCTATCAAAAGAGAAAATGATAAAGCAAAATTAAAATCTCTACATGCAGACTTAGCAAATCTTAAAGAAGAACGTAACGAAATCAATGCAAAATGGCAAAGCGAAAAAAACATTGTAGAAGGTATTCAAACTGCTAAAACAGGAATTGAAAACGCAAAATTAGAAGCCGATATCGCAGAGCGAAATGGAGATTATGGTAAAGTAGCAGAAATTAGATACGGAAAAATTAAAGAGTTACAAGAGAAATTAGAACAACAACAAGCGTTACTTGCAGAAAAAGGAGATGCTACTTTAATAAAAGAGGAAGTAACCTATGATGATATTGCTGAAGTGGTTGCAAAATGGACAGGAATTCCTGTTGCAAAAATGCTACAATCTGAACGCGAAAAACTATTGCGTTTAGAAGCAGAATTACACAAACGTGTAGTTGGACAAGAAGAAGCTATCGAAGCCGTATCTGATGCCGTTAGACGTTCTAGAGCTGGATTACAAAACCCTAATAAACCAATTGGATCGTTCTTGTTTCTAGGCACAACTGGAGTCGGAAAAACAGAATTAGCAAAAGCATTGGCTAGTTACTTGTTTGATGATGAAAACGCTATGACTCGGATTGATATGAGCGAATACCAAGAACGTCATGCGGTGAGTAGATTAATTGGCGCTCCTCCAGGTTATGTGGGTTATGATGAAGGTGGACAGTTAACGGAAGCTGTTCGTAGAAAACCGTATTCAGTAGTTTTATTGGACGAAATAGAGAAAGCGCATCCAGATACATTTAATATTTTATTACAAGTATTAGATGAAGGAAGGTTAACAGATAATAAAGGGAGGATTGCTGATTTTAAAAACACCATTATTATTATGACATCTAATATGGGTAGTCAAATCATTCTAGATAAGTTTAGTGCTTCTAAAGCTGATATAGAATCGGTTACAGAATTGGCTAAAATTGAAGTTTTAGGCTTATTAAAACAAACTGTAAGACCCGAGTTTATTAATAGAATTGATGATATTGTTATGTTTACGCCTTTAACTAAAAAAGACATTATTTCCATTGTAAAATTACAACTAGATTTAGTAAAGAAAACAATTGCAAAACAAGAAATAACATTAGATGCAACAGATGAAGCAATTGTGTATTTGGCAAAAAAAGGATATCAACCAGAATTTGGTGCGAGACCTGTAAAGCGTGTTATTCAAAAAGAAGTATTAAATCAATTGTCTAAAGATATTTTAGCAGGCAAAGTAACAACAGATAGTATCGTTTTGTTAGATGCTTTTGATGATCAATTAGTGTTTAGAAATCAATCTGATTTGATAAAAAATTAATATTTCAGTTTTTTAGTTAGTTAAAAAGCGGTGTTTTTATAAACATCGCTTTTATTTTTTTATATTCGTGTATTAAAATTATATTTTATGAAAAAATACTTATTACTTGTTGTCTTTGTGTTTAGTACAGTCGCAAGTTTTTCTCAAGAAAAAGAGAAAGAAGTTACCACGTATTATTTAATCCGTCATGCAGAAAAAAATAGGGCTGATAAAAATAATAAAGACCCTTTTTTAACTATTAAAGGTGTAGAACGCGCAAAACATTGGGCTGAAGTATTCTCTACTGCAAATATAAATATGGTGTATACAACTAACTATAATAGAACAAAGGAAACTGCACAGCCAACTGCAAATAAAAATGGATTAAAATTATATATATATGATCCTAGCAATATGTACGATGAAGACTTTAAGTTTAATACAAAAGGGAAGAATGTATTAATTGTTGGTCATAGTAACACAACAAATACTTTTGCAAATAAGATACTTGGTGAAAATAAATACAGCGAAATTGATGATGGTAACAACAGTAATTTATATATTGTTACTGTGTCTAAAAAAGGAGCAACAAGTGTATTTTTAAAAATTGATGATTAGTTTGACAACACTACTTTAACGTGTTTTAGATTGATTTCAGAAAGCTTTTCTAACTCCTTATTTTTAAATGCTTTGTCTAAATTTTCTAATTTAGTTGAAGTGTTTTTGGGTTTATAATTGTTGTAATCTACAAAACGAATTCCGTTTACAAAACGTTCATTTTTAGATTCTCTAAAACGCATTCCTCCTCCATCAGTTAGATAAGTGTACGCTAAATAATCCATTTTAAAATCTTCTTTTCCTATCCAATACATAAAAACGTCTTCAAAATCTTTTCCACCACCATCTTCAGAAAAACGAATCTCAACTTTATAATACAACTCACCATTAATAACAACATTCTCTAATAATTTTTTATGAACTGCAGGGTCATTTAAACCAAAAGGTAATATAGAAAAGTAATGAACTGAGTTTATAGAGTTTGAATATTTAAAAACCATAGAATCTAAAACAGCACTTTGAATACCATTTTCTAATCGTTTGAAGCCCGTATTCGAAAATTCATCTACCATTAAAACGGAATCTTCTTTAAATGTTCTAAACAAACTGAATTTACCATTATTTCGATTTGCTTTATAGTTTTTATCTCTAAAATCAAATTCAATTATTGAATTAGATACTTTATCTGAACCAGTAGCAATAATAGCTTTATCAATAATTTGTTGTGCTGTTAACGTTGTGTTATTTTGCTTACAAGAAGCAAATACAATAAGTACTAAAAATAAAAAGTTGCGCATGGTTTTTGTTTTTCTAGGTCGATAAAAATAGAACCTCTATACAAATCAAAAATACACTTCTTCTTCTGAATCAAAAATGTATCTTTGCTAATATAATCATAATGTTTTTATTGACTATTAAATGCAGAAAAAAATAAACATACAAAATAAAAAAGCAAAATTCGAATACGAGTTTTTAGACACCTATACTGCAGGAATTCAGCTAACTGGAACAGAAATAAAGTCAATCAGAGAAAGTAAAGCTAGAATAACGGAGAGCTTTTGTGAGTTTAACGATCTAGGAGAATTGTTTGTGATAAATATGTTTATTGAAGAATATTCGCATGGTAATTTTTACAATCACAATCCAAAAAGCGAGCGAAGATTGTTATTAAACAAACGTGAGCTTAAAAAATTAGAAAAAGAAGTTAAAAATACTGGACTTACCATTATTCCTCTTAAGCTCTTTTTAACTGATAAAGGTTGGGCTAAATTAGATATTGCGTTGGCAAAAGGAAAGAAACTGCATGACAAAAGAGACACGTTAAAAGATCGAGACAATAAACGTTATTTAGATAGAATTAAAAAAGACTTCAACTAATGATTTCTTTCTTAAAATTGATCCGATATAAAAACCTACTTATGGTTTTGTTGACGATGATTTTAACTAAATATGCAATCATTAATTTATTTACTTCAACAATTTCAGTTATTCAATTTATTTTATTGGCAATAAGTATTCTTTGCATTACTGCAAGCGGATATATTATTAATGACGTTTTTGATGTTGAAGCTGACAAAATAAACAAACCAACTAAGGTCTTTATTGGTAATACTATTTCCAAAAAAAATGCTCTACAATCATATTTTATACTACTAATTTTAGGATTAGTTTTTGGTGTTTATTCTGCATATATTAAAGGAAACATCTCCTATTCAATTTTATTTATAAGTACAATTGCTTTACTATATTGGTATTCAAAATCGTTGAAAAAAATTGCGGTTATCGGGAATTTAGTAATCTCATTTTTAACCGCACTTACTATATTTATTGTTTTTATTTTTGAGGTTAAAAACACAAATTCATCTTTAAATATTGCAGAAGAAATTTCTAATTTCTTTACTTCAATTTCAGTAACTATATCTGTTTTTATCTATATTATTTTCTCTTTTTTTATGACTTTAATTAGAGAAATAATTAAAGATATTGAAGACATGAAAGGAGATTATGCTTTAAAAATGAAAACATTACCAATTATTATTGGTGTTAATAGAACAAAGAATGTTGTACTTGTAATTTCTTCCTTAGTATTTCTATTTCTTCTTTTAATTTTAAAAGAAGAAATATGGCATTTGCCTTTGTTGTTTTGGTATGTAATTCTTTTTATAATTATTCCATTTTCTTGGTTTCTATTTAAATTATTTACTT
>Ga0105054_10012696_pt1 | contig 10268 bp, 9 predicted proteins | sample BON02_FD_78091 | JGI IMG/M metagenome (GOLD analysis project Ga0105054, IMG submission 78091) | Freshwater microbial communities from Lake Bonney liftoff mats and glacier meltwater in Antarctica - BON-02 (megahit assembly) | ecosystem: Environmental > Aquatic > Freshwater > Ice > Glacier... | reverse complement strand
CTGTGCTTGCGCTTTGCAGACACAGAGTTCCAGGAGATGTTTTCTTTGATGTACCACCCACATTTGTAAGATCATCTGTGCCATACATGATGGGGGACGCAAATATTTCTGTTCAAGATCAAGGTACTGGTGAATACCTGGCCACCTCGCCTCTGAAGATCTAAGAGCTCAGCGTCATTGACACAAACATGAGGATGTGCACGAATATTTGGCGAATATGATCCACCTTGACCATGGGGCATATGATAGGTTTGCTCTGGTCACTCATCTGCAAGCCAGAATCGACTTTTTGGTGCATGCCCTTGTCCTAATACCCGTGCCGCACCTAGCCATCGATTTTGTAGAAAAGGCTCCTAAGCATATTTTTGATATAGTGCCAATCAAGACAGTCTGCTTCGCGCAATTGCCTGAAAAGCATTCTGATCCTCGTCGATGTTGCACCCTCCCCTGCCGAGCGTAAGATCGTACATGTATTTCCTCGCTGTATATCATGGCTCGTGGCGCCATTTTTTGGCATTCTGCGTTCTCGCGATCTACCCACCCGGGCCAGGCTCTGGCAGTATCGCATTATGCTGCTCGATGGGCAGGTCAGTTGTGATGTGCCCATTGTAGTTGCGGCATCTCTTTTTGATGCACTCCCCCCCCCCCTGACATCTTGTCCGTTCTGCAACTCTCCCACGACTTGCCGTGCCTGCACCCCTTTGTGCTCCTGCTTGTTTGCGTTATCATTTCTTGATGATATTATGCCAGCTTACGTCCCCCCACCCGCAGTCTGCCCACCGCAGCTTTTCGAGTTCGCGTGAGTGGGAAGGGAGTAGTAGAGAGTGTTTATTAATGGGATAACCGCATCAAGAGGGCAAACGGTAATTTAAGTCATAAGACTCCCAGAACTCAGACGGGCTACCTAAGAGTCGAGGGAAGTGAGGGGGGGGGAACCTACACCTAGACCGACACCTAGAGCAACACCTAGATTGACACCTTGACCATGGACACCGACACCTACAACTGCATCAACATCAACACCTACACTAACATCTATCCCATCCTCGTCGCAGGCCGTGTCCTCACGCTGACCCACCTGGCGGCCAAGGATTGCTTCGAGGACAGTCACTGGTTCGTCGTCATCATCGTCACTCTGTGCGTCATCATACGCGCTATTACGGGTACCTGTACCACCTGCGGTGACATCATCACCACCAAGAGTGGCTGCAAGCCATTCAGAGGCTGCGACGCCGCCGGCAGCGTGTGTACCATCATCAACCACATCTACCTCTCCAGAGGCACCTGCACGATTAGCATGAGCAGATGGCGCGACGCTGGGTGTACCAACGTCCGCATCGACCGCAGGGCGAGGGGGTGAGGGGCAAGGGGCGGCGCGTTGCGATGCATGTGCAGCGCCGTGCATGAGGCATTCAGCAGATGGAATGGGCTGGCCAGCTTGACGACGTGACGACGGAGCTGTACTGTGCATGGATAGGTGTAGGCGTGTGGCAGTGGCATAAGCAATGGCCTTGCCAATAGAGTTCTTGTTAAAACTAAACGTGCGAGCTCGACTCCCGGGCCACGTGAAAGCCTCGCTGCTAATCTCCCCTTCTTCGGTGATAAGCGCATAGTAATTGTGGGTCTGTTTGTCAGCCAAGACCCATAGGAGTTGAAGAAACTCGGGATGAATTTGGTCAGCCACTGACACAATTGCAAGTGCAAACGCTGTACCAACAGCAGCATAATCCTCTTTGTACCTGTTTTTGGCCCCAGCACGTGCCTGTAGATAGTCATTGGTGTGCATCTTGCCGTTGAGGTGTCCATTGTTGACTGTGCTCAGTAGTAAGTATTACCAACATGATCGCAGCAGATTGAAATTATCAATTACAAGATTGTTAAAGCCATCAAGACCAAAGTTCACAAGCTTGACATCGCCCTGCTTGTTGCTTGCGGCCGCCGTCGTCGACACCTTGTGGTTGACGCGCACAGAGTAGCCTGTGTTGCGGGCCAGTTGCACCAAGACATCCATGACATGATTGTGGCCTCGGGTGGCTCCCATGTGCTTTTTGCAAGCAAGCAAGGGATAGAAAAGTTTATTACAAGACATCCACCAATAGGGGAAAAAGATGATTATGATAGTGAAAACTCTTGGATCTTAGAAGGGCTCCCCAGCAGCAGCAGAAAAAGGAAGAGAGGGGAGGGGAGGGGGGAGGGGGGAGGGGGTAGAGAGAAGGTGAGTGCGAGCGAGGTCGACGTTGGAGTCGACGGTGACAAAGGCGAGATCAAGGTCGAGAGAAGGCGTGGCCACGGATGAAGTGCCGAGGATTTCTCCGAGATTGCCATCGAAATCATCGTCGTCGGTATCGTCGTCATTGTCATCGGTCATCGGAGCACTTGCGCGTACATCAGCATGTCCGTCTGCAACAACGACGATACTCTCGTGTGCATCAGCCTCCTCTTTGTCAACATCAAAGCAAGATGAGGAACAGTGAGCCAAGAGACTCGAAGAGGCGCTATAATACGATGCTTGGCGTTGTGTCGGAAGGTAGAGACCGTGACCCGGTGAAAGAGGGACGTGAGTTCGCGTCTGAGTTCGTAAAGTTCCTGGTTCCTAGTTTGGTCAGGAACCAAGACAAAAGGAAGCGATGACAGTAGTCAAGCAACTCAGCGACGGCCTGACGCGCAGCGGGTGCCAACCTATCCTACATGACAATACTCCGGGTGATCCACACACAATCCCCTTGCGCGTACTCTGCTCTGTTCATTGTGCATGTTTGCACATACACAACATGCAACACAAATGACGTCCACAAAGCGAGACATCCACATACATGCATGCGCCATGCACAAGGCAGATTGGTTGCGCATGCACTTGCACTATTCGTCATGCCTGTTGGCAACAACAAATTTGCCAATTTTTGTTATCACTGTATGTGCGGAAATACTCTCACTATACCCCATGCCCCTTCTCTCTCTCTCTTCTGCCCAACCTCCCCCGTCTCCCCTCTTACCATGCTGATGCGCGCGGGGAGGGGTACTTCCTTCCGCGCGTGTCATGTGTGTATCTGCGTGCGAGTGTGCGTGTGCGTGCTTGGGTGCGTGCGTGTCGTGTGTGTGTCTGCGTGCGTGCGTGTGTGTGCGTGCGAGTTTGTTTTGACGTGTGTGCGTGCGTGTGTACGTGTGTGTTTTTGTGTACGTGTGTGCGTGTGTGTCTGCGCATGCGTGCATACGTGTGCGTGCATATGTGTACGTGTGCACATGCCATGTGTCTGTATGCGTGTGCGTATGCGTGTGTGTGTATGCGTGCGTGCGTGCGTGTGAGTGTCCGCGTCTTTCTCTCCTACCTACAATATGTTCCCAGGAACCCGACAAGCACCACGGCCTCTCTCCCAAAACGTCGGGGGTTTGTTCATGTTTGTTTGGGTCTAGAACATGTTAGTTACATACCATACAACCTCAACATACATCAGCGTTTGCATGAGTATTTGTTTGTGTGTATGCCAGGGTGCATGTCTACAGCGCCGTATGTACATGTCACGCACACACAACACATACATACATTCACATACACACGCGCACACATACACACACACCACACTATAATGAATTTTTCACACGACTTGTCTTCCACCAAATCTCTCTCAAAGTTGGGCAAAAACATCCGAATTACTCGGACGAGTCATCATCTCGGAGTTAGATCCACAATCCTTTGTCCTTTTGCTTTGTTTAAATTTGTTTTGTCCTTTTGTGTATGTGCGCATGTATGTATCCGTGTGTAGTTTTGTTTGTTTAGTTTTGATTTTTCAGCAGGTGGCCGCTTTCTCTAACTACCAAATTGTTCATGGGTTGCCCCCTCCCCCTTTCTCTCACTCTGACTCCCTTGTGTTCGTACTTAAGGCGCGAATCTGCCTTGCGTAGTAGTGCTTGGGGGGACCAGACGTGGGGGATCTCGGGACGCTACTCGGTGGCTGAGGATGCGTCTGTGTAGGGCTTGCGTAAGTCCAGGGATGCGAACCAACCCGTCAACTTGTAGAGTGTTAACCTCAGTTGGCATGTAGAGTGGTTCTGGGCGGTGGTGTACCTTTGGTAGGACCGCAGGAAGAGCTACGCGGCCCGAGTGGATATACTCCCAGGGGTTTTACTTCGAGCCCAAGGCAGGAGGCGAAGTAAGGATTATCGGGCTTTATAACAACAAACCAACAACCAAACAAAATAGGAACCATCTCCTGCTGACATTGGAGTGCTAGCTGTGTTGCGGCATTTCAAACCAAAAACCAAAAAAAAACTCGAGACGGTCCCAATGGCGGTTACCCTTGAAATGGCCGTTTACAAAGGACAAAATAGACATGGCATATTGATTTCCAGAATTGGTCCTTGAAATGTCTTCATGTCAACTTTTTGAGATCTTTCCTCTGAGCCATTGATCGATTCGATCCGAGTTCGAGAAGGACCTTTCCAACAATTTGTCATATTTTCGGCCCATCTCACCTACATGGGACCGCAATAGCCAATATTGCCGTATTATCCAAAAAAACAAAAAAACAGTTCATACTCACGAGCTCCGATTCAATCGAACATATGGATTAAAATAAACATCTTAAAAAGTTGAAGTAGAGACATCCGCAGGACTTTGCAAGAGGAAAACTATTTCTCGAAATGTTTGTAGTTAGGTGCGCTTTCACGGGTAAAATAGAATCATATAAGAAGCCACGGAGAACTCGGAAGATCCAATTCTTGGAAATACCTCTTGCTGTAGTCCGATCGGCTCTATCAAAAGCGTGTGCAGAAGCTCTCTAAAAATTAAGTATGAAATCTGCAAACGGAATTCTCTCGAAATAAATCTTCCTTTCTATTTTTGGCAGCAAAAATAGCCAGGTAGCAGCCACAACTGACACCCTGTTTTTTTTTGAAAAAAAATCCGAGTTGAGAAACGGCATGACGTGTATCAGATTGGTCTTGCAAAGGTGTTTTAATAAAGTCTTCACATAAAGTTTCGATTTTTTTGTGGAACACTCTGGAAACATCCTTCAAACATCGCCATTTTACCCGACAAATCGCCTTTTCCAGAACCCACTTGGTTCCTATTCTGTCCGATTTTAGGCAACACAAGCTCCTGTGCTCCGATTGACTCGATCTTATATTTAAGCTGTCAAAAAGTTCAATTAAATTAGAAACATGATAGTTGTATTTACAGAGTCTAAAGATTTTCCCTCCATTTTTGGCTGCAAAAACCGCGATTTACCCGTGAAAACAAATTGACATGGTTCTGATTTGGTTCGTGACTAGATTACGAGAAGGTCCGAAAACGGGCGATTTTTTCATACTGTGATGGTGGGCTGGCCTCAGCTGACTGAGAGAGAGAAAGAAAGAAAAAGAGAGAGCGAGGGAAAGAGAGAAGAAAGAGAAAGAGGGAGGGGGAGAGGAAGGGGAGGGGAAAGGAGAGGGGAAGAGGAGAAGGTTAAAGATGATCAATGTCGAATTTGCAAGCAATGTAGACTCTCGCTAGATCTCAGATTCGGCGATTTTTCCATGCTGTGACGGTGGGCAGGCCTCGGCTGGAGAGAGAGAAAGAAAGAAAGTGAGTGAGAGAGAGAGAGAGAGAGAGAGAGAAGAAAGAGAAAGAGGGGGGGGGAGAGGAAAGAGAGGAGAAAGAACCGAACACAAATATGGGTTATCCGCTGGTCCCTGTTTCGATTTCGGCTCAAAACCCGAGAACTCAAATCCATATGGATTTGAGCTAATAGACCTCAAGCAAGGATTCTAAACCACTGTTTTCAGTAATAAAAGCAATTGAAATCAAAATCAGAGAGAGCAAGAGAGATAGAGAGAGAGAGAGAAAGAAAGAAAGAAAGCTAGAGGAAGAGCGAAAGAGACAGAGAAAGATCGCGAGAATGAGAGAGAGAGAGAGACATTGGGGCAAACGAATGTACTCTGGGCCGGCACAAGGTGAATTGATTATGTTGATTTGGTTAACAAATAAGATTCTGAGATGTTAATTAAACCAGTTCATGAATCAATCAATAAGTACTTCATTGATTACATTATATCAATCATTGGATAGACTACCCACCAGGATGAATTCAAAAAAATCTTGCCTGCTGTGCAGGATTCAGCTGAAAAAAACTTGCTCGTGGCGCAAACTCATCCTCACGCACCTCACAAAATGCTTTGTCTCAGAATCTACTCGATTTCAACCGAAACCGTTCAAAAGAAGCGCTTCTCTTTTTTGCAGAGAAGCAGTTCCATTGACAACCCATTTGTCAGTGGACCGTTGGCGTGACCATGATAGTGGAGAGCTCAGATGTACGTATGGATGTGGTGTCAACTCAATAGTGACCAAGCACACAAATTACTTAGCTTTCACAAATTCGTCAGAGCTTGCGGTGCGGCGTTGTGACGACAACACTTGACAAGGAGCAACACAATTGTTGTGTACAAAAACCCAGTTTTTTTTGGAGGGAGTGTAGCAAACAAATGGCCCAAACCCCCCGGATATGCTTTCAGCATGTCCGGGGGTTGCTATTAATGTCAAGCTTGAAAACATGTCAAAAAAATCGAGCAAATACAGCTTCTAGCAAAGCTACTAGACTGTTTCCTATGAAGTAATATAAACAATATCAATCAACCACGTTTTCAGAAATTCAAGGCTGACGCCGCAAAAATGCGAGGTTTTATCAAAAACGCGAGGTTTTATCTTCGCGAGGTTTTAGCAAACCATTCGGAGCCAAACATTCTCAGATGTTGTTTGCATCACTGGAGAGAATGAGAGTGAGAATATTCATTTATATACATATATGTATATCATAAACTACATGTGAAAATGTATATTCATATATCTACATATGTATATACAAATACATGTATGCATGTATGCATACATGTACGCATATACAAATCAAATACATGATGTATACATATATACATATACTTATATAAACATATACATATATGTATATGTATAGGTCGACCAAGCAGAAGAAGCACTTGCGTCCCAGTATCACTGGCTGTGCTAGTCTGGAGATGCTGGTAGCGAAACAAGCCGTTAGAATGAGTCCAAGCTGCAGCCCCGCAAGTCTAAGGAATTCAAGGCCGAGTATGCGCTTCTATGGTCAAGAGCGGACATTTGTGATTATGCGGTGGTTGAACCTTGTGGGTTTAGATGCCATGTGTTTCACACAGGAGTGAGACCTGACTGAGCAATTGAGGCAATGAACAATCAAGCGAATTGAGAGCCGCTAGTGCCAAGCTCTGGGAAGTGACCCCCCCAGAGCTTGCAGCCACGGGGCGCAGCGGTATGAGCACGCGCGCGCGGGGACACTCCAGCTTGAGTGCATTGGCCATAATTGTTGATGTTGTAGTTGGGAGAATAATTCTTGCATGTTTTGGGTGGAAGTCATTCGTTCTCTCGATGAGCTTAATTGATTGTTTGCCTTAACAGTGTTTTTATTCTTACGTAGTACGAAATAAGGTAGGCTGGCTAGACCTATGAGACTGTAAGAGGTCACAAACAGGGCTGGACAGGAAAAAAAGCACTTTCGCAGCTTGTGTGCGCGTAGGTTTGTGTGTCTCGGTGTATCTTGCCTTCCACAAAAAAAATATAAGCTTCCAGTACTCATTGTGTAATATCATTAGGTAGACAATGGTTTCTGTGGAGGGTTCTATGTGACATATGAATTGGGTAATGAAAGACACAAAAACTATTTCAGAACAAATGAATGGTGATTTTGAAATAAATCCAAAAGTGATGTAAAAATTACGGCAATATGGAAATAAAAAGCGACTTAATAAAAGTAATTTGAAACAATTTAAAAATTTGGTATTTCGGACCCAAATGGTGATTTTCGTAACCCAAAAAGTCATTTTTGTTCACAATGCATACACCCTCCACAAAATTGAATTTGCTCCCAGACATCAAAATCCTTTTCCTTGTTGAAACTCACAGAGTATCCACCTCCATTTGGGGAAGGGGGCCACGTTTATCTACACAAGGCATGTCATGAAGCGGTTCGTTCGGAACGTTCATCGTGGATGGCCCCGGAACGGGTTCGAAAACGGTTTCGAAACGCCCAGAAAACAAAATAGAATAAGTTCTGCTGACAATCTGAGATGGAGATTCAATCTTTTTCTCAGCCACGGACTAAGCTCGGTTCGCAAGAGTTACCTTCAAATGGATTTACACGATGGCATTTCCTCGGGAACAAGGAAAAGTTCAGTCATTTTCGACACCAGATTCCGAGTGAATTGTGTCAGATATGAAGAGATTTTGAAATGAGGAGTAATTTTGGAATTTCACCATCACCCCAAAAAGTATTTTTGACAATCACTTCGCCAAAAAATCATAATAAAAAGTTTGAAATACCGAAAATCACTCTACAACAAATGCATTTTTTGATATTCTTTGTCGGCAGATGTGTTACGCCACTTGTTCTGCACAATTTGCGCGTCGAATCTTGAACCTGCACGCACATTCAAAAAATGCATTGTTTCACTGGGAACAGAAACCTAAAACCGTGACGAGGAACGAATAGATTGATGTTGCTTTGATTTTTCATAAGAAACAGTCTAGTAGCTCTTCTGGAAAGCTCTATTTTTGCTCATACTAGAATCATTCATGTAATCATCACAGGTACATGCACGTACACATCTATATGCACACATGCACAAGCAAACCGCAGTTGACGTAATAGGTGCAATCACGGTGTGTGTAAAAATCTCTCAAGTCAAGTAAGAGAGAAAAACAAGAAAAAAGAGAGTGTGTGCCACAGTGTGTGTATTTATGTGCGTGGGTGTCCATGCCTGGTGATAGTGTGTGCGCGTTCATGACTCCTTACCTGAGCTCTGCTTCATGGTATTTGACTTGCCACCCGCTGAGCTGCTCGATCTGCTGCGTGGTGAACGTACACGTGAACGTGGAGATGAAGGTGGAGGTCGAACTACGTTTGGGAGAGTATCCTCGGAGCGTGACCCTGGCAGTGTCGATGTCACATTTGCAAGAATATCCTCGTAGCGCGACCTTGGCAGTGTAGAAGGCCCTGCTTCGCCAGGGTTGGATTTGCGGCGCACATTGAAAGAGTTACGATGTGCTGCTGCTGGGAGTGAAATCATGAGTGCACTTTCCACTCCACTAAAGCTTCTAGAAAACGACTCCTGCAGCAGCAGGGGTCCAGTTCCTGAAGGGTGGACACGGTGAATATGTTGATCCTGCTCGAAAGCATCGTTCGTGTGATGCCTCGCCCCTGCATCGTTACTCAACACATTCTGAGCCTGAGTCCTGAAGGGCACAATTCCGGTGTGTTGGGGTCAAGTAGTTGATTCTATGCTTCGTGTGCATGAAGATGAACGCGGAGGCACCGCAACTCTTGGGAGAGTATCCTCGGAGCGTGACCTTGGCAGTGTCGACGCCACATTTGCAAGAATATCCTCGTAGCGCGACCTTGGCAGTGTAGAAGGCCCTGCTTCGCCAGGGTTGGATTTTCGGCGCGCATTGAAAGAGTTACGATGTGCTGCTGCTGGGAGAGAAATTATGAGTGCGCTTTCCACTCCACTAAAGCTTCTAGAAAACGACTCCTGCAGCAGCAGGGGTCATGTCCCTGAAGGGTGGACACGGTGAATATGTTGATCCTGCTCGAAAGCATCGTTCGTGTGATGCCTCGCCCCTGCATCATTACTCAACACATTCTGAGCCTGAGTCCTGAAGGGCACAATTCCGGTGTGTCGGGGTCGAGTAGTCGATTCTGCATTTCGCGTGCGTGCAATGGGAGAAAGCGCAGCAGTCGGATCTGCGCTTGGTGTGCGCGCAACAGAACTATCAGCCGGCGGGATGCGAGAAGTCGTGAGTGGCCTGGATTCTGCCTTGATCTGGGTTGGTGTTTTACTACGAAAGGTATTGTCCTTGACCGACTGCATCTGGGTGCTTTCTTGCATCTGCAAGACCTGCAGTCTCACGCTATGAGACTGCAGTCTCATAGCGTCTTCAAGAGCCTGAAGCCTAGCCTGGGTTCTCCAAAGCAAGGCAGATAAGGTGACTCCGGCAAGCAGCGTGGACGCGATGAAGATTGCGAACAAGACCGACTGCGCATACTGCTGGGCAATCAGCTCGTTGACCAGCAGCGCCTCGTTCATCGAACGGATAACTGCAAATCTCTTTTGAGAGAGATAGAATCTTTATTATATGACAGCCACCAAAAGGGGAAAATGATGATTATGATAACGAAAACTTCTGGATCTCAGGTTGACTCCCCAGTCGCAGAAGGAAAGAGAAAGGAAGGAGGAGGAAGAAAGATTAG
>Ga0105054_10012695_pt1 | contig 10268 bp, 12 predicted proteins | sample BON02_FD_78091 | JGI IMG/M metagenome (GOLD analysis project Ga0105054, IMG submission 78091) | Freshwater microbial communities from Lake Bonney liftoff mats and glacier meltwater in Antarctica - BON-02 (megahit assembly) | ecosystem: Environmental > Aquatic > Freshwater > Ice > Glacier... | reverse complement strand
GCGACGAAGCGTCTCGTTTAATGGGGATGCCCATTACTTTGTTCGGGTCCAAGGGTCCACAGAGAGATTGCGCAAAAAGAGAGAAGGAAAGAACAAAAACGGCGGGTGTTTTGAGTTGTGGTGTTGGTGTAAGGGGGGTGTGTGAGTGGTAGGGAATAGATGCGGTGGGTGGGAGCAAGGGGTATGGGAGTGAAGAGGAGTAGGAGAGATGTGATGGGGAGTAGAGATGGTAAGACAATCTTCACCGCGCCAAAAGTGGCTTTACTTGTGCGAAAACTGGCCTCATTCAAACGGAAAGAGGCACTCTTTTGAATTGTGGTACAAATCTGCTTGGTGACAAAGCAAGACTCGAGAAACGAAAGAAACATCAAGCAAGAGGCCACGCCCGGTGGTACAGGACAGTAGAGAGCGACCCAGGCAGGGGGCCGTCCGCCACTGCCCATGCTGTTTGGCAGATGGCGGTCAAGGGCAACGTCACCTGTTCTTCAAGATTGAGGTGCCCACCAAACCCCTTTTTCCTGATGCCCAACAAACTTATTTCGCCATTCCCTGCGCACCCCGGTTGATGCTAAACAAAATAAAGTTCTTTCCATTCCGAGACAGGACACCCGTTGCGGTGCCAATGTGGATAACCATTTTGTCATTCTTGCTCTGACGGACTCGCGCCCCGTTGCGCTTTGCAAGTGATAGTCTTGTGACCTAGTACTGACTTTGCTACATTTTGCTGCTACTGTTTGTTCTCGCTGCTGTGAGCAGGCACTGTTTTACCAATCCACGCACGTTTGGGATATGTGCGGATCCCACCTTCTGGTTCTCGCAACTTGGTGCTTATGTGGGTTCAACTCCCACAAGAACTTTCGAATCAGCAGCTTGTCCGCGGCGCACTGCGCCTCGCCACCGCGCGCCCAAGGTTTACTTAGTAAAATAAGCTGTCGCATTCTTGACAAGGACTTTTTCTTCAAGTTCTACCACGCTCGCGCAGACTCGGACTACAGTACCCAAAAGCTGATTGGCGGGTGGTAGTCTCTGATCTTGGTCGTGCTAGTACCGTTGCGAGTGGGGTACCACTCCTACAGGATCGGTCAGTCTCAGCCCCTACCACTTTTTTGAACCCGTCTGTTTCCCCCTGGTCTGTCATGCAAGAGGTACTCTTCTGGAAAAACCTGATAGCACAGTCTTTCTGCCAGTGCGCAGGATCACAAATAGGTCAGCACGCGATTGAGAAGATCCTGAATTCGCACGATGGACAGGGTCAGGCTGAAGGGGCCAGAGTTGCAAAGAAGCAGTACCCACACGAAAGTCCTTCTTGATCGAAAAGATCTTGTTGGCGGTAGTGCCTAAATGCTCTCATCAATGAAAGATTTACACTAACGCACCAGCCATGTGGTTGAGGCCCAGATTCAACCACTTGAACCGAAACAGCCTCGCCCACAAAGAAAGACAGAGCGAAGTGCAGCCCTTGCAGGTGCATTGTAGACAGGCAATGTTGGTGCTCGCGCAGCAGTGCGAAAGTGGAAGCTGGCAAAGTGCTTGAATGCGCTCCTTCCCACTAGAGAGTGACACTGATGAAACTTGAAACAGGTGTCCGTGGACAGACAAACTTCTCGTGCTCGAGGTTGCAATCACAAACCTTCAATCAGAATTCCTCTTTTCCTCTTCTTGCTCTTCCACCCCCCTCCCCCTCTTTCCATTGATCACTGGCAAATCGAAGAGTCATCTCATGCTTTGATCTTTCTTTCTTGGCTTCGTCACTCACTCAAGCAAAGTTGGACTCAAAAGTCACAGTCACGGTTCTGTATGAGGGTTTTGTATGTGTCTCTCAGGATTTCTATTTGAATGACTCGGGCCGTTTCCCTCCTGAAGCGGCTCCCGGGCCCTTTTCCCCCCAAGCCCTGAGAACCCATTCCTCCCACCCACCACCACATCTATTTCCTCCCACTCCACAGACCTTACCCACACCAGTGCCACAACACACAACACTGCGACCCTGTGTTAGCATCGAGGCTTTTGTCCCGAGCCTGAGCGAGTGCCCGGGCCTTGACTGCAAAATAGAAACTGGAATATGAATACAGTAATCCGCCCGCCCCTATGAATAACGTAAAAATATTTAAGGGCTGGCCCCTCGAAGATGCCCCTTCGAAGCTGTTACAACTGTGGTACAAATCATTTCAGCCAGTCAGATTTCTGCCTGGCGGAAATGAACACGCCAAATATGTTGAGTAATAAACGCAGTACCGCATGATCTTGTGCGGAGAATCAGATTTTTGAGAATAAAATCCTCGGAACAGGATTTTAAATATTTGTATTGAATGATTAGTAAAATACTTTTGTGAAATCTAATTACCTGTAAGGGAAGACTCGGATCAATCATTGATTGGGTCGCCGGCGGGCGGGGGTATCAGGGATACAGTGCCCGCGAACAAGATCCGAGACTGCCGCTCGCCAAGCAGCTTGGGGCTACTGTAGTCCGAGTCTTAGCGACTGCCGGCGTGGCAAAACTTGAAGGACTTGGTGGCAAAACTTGAAGAACAAGTCCTTTTCACGAATGAGAGAGATTAGTTTACTAGTAAACCTTGGGCGCGCGGTGGCGAGGCGCAGTCACGGTGCGCCGCAGACAAGCTGTTGCCAGTGCGCATCACTGACTTCCGAACTTCGAGTCCAGGCAGCCCCCTAGCATATCCCCCGATTTTCCCCCATCCGAAACTTGAAGATGGACTTACTCGGACTCAAATGACCCGCGCCAGCTCAGCGCGCTGTACATCGTCACCGCACGTTCGGGCTTCGTTCCAACGAAGGTTTTGACAGACTCGGACTTATGGCACGGGCCAAACCCTCGTTCGGACGATCGCGGCCACCATACTATCATACGATTAGTAATGGGCAGTCTGTCAGTGACTCCAAAGCACGATGGATGCCCGGGGGCCCATCAAACGAGACGCATCGTCGCGCGACCGTGACGAGGCAGGGTCAAGAGAAAGACAAGCGGCGGTCACGGTGGCTTCAAGAACACAGAATCTCCTTCACAGTAACCGTGACTGAGGCTCAGACACTCCGACTCTACTGTAACTCGAATGCCTGAGGCAGCTTCGGACCGTGAAACTGTACCGTACGTGACTCAGTATCTTCAAGTCCATGTCCTCCAGTCCGGGACAGTTTCAAGTTCTTGGGTCCTAAGTGGTTCATTGGGTGCTCGTCGGCACCCGCTCAGTACAGTGACTGGAGGGTATTCTACACCCAAGAAAGAAAGAAAGAAGGAAAGAAATGTCTTTTGATGAGTCATCATAACTCGGACACATGGTAGCCAGCCAAATAGAGACTCGGAGGCTGCTCTACGCAGCTACCCACTGCACTTTCGTGCGGAATCTGCACCCCTCGTATGAGTCAAGTTTTTGTCCACCCGGGACACGACCCTCGAGGTGTGTCAACTTTGAAAGTGAGCATGTAGCCTGTGTGGTCACTTAGCTTGCCAGTGAATGCGCCGGGGGCCCGGGCTTCAAGCTCCTGCCGGTGAGCGGCCAGGGTATGCATAAACCAATGCGGCGGATTCTCAGACTTGCACCAGGTACCTGGTCGTTGCACCTCACCGTGGATTCTTACCTGGTCCAAGTCGCTGCACCTCCGAGTCACTTGAATGTCACGGTAGCTATTCTTGAACTTGAAGCCGCCGCTTAGGCTTGCCTTTCTCTTCAAGTTGACCCTTAAGCTTGCCTCCGAGTCGTCGCGCGATGAAGCGTCTCTTTTGATGGGGATGCCCATCACCGTGACTTTGTTCGGGTCCAAGGGTCCACAGAGAGTTTGCGCAAAAGCGCGCTTGCAGGGACGAAAGTGGCGGGAGTTTTGTGTTGGGGAGCTGGTGTGAGGGGTGTGTGCAGTGGTAGGGGATAGATGCGGTGGATGCGAGCAAGGGGGTCTTGGAGTGACTCTGAAGAGGAAGGGATGTGATGGGGAGGTAGAGGTTGGGAAGACAGTCGTCATCGCGCAAAAAGTGACTTTACTTGTCGGAAAACGACCCTCTTTCACACGGAAAGAGACACCGTGACCGTGACACAGTATTTGATTTCTGGTACAAAAGTGCTCAGCGCTTGAGGGACGTAGCAAGACGAGAAACATCAAGACTCAGGCTGAAAGACACACGAGATGGCGCGCCGAGGGGGATGGCGGCAGCTGAGCAAAAAAGGACAAAAAACGTGACCAAAAATATTTTTCTTTCTTTTTGGTACTCAATCCAAGGCCCGGGCCGACGGCGGATGGCACACGCGCATCAGGCTGGTATGGGCGACTCCGCGAGCCGATTTCGCTGTTCTCCGAGTCGGTGCTCAACTCTGATCAGCTATGACGGCTATTTTCCCTTGCGTGAACAATTTTGCTTTCAATAGTTATTTACAACCTAGATTCTGGTATTACTGCCAAATATTCAAAGAAACAGGCCTCTCAGGCTTTCTACTCAATGCAAGTCTCTTTCAGTTTTCACTCTCTGAGATGCTCTGAGATACTTGTATAGGTTTCATCGAACCGAGGAGGTTTCGAATAATTTTTCTGTAACTTACGGAAATAATTTTTCCGTCACTTACGGTGATGTGTCAACTGAGTTGACACATCACCCATATCTCGATGACCATCTCTGCCGAATCTGGGACAGATACCGACCACAATTCTACAAAGTTGGTTTGCTACCATCCCCTCGGAGTCCGAGTCTGCCAGTCTGGGCAACTTCATGGGCGCCATCAACTTAAATGAGGCGCAATTGGGCGATTTCGAGCTGTCGAGCGCGAACGAAAAGCACGAGCACCGGCGACCGTGGTGTCATGATCGTACGCGCCACCCCACAACCTTGCATTACACGCACACGTGTGCAACCCAATGCCGCTTATCAAGCCCTGTGTGTCTTTCTCTTTCGCACGCGCGCAGACACCGTGACACCGCACGAACACACAAGTAACGTAGCAACTGCACAGCAGCACAGAGATGCACTTACACCGTGACACACACTCACGGCCCGGTTCTCAATATGTGCAAAAAAATAGCCATTGCCAGTAGTTACCGTGACTGAGGAAATTGTGCTACATATGTTAGCCAACTCGGACATACTGGACTTGGACGAGGGCTTGGAGGCGAACCAAGGATTCTAGAATTGTGGTGCCACTGGCACGTAATCGCTCAGTTTCCACATTCTGCAACGGTTCACGGGCCCGGCCCGAGGCAGGTTGGCCCAAACGCTTTGCACTGGTACGGGTGACCCCGCGTGCAATAGTCGACGTAATCGGTGCTCATTTGTGCCAACTGGATAGAGGTATCTTTCCACGAGCGCATTTTCTTGATGAGATTAAACGGAGCGATCACGTTCACACCAGAATTCTTGATTCACTTCCAAACCCTCTGTAGGACAGGAAAAGCAATCCAGGGTGTGGGTCTTGCATCCTGGGCCAACAAACCAACCCACCATCTGAACAATCAGAGATTCTGATTTCCACACCATGTCTTCCTCAATGATCTATTACAAATTACACAACACACTATGTCAACTGGCGGCGAAAACCTCGTTTCTCGTACCCGTTGAAATGTTTCCCCCCAAAAATACCTTACAAAACAAACGGTAAATATACTTACCCAACAAGTGGTATCCACATCACCTGCTCATTTCAAAAGCGAAGCGAAGGGTGAGATATACTTGGTTTACCACGGTTTATTGCAATAACCCCCCCTGTGTTGAAATGATGCTGCTTAAGCCGCCTCCTCACGGAGCTTGGCCTCGCCGTTGGTCACCTTGATCTGCAATTGCTCGGCACGCTCAACGATAGCCCTCCTCTTCCTGGTGGACACGTTACCTGCGATCTCTGCGAACAAGTCCAACAAATGCGTGAGCAAAATGATCATTTCACGGCAGGTTTCGACAACTAGAAATATCTCTGTCCAAGACCAACGTTGAAGAAACATCTTCTGTACATGTTCGGCGCACAAAAAGCTGCTCCGATTGTATGTGCCTACCTCGCACTTGGCCGAACACAAAAGTCGTGTTTTGAAATTCGCCAGTCCATTCACAGGAAAAAGGGCTGATACTTGCAGGCATGCTTGTTGGAAAAAACGGTGCATCCAAGAAATGACACGAGAGAAAGAAAGGCCACTGACCAGCGCAATACTTCTTGTTGTGCATAAGGAGGAGCTCGAGCTCCTTTACGTTGCTGACGCGGAACTTGAGGAAACCATCGGGCATCAGGAAGCGGGTCTTCGTGTTAGAGCCGTAGCCAATCTTGACGTGCACGGGAGTGCCCTTGAAGTTACGACGGGAGCGTCCATCCATACCGTGGGGCTTGCGCCAGGATTGCTGTGCATCCAAAAAGAGTCCCCCCAATGTACACACGTCACAAAATGTGGTGGGAAATTCAAATTGTGCCCATGGCTCACAATTTCCCACCCATAAACGACAGACGCGTCCCCCATGTACACACTTAACGAACATGTGGTAGACAAATCAAGTGGTGGACATGGCGCACAACTCCCCACACATAAACGACAGACGCGCTCTCTGATCCAACTCTGTGCCCATGTGCCCTGTCTCCACACGATCGTGTGCGCATAAATTGTGGTTATCCATTCGATTGTCTGCCAAATAATTGACACCGCCTGCAGCAATTCTTCAACCTATTACACACGGAAGCAAACTATTGCTTTGCAAAAAAATTGGAATGAGAAAACTGTGGAAACAATAGACAGCACGCTCGTGTGGATAAACAAAAGAAACAACGACCTGTCCTCATGACTTTCTTGATGTGGACCTGCTTTGCTCTGCTGCGTCTCATTACAATTCTGAGCAAGTATAAGAAGCACAAAAACTCACCGCCATGCGCTTGAAGAGATCGGCATGCCAGCGAACGAACTTGTTCGTCTTCTTCTTGACGATCTTAGGCCTGACGGCCGGCCGGATGCTGCTCTTGGAACCAGCGGGCATACTGTTTACACAAAACGAAAATTGACACCAGGATGCGTCACAATCTGCATGTCAAGTTTGACCAGCGCACCGGGGTGTGCGCTGCATGGATGCACAATATCCAGCAGAATGCCAACCATCTCCATCTCCTGCCCTCCTTCATCCTCATGTCTTCTCACGTGCCATTCACAGAAGGCAGCAAAACAGACAGCTGTGTCGCACAGCTCGCCGCTGCACTGCCGTCTTTTTCTCCATACTGAAGCTCTCGCAAAGTGCGCATTTCCTGTGCTCTTTGACTGCTTTCCGACACCACCTCACTGCGCGCAGCGCCCGCATCTCTCGCCCGCCATGCACCTGAACAATGGAACAAATCAACCTCTCGAGTCTTGGTTTTTTTTTGGAGCAGACAACCAGCCTAAACCCAACCTAAACCTATTGAAAATAATCCATCGGACGCGCGGGTTGGGTGGGTGACAAGAAGAGAGAAGAGCACCATGGCTGACGACCTATTCTCGATCAAGAATGAATTTTATCTGGGCAACTACATGGGCGCCATCAATGAGGCCCAGTCGGGCGACCTCGAGCTGTCGAGTGCAAACGACGAGCGCGACCGTGACGTCATCGTATGCGCCACCCCACACCCATGCCATACGCGCACATGTGCGCGACCCGCTTATCAAGCCCCGTGTGTTTTGCTTGTTTGCACGCTCGCAGACACACTGCACGCGCACACAAATACACACACGAACACAGAAATGTGCGCGCGCGCACACACATACACACACACACAACGCACACACACACATGATGCACACACACACATGATGCACACACGTGCACATTCGCACACACACTTACACACATACCTACACAAATGTGTGCGCGCATACGTACATACACTAACACACACATACGCATGCACAAAAGCACACACAGAATCATCTACGCACAAACTAATCAACACATACACACATGCAAACACACACTCGCACTCACTTACTTACTCACACACACAAACACACTCGCATTCATACAGAGAGATACACACACAAATACAGACACTCATACGCAAACACGTACACGCATACACGCGCCACACACACACTCACGCACACGCACAGATACACACGCACACACTCACACAGGCACAAGCACAAGCACACACACGAGCACAAGCATACACACGAGCACAAGCATACACACACATACACACACATACACACACACACATGCACGCATCCGCACACACACAAGTACACACGAACATTCAATGCCAATCACTGCACACTCACGCACACGCACACACACACACACACACACACACACACACATACGTCTCTCTCCTTTCCGTCGTGCATTGACGGCACAATGTTCATACTGCTGTGCGCAGATTTACCGTTCGTACATCGCGCTAGGACAGTTTGATGTAGTGCAGGATGAAGTCAAAGAAGACGCTCAAACAGCTCTCCAGGCCGTGAAACTCCTCGCGACTTTCAAGTCAAAATCGGTGAGCATGTGTCGAGAAACGCAAGCGGCGCTCATCTTGCTGTATTGCGTGTGTGTGTGTGTAGATATGCAAGAATGTGTAAGGGATCGTTTACTGCGATTTATTCGTCTTGCTGATGTGTGTGTGAGCGTGTGAGAGAGAGTATGTGTGTGTGTGAGTATGCGAATCACGAGCGACGCTTGCGTGTTGCAGTGTGTGTTATAGTTTGTTGCAGCGTATTTTGTAGTGTGTTGCAGTGTGTTGCAGTGCGTTGCAATCGGTGAGTATGTGGCGAGAAACAAGAGCTACGCTCGCGTGTTGCAGTGTGTGTTGTAGTGTGTTGCATTGTAGTTTGTAGTGTGTCGCAGCGTGTTGCAGTACGTTGCAATCGGTGAGTACATGTCGAGAAACTAGAGCGACGCTCGCGTGCTTGCGTACAGGGTGGCTAAGACTCATAGGATGCCTCAATTTGCAGGTCATTTTCCGCAAAAGAGCCACTAATTACAGGGCTTTTTGGCTGAAAATGACCTCTAAAGATAAGGCATCCTATGGTCTTTGCCACCCTGTATTTTCTGCACGCTGTATCCACGCTCCAATTTGCAGGTCATTTTCCGCAAAAGAGCCACTAATTACAGGGCTTTTTGGCTGAAAATGACCTCTAAAGATAAGGCATCCTCACGCTCCATGGGTTGGCAGCGGCAATGCTATTCACGGCTGCTGCTCATGCGAGTTACTGCAAGTGTGCGTCTGAGTATGCATATGTGTGTGTGTATATGTGTGTGTATTTGTGTTTCTGTGTATGTATATGTGTACGTGTACGTGTAGGTGTATGGATATATGTATGTGTCAATGGCGTTTATATGCATATATGTATGTGTCACTGGCGTCCGTATGCGTATATGTATAGTCAATGGTGTTGGTATACACATATGTATGTGTCAATGCCGTCGGTATGCATATATGCATGTGTCAATGGCGTTCATACGCACATATGAATGTATCCATGGCGTTCATATGCATATATGTATGGGGTGGCTACGGTTAGTAGGATCGATACAATTATATGTCTCTTTTGCAGAATGTAGTCTCTTTGGTGGGGCTCTTTTCCAAAAGAGACATATAATTTGATCGATCCTACTTACCGAAGCCACCCCATATGTATCACATGCGTCCGTATGCATATATGTACATGTCAATTGCGTTGGTATGCATATATGTATGTGTCAATGGCGTTCATACGCACATTTGTATGTTTCAATGGTGTTCACGTGCATATACGTATGTATGAAATGCGTCTGTATGCATATATGTATGTATCAATTGCGTTGGTATGCATATATGTGTCAATAGCGTTCATACGCACATATATATGTGTCAATGGCGTTCATATGCATATACGTATGTGTAAAAGGCGTTCATACGCACGTATGTATGTGTCATGGCGTTCAGATGCATATATGTATTATGTATGAATTGCGTCCGAATGCATATATGTATGTATCAATTGCGTTGGTACGTATGTGTCGATGGCGTTCATACGCACATATGCATGTATCAATGACGTTCATATGCATACATGTATGTATCAATTGCGTCCGCATGCGTATATGCATGTGTCAATGGCGTTCATACGCACATATGTATGTGTCAATGGCGTTCATACGCACATATGTATGTGTCAATGGCGTTCATACGCACATAGGTATGTGTCAATGGCATTCGTATACATACATATACATGTCAATTGCGTCCGTATGCGTGTATGTATGTGTCAATGGAGTACGTATGCATATATGTATGTGTCAATGGCGTTTTCGGCTGCTGCGTGCAATCGCTGGGTGCATGGGTGGGGCAGGC
>Ga0105054_10012690_pt1 | contig 10271 bp, 9 predicted proteins | sample BON02_FD_78091 | JGI IMG/M metagenome (GOLD analysis project Ga0105054, IMG submission 78091) | Freshwater microbial communities from Lake Bonney liftoff mats and glacier meltwater in Antarctica - BON-02 (megahit assembly) | ecosystem: Environmental > Aquatic > Freshwater > Ice > Glacier... | reverse complement strand
CAGCTTGTGGGACTCGAGAAACGGGAGTAGTCCTGAGAAGCCGATTGCAGTCATCGAAGGCCCTTCTGTGTCGGTGTGCTGTTGACGTGAACGTAGTTCTAGGAACGTCTCTGGATGTGTTCCTTGCTTGCTGAGCGACGCTGGCGCCCCGGTATGAGTGCCGTGAAGCCGGCGCTATTGAACTCGGTCACGTCCAGGGATCGTCGGGGTCGCGGAGGCGCCTACAGGTAGGTCCCGGTCGGGGTGAGGGGTGTGTCGGGGTTGCCGATGCGTTCGACGAGGCCGGCGCGGTGGTAGAGGTCGGCCAGCACTGTTGGCTCGCAGACCGGTGACGCACGATCACCGAGCCACTCGTTTGCTTCGGTCGTCGAGAGCGGCCCGAACTCGATGAGAGCGAGGCAACGCCCAGGCCGTCTCAACGATTTTGCGATCTGGTGTGGGTGGGCGTTGGTGGTCAACAGCACGATGGCGTCAGAAGCCGCACCGAGCAGACCGTCAGTCAGCCCGAGCAGACGAGCCAGCCCAGCGGTGCTGCGCACTTGTTGCTCGGCGAGTTGTGCTGGGTCGACGTCCTCGGCGACGATCAGCTGGGCCCGACGTGTGTCTGTCTCTGATCGTGATCCTGTGACTGCGTGGAGGTAGTCGGCGTCCTCGAGCAGTTTCTCGAGGTCAGTGATCACGTTGAGTTCCCGGTCGGTCTGCCATGTGCCCGCCAGTGAGCGCACCGCAGTGGTCTTGCCGGTTCCGGGAAGGCCGAAGCACACGACGAGTCCGCTGCGCTGACGGTTCGCTCCGAACCTTGAGAGTTCGTCCAGGTGACGTCGGGTTGCGGCTGGGTAGTTGGGGCGGATGGTCGCGTAGTCACCGGCTTCGAGACTACGGCTCCTCGATGATGCGCCGTATCGGCTCGCCGCCCAAAAAAGCCCAGGGATTGTGTTCCCGGTGGGGGAGTCGCGTGCCTGGTCACAGGTCGTCGCTGCCTGCTCTTGCGCTTGGCGTTCGGTGGTGGCCGCAACGCGCACAATGATTCGGCTGCTCTGACGCTGCAGCATCAGCGAGACCCCGGCGGCGTTCGCCACGAGCTGCGACGGCCCCTCGCGATCGCTGTGCGTTGCCTCTACGACGAAGCCGGCTGGGACGAGCTCGCTCATCTCGCCTTCGTGGCGGCACCATGTCGTGACTGAACTACACAAGCCGCGTTCGAGCACGCCAACGTGGAAGCGCATCTCCAACAAGTCCTCGAGCTCGACGAGCTTGTTGAGCTGCAGCTGCGGGCGCACGCCAGACGACCAGGCGGGATCACCAACTCCGCGACCACAGTCTCGTGGGAGGTCGGTCATGTTCGCGCCTGCATCCAAATCGTGATGTCACAAACACGCAGCGCACTGACATCCACTCCGCATTCGTCGCCAACCGCAGCGCAGATCGCGGCTAGCGCCTCCGCGTTGCGGTCAAGGTCGGTGACCAACGCGTCGATCAGGCCCGGCCATGCTTCCAACGGTCGTCGTGCCCCGGTGACCGGCCGGTAGCGATCGACGACGTGGCGGTCGACGAGTGGCACGAGGTGAGGCCGCTTGCGGTGCAACACCTTGCTCAACAATGTCAACGAGACGCCATCAAAGTCGCCGAGTGTCAGCAACGCCGCGCGCTCCGCTTCGTTCGCGTCGACCAGCGTGGAATCAACCGAGGTGTTCTCGAGCCAGACATCGAGCAACCCCCGATGGTTTTCGAACCAGGCCAGATCGTCTCGGCTCAACCCTGGATGGATCGCGGACGCCGCCAAGACGTCAACTGGATCCATCCGATCCGGGTCGGTGTCGATCAGGTCGTAGTAAGGGAATGCCCACACCTCGGGTAGGCCTCCCGACCAGCTCAATCCGCAGAACCTGCGGACATGATCGAGGGATTCTGCGTGATAGTGACCGGCGAGCGTGAGCCCGCCAGCACCCAACGAGGTGCTCATAGGTTCCTTCCTGCTGCGACCTCCACCATGGAGCGCCCAGCCAGCGCAACATACCGCATCTGATCTGGTCCGGCCATACGCCGTGGCCTGGTGTGCGACGAGGAAGTCATCGTTGTTCTTGGTGTTGATCTATGTCGATGTCGCGTTACGACACACGCCCGAACGCCGGATGAGCACGACCGCTCGCTGCGCCCTGGCTCAATCGCATCACGAGGTGGCGTCACCGTCGCTCAGCCTCACCTACGCTGAGCGCTGTGAACCCCAAGGGCGACACTCTCGAAGCGACCGGTAGTTGGCTGGTCCGCAAGGTGCTGGCGAGCGGTGGCCCAGAAATGGTTGACCTCCGCGCTCAACGCGGCGTAGGCATCGACGCAGTTGACGAACTTCTGCAGTTCTATGCACTGAAGGTGTTCGGAGGGGAAGAGCCCGACGAGATCCGATTGACCCAAGATGAGGCTCGTAGAGCACTCGGCAACGCCGACTTCTTTCTCGTCATCATCTCCGGGGTCGCCGATGGACCCATCGAGCCCACCGTGAAGGTGATCACCGGACCTCTCGAACGGCTTCGCAAGCTTTACGACGGCGGTATGCGCCTCGGGGGTGTCCGGTCGGCGCACAGCCTCGTCTATCGCCTTGCGACCATCAACGAAAAGTACGGCACAGGGCCAATCTCCCAGGTCGTACACCCTTCGTAGCGAGAAGCGAAGCAACCAAGCAAGGCGGTGGCCGATCAATGATCCTCAACCGGACATACCGGACTCGGGCGTAGCGCAAAGTGACGATTCGAGCCCAGGTGGCCCCATACGGCGCTTTGGCTACATGGCCGAATGCTCACGGGTCACTGCGATCCCGGTGCGGACGCTGGGCCGGTGACCATCGATGGCGTTGGGCCGAGCGGCAGCCGTCGCGTTGGGCACTGACACCCGTCGAGGACCCCCACACCTGGGTCCGTTCTTCGATGACGTCACCGATCTCTTCTGGTGGGATCACGATCTCACCAACGAGCCCATCGAGATCGAATCGCGACGAGTCAAACAGGTAGCCGAGGCTGCCGAGGGCGTGTTCGGTCAGAAAGTCGAATAACCGGAGCGCCTTCCGGCAGCCTTGCCCTGTCGTGAGCGAAAACCATTCACCGCTGAGCGGCAGGGACAGGTCGGTGATGCGTGGACCATGTTGGCTGACATCGCCGATGACTGCATGGGTACAGTCGGTTCGATGGCGGATGGGTCGAACAACTTCGGCGGGCGCGCAGCTCAGCCACGGTGGCGCATCGCACTGTTGCTCGCTGGGATGCTGGTGTTCGTTGCCTGCGGCGTGTCGGACGCTGGGGAGAGTGGCCCGACGACCACGTTGCACCCTGATGACCAGGCAATTGCCGATGGGTTCTTCGCGTTGTGCAACGACGGTGGCTACTCGGACAATGTCGAATTCGACAAGACCTGTTCGGGAGGCGACGGGGTGGATCGGTGGTTGGCGGACTACGGCGAGTGCTCCGACGGCACCGTCATCGAGATGGCTGCGACTTCGATCTGTCCGAGTGGGACAAGGTTCGTCGGTCGACTCCCAGCCGACTTTGATCCGGACGTCGCGAGCGCGTCGACGACCACGCAGGCACCAACCACCACAACCTCGACAACCACGACAACGAGCATTCCAGCAGAGCCGTCGGCACCGATCGAACAAGCGCTCGTTGCGCTCGAAGCGCTCACGGTTGCCGACCCGGACCTGCAGCGTCCATCGTATGAACGTGACCAGTACGACAACGGCGGGTGGGCTGACGTTGATGGTGATTGTCTCAACACCCGCCACGAACTTCTTCTCGCGTACAGCCTCGACGAACCGGTGCTCGACGGCTGCCGGGTGATATCGGGTCGATGGGTTGACCCGTACACCGGTGACACCCTCACCACTGCTGATGTGGCGACGATCGATCATCTCGTGCCGCTCGCTGAGGCGCACCGATCCGGTTCGTGGCGATGGGACAACGCCACTAAGAACGCCTTCGCCAACGACGAGACACCGGGCATGCTGCTCGTCGTTGCCGGCGAGGTCAATCAGTCCAAGGCGGACAAGTCACCCGACCAGTGGCTTCCACCGGATCCAGCTGCGCACTGTCAGTACGCGATCGATTGGATCAACACCAAGGCCCGCTACAACCTCACGATCACCGGTGCCGAGTCCGGCGCGTTGGATCGGGCACTCGACACCTGCACGACGTCAACGGTGCTTCGACCTCGCGCCGAAACCCCGGCGGCGAACGTGGTCGTCACAACACCAACGACGACCACCACGACGACGATCGCAGCATCGGCGGGCGCCGGCGTTGTTGGGTTGTTGTCATGTGACAAGCGTGCCGAGGTGGTCGTGATCGCCAACACCGGAGGCGCTGAGGTGTCGTTGTCGGGCTACGTCCTGCACGATGAAGGCCGCAAACACGAAGTGAGCCTCGGCCAGTTCGGTTCGCTGCAACCCGGCCAACAACTCGCCATCGTCACCGGTGACACCGCAACCGCCGCGCAGGGTCGTGTTGTCTGGAAGCGTCAGAACGTCTGGAACAACGACGGCGACATCGCCAACCTCATCGCCCCAGACGGCTCATTCACCGTCACCGGCTGCTGAGCGCTAGAGACAGGGACCCGCCGATCGCCGAGCGGATGCCGGTGGGAGCGTCGGCTTGACTCGCACACGTCGAAGGTGCGACCGCAAGTGGGGGAGTGGTCAGCGCAGTCGGTGTCGGGTGCGGTGCGCGTCGAAGAGTTGATGTCGGTGCAGCTCTACCCGCACGGTCATGACTGACACAGCGGTCTCGGCGGCGATCTTGCTGAGTGGCCACCCGTCTCGGATCGCGGCCTGAAGGGTGGTGCGGCTCAACGCTGGTGGGGTGTCGGCGAAGATGCCGGCTTCGGCAAGCCACACCGCTGCGGTCGTGGGCGCACAACCAAGATGCCCGCTGACACCGCGAAAGGTGCCTTCGTGTTCCCACATCACTTGCAGCGCGTCGGCGGTTGGTCGTTGTCTCGGGTGTCCTCTGGCGTACAACCGGGTGGTGACCGACGGGTCAATCCCCGCTCGCCGGTACGCGGCGGTGACCGCTCCGGCGCTGACACACAGTTGGGCAGCGGTCTGTCTGCTGGAGGTGCGATCGGCTGCAGCGTGCAGCCAGTCGAGGTCTGCGAGTTCGGGCTGCCGCAACGCCAACGTGCGCGACGAGGGTCGCCGGCCAATGCCGTGACGGCCCATCGCGGCGTACACCGTTCGTGAGGTGACACCGAGCTCGGCTGCGATGTCGACCCCGGTACGGGCCCGGTACTGCTCAGCCAACCAGGAGGGATCGTCGAGTAGCTGTGCGGTTGGTGGCCGAGTGTTCCTGCTGCGTGGCAGCCGGTCGATGCCGTGACGCACGAGGGCGCGCTGCACGGTGGCGGTCGACACACCGACCTGTTCGGCAATGCTGGCGATCGACGCCGCCGCGTAGGTGTCGGCCAACAACACTGCGTCATCAAGTAGCGGGTGCTTCACGCGTGGTGGCGCCACCTCAACGTTCTACCTCATCCGCCCGCGCACACCCTGACCCACGCCGAGCGGCGCCGCGGCGGAAGAGCCGCACTCCCGAATAGCCCACCATTCGGAAACACGGATATGTGTTTGTATCCGTGTCAAGTTCCCAGCTGATCCCCGGGTATCGAGGAAGAATATGCACTGCCTTCGACCCCACTGTCGGTGAGGTGGGGGGTGTTCCTGTCTCGTTGTCAAGCGGCTTCTGCAAGTTTCTTGGATCGTGACGGGTCGTAGGGGGTGGCTGTGGTGAGCATGGCGTGGATGAGGTCGCAGCGGCGTCGGGCGACGCAGATGACGGCGGCGTTGTGCTTCTTGCCTTCTGCGCGTTTGCGTTGGTAGTAGGCGCGTGCGTCGGGGTCGTGTTGTGTGGCGACGAACGCGGCGAGGAACATCGCGTTCTTGAGTCGATGGTTGCCTCCTCGATGCTGGAACGCGCCCTTGATCGAGCTTCCGGATCGCCAGTCGGTCGGCGACAGTCCGGCGTAGGACGCAAGTCGGGAGCCGTTCGCGAAGCGGGTCGGGTCACCGATCTCGGCGAGGGTTCGTGCTCCGGTCCTGGGCCCGAACCCGCAGAGGGTCACCAGGACCTGGCCGAGAGGGTGCGCGAGGAATGCCTCCTCGATCTGGGCGGCGAGTCGGGCGCGTTGGGTCTGGATCCGATCGAGATCCGCGAGTAGCTCGCCGACGACTTGGCCCCACGTTTCTTCGGCCGGCAAGACCACCGTCTGTGCGTTGAGTGCCGCCCAGATCTCGTCGGCGATCTTGTTGGCGAGGCGCGGTGAACGCTTCTTGATCGCGTTGCGGATCTTGATCTTTCCGGCGGCTCGCAGCGCGGTCGGTGTCGACCACTTCGCGATCAGATCGCGAGCGCCGGCCTGGACGAGGCGCTGCCCAACAGCCCGTTCCAGTCCTGGTGACAGCGCTGTGAGCGCGTCGCGAGTGCGGTTGATGATCCGGTTCGCGTCGGTCGCCAGGTCGACGTCGCGGCCGTTCAAGACGCGCAGCTCGAGCAGCAGTTCGTCGCCGACGTCGAGCCACGCGAGACGATCTGCGTTGCGACGAGCGAAGTCGGCCAACACCCAACCGTCACGCGGATCTGTCTTGGCCGAGCCGGCGTAGAGGTCGGCTGCTCGGCGCATCTGCAGACCAGTCACGTAGGCGACCGGAACCTCCCGGCCGGCGGCGACCGCCAACAAGAGGTGTGCGTTCGATGCGGTCATGTCGATCACGACCGCGACTGCGCCGTGGCCGGCGGCGTCGTCGTCGATGAGTTTCTCGATCGCGGTCTGGTCGTTGAGGACCGAACGGGCGAACAGCTCGACACCGTCCGTTGTGGTTGCTTGCGCGAAGTGATCCGTCTTGGCCATGTCGACGCCGACGAACACTCCGATCTCGGATAGTTCCATTGCGCCCTCCCCAGGGTCTCGGTCTCTGTCTCGGTTGGACCGTCCGACTCCCGGGTCTGGCTGCCGTCAACCACCTTACGAATCAGCCCCGAAGCGCATGTTCCTGTTAGAGGTCAACCGGACCCGAACACGACGGGCGGCAACACCCCCCAGGCCATCGAAGTGACAGGGGAACAGAGCCCTACCCGCCGTGTCGAGCGGTCAGCCACCAGTATCCCCGATGGCCTGCCAACCAAGGTAAGGGGAGAGAATACGTGAGGATATGGGGGTAATCCTCGCCGCTTTGGGTGGTTGTGGGGGACGTTGTGTGTTCGCCCCGCCGGGGATCGAAAGGGGAGTTCCTGATGACCTGGTCGCCTGAGTTTCAACGCGTTGATCGCGTCGATGGGGAGGTTGAGGTTCGTCTCGGTCATCCGGTTGTCGATCTCTATCTCGAGTTCCTTGCGGCGAGGTGCCGGCCGAACACGGTGCTGGCGGCGGGGTTCGATCTGAAGGTGTTCTTCACCTTGTTTCCGGTGGAGCCGACGGAGGTGTCAACGGCTGACGTGTTGGGGTTCATCACCGCGCAACGCGCTATTGGTGATCGCCATGTCGTTCGGCTCGCTGATGGTGAGTCGGGGTTGTCGTCGCGGACGATTCAACGCCGCCTGTCGTCGTTGTCGTCGATGTTTTCGTATCTGATCGTGCGCGGTGACGTCGCCCAGAATCCGGTGCCGCGTGGGTTGTCGACGCGCCGGTCTCGTGACCGCGGGCAGCGTGGTGTTCCGTTGGTCCGAACACCGCGAACGTTGCCGCGTGTCGCGGAGCCAGCCGAGGTCGACGCGCTGCTCGGGGCGTGTCGACGGTGGCGTGATCGGGCGATGCTCGAAGCAATGGTGCTCGGCGGGTTGCGCCGCTGCGAGGTCCTCGGTCTGCGCCTCGAAGACCTCGACGGAGCGCGCCGTCAAGTGTTCATCGTCGACGGCAAGGGCGGTCACCAACGACAGATCCCGATCTCGTCGAGGTTCTTCGCGACGGTCGCGGATTACCTGCGTCTGGAACGTCCGACCGACGCCGGCACTGACCGGGTGTTCGTGGTGTTGAAGGGCCAACAACGCGGGCGGCCGCTGTCGGACGAGGGCATGAAACAGATCTACAAATCGATTCGTGAACGCTCGGGGGTGCGCCGCATCACCTGCCACGAGTTGCGTCACACCTGTTTCACGCGTTTGCGCGAAGCAGGCATGGAGTTGGAGGCGTTGCAGGCTCAGGCCGGTCACCGGTCGTTGGACACCACCCGGCTCTACATCCACTTGGCGAACGGTTGGCTCGCTGAGGAATACGACAAAGCCACCGCGTTGATCGATGCAGACATGTTCGTCGCCGCAGCCGATGGGATCGGCCGATGAACGCCGCTGCTGCTGCCGTCACGCCCGACGTCGTCGCGGCCTCGGGCAAGCCGCGTGCACGTGATGTCGAATGGGCCAAGATCGCTGCTGTTTGCCCTGTTCTAGCTGCGACGATGCTGCGCTACCTCGACCAGATCGCACTGTCGTTGCGTCCGGCGAGTGTCGTTGCTGCGAATGGGGTTCTGCGTCAGTTTGCCGGCTACTTGACCGTCGAGTTCCCTGCGATCAACGGTCTCGTCGACGTCGAACGTCACCACGTCGAAGGCTTCAAACGCGACCTCGGCACACGGCTCACCAAGAACCGGACCGGGCGAACCCTCTCGCCCGCGACGATCCGGATCACACTCGGCACGCTGCGCACGTTCTTCGAACGGGTCTCGGAATGGGACTACCCCGACGCACCGACACGGGTGCTGATCTTCAACGGCGACCTGCCAACACCCGACGATCCGCTCCCGAAATTCCTGTCTGATCCTGACGCCGCGAAGTTCATGCGCGCGGCTGGCGAGTTCGACCCGACCCGACGTTTGGTGATCGAGATGCTCGCCCGCACCGGACTGCGAGTCGGCGAGTTCTGCGAACTCCGAGCTGACGCAGTCGTGTTCATGAACCACCGGCACTGGCTGCGCGTCCCGATCGGCAAACTCCACAACGACCGCTACGTCCCGCTGCACCCACAACTCGTCGAGCTCCTCGACCAGCACCGCGACAGTCGCAGCGATGACATCGATCGGCTCATCATCTTCGACGGTCGCATCCTGAACCGTCACATCGTGACGCGCATGGTCAACCGGATCGCGAAAGCCGCCGGGGTCGGCCACGTCCACCCGCACCAACTCCGCCACACCTTGGCGACCCAAGTTTCAACGGCGGCATGAGTCTCGAAGCAATCGCCGCGATGCTCGGCCACAAAACCTTGCGGATGACGCTCGTCTACGCCCGCATCGCGGACAGCACCGTCGCCGACGCCTCCGACCGCGTCACCCGCGAAGTCGACGCGCTCTACACCAAACCCGCCGGGCTCCGAGCCCTGCCCGACGGCACCGCCGCAATGGCCCACCTCGCCGCCGAGTTCGACCAAAAACTGCTCGGCAACGGACACTGCAACCGGCCATCCCAACTCGACTGCCAATTCGAATCGATCTGCGAATCCTGCGCGTTCTTCTCCACCAACGAATCGTTCACGCCGGTCCTCGAAGCCCAACGAGACCACGCCGCCGAACGCGACCAACACCACCGCGTCGACCTCTTCAACATGCTCATCGAACGAACCCGAACCGAGCAGCCATGACCCCACCCGCCCATATTTCTCAGATTCCCCTTGACACGATTACCCACATAAGGGCTCACCGCGGGATTGATGTCGCGATTGTGTAGTTCCATTCGCCGTGCCAGTCGTGGGGTGTGATCGGGATCTGGGCTTGCTGGTCTTTGGTGATCTTGATGCCTTTCGCGTACCAGGTGTTGTCGTAGTCGGCGTGCACGACCAGTCCGGTCTGGGTCGTGGTGGCGCCGATCAACTCGACGATGGTGCGCATGTCGGTGAGGGGCTGACCGCGCCAGTTGGTGGAGATGAACGAGAACAGGCGGTGTTCGATCTTGTTCCACTTCGACGTGCCGGGCGGGTAGTGACACACCGTGATCTCGAGGCCGGTCTCAGCAGCGAACTGGGCGAGCTGCCACTTCCAAGCGTGCACCCGGTACCCGTTCGAGCCGCCAGCATCCGCGGTGATCAACAACCGGGTCGCATCCGGGAAACGGGTGCTGCCAAGCCGACTCCACCACCGGCGGATCGACTCGACCGCGAACTCCGATGTGTCAGCCGTGTCACCGACGTTGACCCAGCCCTCGTTGTTGGCGATGTCGTAGATCCCATACGGGATTGCCTTCGCGAACTCCCCCAGGCTCGGGTCGGGAAAGTCATGCACCAGGGTGCGTTCCGGTTCGCGCGCTGGT
>Ga0105054_10012689_pt1 | contig 10272 bp, 13 predicted proteins | sample BON02_FD_78091 | JGI IMG/M metagenome (GOLD analysis project Ga0105054, IMG submission 78091) | Freshwater microbial communities from Lake Bonney liftoff mats and glacier meltwater in Antarctica - BON-02 (megahit assembly) | ecosystem: Environmental > Aquatic > Freshwater > Ice > Glacier... | reverse complement strand
GTAGGGTGACGGTTTGGTCAAACGGCTGATCGGCCGCCTCGCGCCCGTTGAGAAGAATGGAAATTACCGGGCTGTAATAGCCATTGGCATAAAGCGCGGATAAAATCGCACGGTAATCGGCATTGGCCATGGCAAGCAGGTTATCATTTTCGCCAAGCGCGCCACCGCGCTGCGCCCAAAGCACTGATGCACCGCGAATAGTGCGGGTGAGTTGAGGCGTTAGGTTATCTGAAGCAAAATCAACGCTATAGCCGCCCGCTTCGACGCGTCTTTCACCAAATAGGTGGATGCCAAACAGTTCAAACGCGCCAAGCGAGCTGCCTGTAAGCGCGAGTGAAGTTGCAATTAATAGGCTGGGCAGGGTTCGGCTGATCGGGTTCAAAAATAGGGCCTATGGCGGTGAGAATGCTGCACAATCCGGCCAATTTTTGGCGGTTGATACTATATTAGCATATTCATCGCGGCAGCTAACAGCCACGATAATTGATGGGCGAAAATCGGCTGATAAGCGGCGGTGTTAGCCCTTGCCGGGGCCGGGTTGGCGCAGGCCAAGCAGGCTGCGGGCGGTTTGCCAGCTTGCTACGGGGCGCTCATATTGCGCGCAAAGGGCCGTGGTGCGGCGCACTAGGGCGGCGTTTGAGGGGGCCAAGGCATTGCGGTTAAGGCGGATATTATCTTCAAGCCCGGTGCGGGTATGGCCGCCTGCGGCAATCGCCCATTCATTTAGGATGATTTGACCCGGCCCAATACCAGCGGCGCACCATTCGCTAGTGGGGGACAGGCGGCGCAGGGTTTGAATGTAAAAATCAAAGGTTTCACGGTCCACGGGCATGGCGTTTTTGACACCCATGACGAATTGAATATAGGGCGGATCGGATATGCGCCCATCGCGCCACATTTCGGTGGCTTTATGGATATGAGACAGATCAAACGCCTCAATTTCGGGCTTAATGGCATAGTGGCGCATTTCAGCGGCCAGCCAATCCACCAAATCGGGCGGGTTTTCATAGACACGTGTGGGAAAATTGTTGGAGCCAACGCTGAGCGAGGCCATATCAGGGCCAAGCGGCAGCATGCCGCCACGTTCTGGCCCCGTGCCAGAGCGGCCACCCGTGGAAAACTGGATAATCATGCCGGGGCAGTGGTGCGCAAGCGCCTCTTTCAGGCGGGCGAATTTATCGGGGTCAGATGAGGGGGATTGATCATCATTGCGCACATGCGCATGGCAAATGCTGGCCCCGGCCTCAAAGGCTTCATGCGTGCTTTCAACCTGTTCAGCAAGGCTAATGGGCAGGGCCGGGTTGGCAGATTTTGTCGGCACGGAGCCGGTGATGGCCACGCAGATGATGCAGGGTTTTGGCTGGGAAGGTTGGGCTTGCATGCCGTAAATCTGCCCGGTGCGCAGGGTTTTGGCAAGGGGGGTGCGGGGGCGAAATTATTTGCGTGCATTGCTGGCTTGCGGCTAAGGGCTCGTGCTGCCCGGTGTCGTAAAATTTGAAAATATGGCCGTGGCAAGGCTGACAATTGGGCCGTTTTGCACGATGGTCACCCTAGACGATTCGGCCCTGTTTAGCCGGTGGATCGGCGCAGTGCGTTGGGCCGCGTCCCATTTGATTGGAGATTTATGATCGTGCGGAAATTGGCATTAAACCTTGCGATCATTGCCGCCATGGCCTTGGTAAGCCTGAGCACGGCCCGCGCAGAGGCGCTTAAACTGGCGGTTACGACCTCATTCGCCAATTCTGGCCTTGCCGAGATTTTACTGCCGCAGATTGAAGTTGACACCGGGCTTGTGGTGCAATTGCTGATTGTTGGCACCGGGCAGGCCTTGGCGCTGGGTGCCGCAGGTGATGTTGATGCGGTTTTGGTACATTCGCGCGCGGCAGAAGATGAATTTGTTGCGGCTGGCCATGCCACGCATCGCCGTGAAATTATGTATAATGATTTTATACTGATTGGCCCGTCAGATGACCCGGCAAATGCAGGGCGGGCTGCAACGGGGATTGAAGCCTTTCGGGCGGTGGCGCTAGATCAGGCGGCTTTTATCAGTCGGGGCGATGATAGCGGCACCCATAAGATGGAGCTAAGCCTATGGGCTGATGCGGGGCTTGCGCCAATTGAGCCGTGGTATCGTGAGGTTGGCCAAGGCATGGGGGCGGCGCTAAACACTGCGGCGGGTATGAATGCTTATATTCTGTCAGACCGGGCGACATGGCTGAATTTTGGCAATCCGGCCGATTTGCGCATTGTATTTGAGGGCGACCCCGCGTTGTTTAACCAATACGCCTATTTGCCGGTGAATGCGGCGCAGCACCAACATGTTCAGGCTGATGCGGCTGCGCGGCTTGAGGCGTGGTTGACCAGCGAGACTGCGCGTGGGTTGATAAACGGATACCAGATTGCCGGGCAGCAGTTGTTTGTGTTCAACGCGACGCCTGAGTAACGAGCTTAGGCGGCGTGGTTCTGACCCTGTGGGGCCGTGGGTTGAAGCGGCCAGAAGCTGGTTGCGAATGTCTGCCCGTGATCAACCCTAGTGCGGATTGATGCTAATAGGGATTGCAGTGCCACCCAGTGCACGAAGGTCATTTGAAGTCGCCAAATTTTCGGGTATAGATGCTGAAAAGCTTGGAAATTTCAGTGTTCAGTCAAATCGTATTCGACAGGTTGTCCGTTTTACTCCGTCGCATTTATGCGCGGGTGGACACGCCTGCGATTTTGGAGATGGAGCGGTATTTTCCGCAAAGCCAAGCGCTGCGTGATGAGATTGGCGCGATCCGCGACGAGGCGATAGCGCTGTTCCAGAGCCATCCAAATGTGCCTAAGTTCCATGAAATTTCGGCAACGCAGTCGCGGATTTCAGCCAATGACGGAAAAAATTGGCGGATCGTACTGGTTAAGGCCTATGGCCGGTTTGTGGCTGGCAATGCTGAATTGGCACCCACATTGACGCGGTACCTCAAAGCCAACCCGCAGATAACAACGGCCACCATTTCGTATTTGGACCCGGGTAAACATATTCCACCCCATCGTGGCCCGTTTCGCGGGATTTTGCGCTATCATATTTGCCTGTTTGCGCCGGATGCACTATCGGACAACCCGCCATGGTTGCGGGTTGATGCCGACAAGGTGCCCTATGCCGAAGGCAAGGATTTGCTTTGGGATGATACGTTTGAGCATGAGGTGCTAAACCCCGGCCCAAACCCCCGGATTGCCGTGTTACTTGATATAAAACGCCCGGTCAAAAGCTGGCCGTTGAAGGCGATATATTGGGTCACCATCGGCGCGGGCTCGATCTATACCCTTTTCAACCAGCGCCATATGCGGATCGACAAATCAAAGCATGCCAATCGGGCATCTGGCTGAGATATTCAGGCTATGAACCAGTAAACGGTAGCGGCGGCGGCTTAGCCTTCTAGTTGGCAGACCTTGGCCGAAAATGAGTCGATAACGGCAATGCGGGCATAGTTGCCGATGACCGGGCAAGCCGGATTACCCAAAATCAAAATTGCAGCTAAGCGCCCTGACAGTTGGTGCGCAATGCAAAGCCTGTTAATCTTGACGCATGCTATACTGATGTAATGGAGGTGCGATATGCGGATTGGGGTGATTGGGTGTGGAACGATTGCCAGTGCGGCGGTGCGCGGTGTGGCAGCGGATGGACACCAAATTACCGTATCGGAACGAAGTGCGCGTTATGCCGGGGCGCTGGCTGAGGCTTATGAAAACGTCTCCATTGCGGATAACCAAGCCGTGGTGGATGCAAGCGATGTGATTTTCCTTGGCCTCATGGCCGAGGTCGCAACCGAGGTTCTTGGGGCGTTGGAATTTCGTAAAGGCCAACGGGTGATCACTTTCATGGCAGGTGCCACCTTGGCGCAGGCCGATGCAATGGTGCGACCGGCGCGCGCGGTGGCGATCATGATGCCGTTTCCCGGAATCGCGCATGGCGGATCGCCGATAATGATGCAGGGTGACGCGGATTTTGTGCGGGAGATATTCGGGCGCAAAAACAGTGTATTTTCCCTGAAGAACGCCGACGAGATGGCAGCCTATCTGTCTGCGCAGGCCGTGCTATCGCCCGTGGCGCGGATGGTCAGCGACGCCGCGCAATGGCTGGGCGAGCGGGTGAGCGATAAGACACAAGGTGAGGCGTTTCTCAGACTGCTTGTCGCATCGAACCTGTCAAAAACCGAATGTGGGCCGCTGATCGAGGCGCTGAATACGCCCGGCGGGTATAATCAGCGGCTGCGATTGCATATGGAAGCCAGCGGTATGTGTGAAGCACTGACAGCCGGGTTGAACGATATGGAATAAACGAGTGTTGCATTTGCCATAGGTTGTCGTAGCAAAATAGTTGCCCCTAAAACAAAACGCCAAAGGCAAGTATTCCATATGCGACGAGCGCCACATAAACAGCGTGATCAGAGTTTCCCGGCAATGGCACCTTGAAAGCTGCGAGCAAGGCAATGAGAGCGAAAAAGGCAGAGATTAAGAAGAGAGTGAGGTTTGGGGTATCCAGTGTCATGATGTGTTCCTTAAATTACAATTATTGAACGAGATGCGCCGCAGCTAAATCACTTGCCGCTCTGCGTATCCTCTATTTGCTTTCAGCAGTTTGGCTATGTCTTTCCCAAGCTGTTTTTTTACAAGCGGTTTAATCAAAATGCCTAAAAGGCCCATTTTCATATTGAATTCGACTTCTGCCGAAACGCGTGCCTTGTTTAACCCTTCGGGTTTTATCCGGAACGTAACCTTCGCAGATTTAACCGGAATATTGCCATCATAGATGTGTACAGCCATCAATTGGTTTGCTTGATATTCTACAATTTCCTCCAAGATAAAGTTTTTGCCTCCGATCATATCGCACCGTCTGCGCGCGCCCAGGCCTGTTGGCTGCGAAGCGTCTAGCAGGGCGGATTTCTCCAGTCCCGGGTGCCAATCTGCGATGTGGCCAAAATTATCCCACGTTGCCCAGACTGTCGCGGCGGACGCATTGACCACTTCTTCTTTGGTAAAGTCGGGCATAGCTAACTCCTGTTGTTTGGTGTGGACGTATTGGCATCTTAGATGTTGCAATTTTGTTCCGCATCTCGCTAAATTTGGATCGCTTTGGTCGAATAATGGAACGCCAATCTTCGATCATTCCGTTTTACGAAAGGTCGAAAACGCCATGAAAGGCTTTGAATGGGATGACTTACGCGTGTTTCTCGCGATGCAGCGTGGTCAATCGGTGCGTGCCGCCTCCGCGCTATTGGATGTCAGTCACTCGACAATTTCACGCCGCCTGACCGGCATGGAAGCCAAGCTTGGGACCAAGCTTTTTTTCCGAACGCCCGCTGGTCTTGTCCCAACAGAGACAGGCCTTTCCATCGTCGCGCGTGCTGTAAGGATCGAAGGGGAAGTTCTTGCTTTAGAACGCGAGATCGCGGGTCGCGAAGCAGGCCTGTTCGGCCCTATCCGCATTTCGATGCCACCGCTTTTGGCGCATCATTTGATGATGCCACACATTGCCGAATTTGCGCGAATGTATCCAAACATCGAGATCGAAGTAATCGCCGCATATGACCTTGTCGACCTGTCGCGTCAGCATGCAGACATCGCCATTCGATTTCAGGATAAGCCGGACGATTACCTTGTCGGGCGGCGCCTGCCTGATTTTGCCAACAGTGTTTATGCAACATTCGAGTATCTTGAAACGCATGAAATTTCGGGCCCTGCGCCTACGGCTCGCTGGGTGGGGTGGGGCGGTTCTCGAATGCAGCCCAATTGGAAACAGGTCAAAGAGCTGGAGTTTTGTAAGGTGGGTCATATGGCGTCTGATCCCATGGCACAATTGGCGGCTGTCGGCGAAGGCCTCGGGATGGGATATTTTCTGTGTTTGCTTGGCGATCGCGACCCACGGCTTATGCGCGTCTTTCCAGACCGCGTTTACAAAGAACGGCAAGGCTGGGTGCTGACTCATCCAGACCTGATCACATCAGAGCGAGTGCGTGTCTTTGTTAGGTTTATCGTCGAAGCCTTTGCCCAATACAAAAATGTTCTTGGCGGTTTCGGTGAATAGGGGCTTGGAGCTGCCGCGCCCTGCGCGCTGAACCAAGCGCGGCTGTGCGACCTTTGCGCGCCGATCTCGATCATATTCTCATCAATCAAGCAGGATAGGGTTTGCCGCACTCCACTTGGGCAACTCTCGCGAAATAGGGCGAATCTCTGCTTGGCGTCGGGCTTGCGCGCATCCGCAGCACGGAGTCGTGGATCAGTTGGCAAAACGCGTGGATTGCAGAGGACGATGGCACGCGCCCATTGGCGACCTACTGTTTGATAAAACTGTAGGCCGGGGCAACTGGGTGGTGCATTGGTAAAGCCAGTTCTAGGAATTGAATTAGCGTATGTTGCATCGACCCGTTGCAACCGCTGTTCAAAGCCGAATTCCAATAGGGCTATAGTTCATTGTTTTTGGTATGCTGAACCATTAGCCTTGCTGCAATGTTTCATCATGGGAAGCTGCGCGAATGAGGACTGTTTATCGGGCTTTCTTTGCTGAAAGTGGATGTTCCCTGATTACGCTTGTAGGCAACAGGGTTGAAAAATACAGTCTTGAGCCAACTGAAAACGGCGAACTACGCCCCTGCAAACTTTGGACGACTAAACTAAAGCACTGTTCCAACGGCTTTGATAAGTTGAGTTGGCTGGCATCACTTTCTGATTTATTCAGCATCATCGGGGATGAATTTCTGAACGCAGCGTGCCGAAGTAGAATGCCTGCGCTAAAACTGCGGGCAGGCGATGGTCATGGACAGGACGGTGTTTGGTATTCCGACGATTGTGGCCGGTTGCACTGATTAGTTTCGCCAAATTCTAAACAATGCGTGTCTTTCGCAAGGTTTCAGCTACTGTCCATTGCATCGCTCAGGGGGCCATTAGCTTTGTCGGCAAATGCAAAACATGACGCAGTGCTACTTCGAGGGCTGATCGTGGGCGAACGCGCGGCGTTCGAAACCGCCTATCACCGTCACAATGCGTCGATGATCCGCGTGGCCTCGGCTATCATGCATCACCGCGCCTCGGCCGAAGAAATCACGCAGGAAACCTGGATCGCGGTGTTGCGCAATATTGGTGGTTTTGAAGGCCGTTCGTCTTTGGCGGGGTGGATATTCACGATCTTGTCTAATAAGGCAAAAACCCGTGCAAGGCGTGATGGGCTGAGCGTATCGCTGGATACATCGGTAAACGATGACGGGATCGACGACGCCTTTGACGGGCGGGGGGCGCTGGCGGGATATGCCCGAGTTGTGGAACGAAATGACACCCGAGCGGATTGTCGATGGGCGGCAAGTGCTGGCACATGTGAGCGACGCAATTGACCAACTCCCCGCGGGGCAGCGGGCGGTTTTGGTTTTGCGTGGGCAACAGAATTTGGATGCGGCTGAGGTTTGCGACATTCTTGGAATTACCGATAGCAATATGCGTGTCTTATTGCACCGCGCAAGATTTCGCCTGCGCCAAGCGCTTGACCAGATTGGTCGTTGATTGGAGAATATTGGCGTTTGGACAGAAAAATTTGATTACCCTGTAACGAAGTGCAACCTGAATGGTCCTATCTTCGTGAAGCACGACAAAGGATGACTATGATGCTGAATTGCCGCGACCTTGCCCACCAGACTGATGCTTTCCTTGATGGCGAGTTAGGTCTTTGGAAAAAGCTTCGGATTCGGATGCATTTGTCGATGTGCAACGGATGTTCGCTGTTCATGGACCAGATGCGCATAACGCGCAGCTTGGTTGATGCAGAAGCCCAAGTTGCAGATACCAACGCGACCGACATCGACGGCATATTTGCTGTGTTTCACACGAAAAATCAGTCCGGCGGTTAAATTAGGCCAGCGGCATTTTGTGAAGGACCAAGCAAATGACAGATCTAAAAAACGGCTTTCTGGCCGGTTTCGTTGTCACAGTCGTAGTGTCGGCGATGATGGTGGCCAAGGGTATGATGGGCCTAATGCCTGAACTGGACGTTGCAGCAATGCTTGCCATGATGATGGGCGCGCCGCTGGTAGTGGGGTGGCTAGCGCATTTCATGATTGGCACATTGGCGTGGGGCGGTGGTTTCGCGGTGTTTTATGGCGCGATTCCCGGCGGTATGGCGATCGTAAAAGGTATCGTATTCGGCGTGGTGGCATGGCTGGGGATGATGATCTTGGTAATGCCAATGGCTGGTGCTGGCCTGTTTGGCATGAGTTTTGGCATAATGGCGCCGATGATGACGCTGGTCCTGCACATCATCTTTGGTGTGGTGTTGGGCGGTGTCTATGGCGCCCGCGTGCCGACTGCGATAGCGCATTAACGCGATTTCCCCTGCGGCCAAATTGGGTGCGGGGGAATTTAATTGGGTGCGAAAATGACGTCGCGCAATCCAAACAACAATGCGAATTCTTTAACCTGATATACCAAACGGGCCAGCGCGATGATAACCTGAGACAAATAATAGGGCACCGGACTTGGCATTGATCGCCCCATTGGGATTTAATGTCATTGGCGGCGGATTATATTTTCAAGCTATTCTGGCCGATATTTAGGGGCCATCCAAGCGCGATAGGTCGCTTCCCCATCACGACAAAGTGCCAATTTTCAGCAATCAAGACATCGTGCGCCTGAAGTAAACGCCAATGCGCACGATTTTGTGATGACTGGCGATGTAACAAAGCCGTTCACCGATTGTCTTCTCTTTATTCAACAATGAGGAGGATTCAATTATGAAAATCAAACTCGCCAGCATTGCGCTCGCGCTTACCTTTGGAACGGGCGTTATTGCGCAGGACGCGCCACCATTCGGCACACCTGATGATGTGGCCTATGCCGCAGAAATTTGGGCCTATTTGGAAGCCAATGGACTGGCCGGGCCGGATCGGATATTTTCTGCGCCTTATCAGGGCACCGATCCGCACGGTATGATGCTTGAAACCTTTTATGCCACCGGCACAATTGATGGGCATTCCGGCGATCTGATCGTCAAAAACAATTACGGCCCTGAAGGTGTTACGGCCGATGAGGTGCTTTCATATCCGGCCGCGCATCTGGCGGCAATTACCATCATGTTTCGCCGTGAAGAAGGATATGATCCTGAAAATCAAGACTGGTTTTGGGCGAAGTTTCTTGCTGATGGCACGCTCGACATGAATGCCATGGAGATGCCACTGGCGGGGCGGGTTGCCAAAGGTATGGATGAGGGCTGTATCTCATGCCATGTGGGCGCGGGTGAAGATTTGGTTTTTACCACGGACCACTACGCGCGTTGATCTAACAACGTAGCGGTAAGAAAAGGTGACCATGGTTCTGGTATCACTGCTGATGGGCGCCATTCGTGGCTTTTCAGCCCATCGGGCAGGGCTGTGCACTGTCAAGGCTGCGGCGGAAATGCTTACATCCTGCCGCGGGCATTCCCGATGGTCGTATGTTAAAAGTGCAATCTGGGTCATGTCCTTGATTGCTGTGGTTGGGGCTTTCGGGCAAGCAACCCGTTTCACCCAATAGCCGCTGACGGGCCTATCCGCCCTTGGCGTTGTCATTTCCGGCAGCAGTGCAGGATTGATGGCGGTTGCACGTTTTCGACGCTGAGCCGCGCCGTGGATGGTGATATGGGTCTTTGGATAACCGTTCCCTGCTGGCCAATTGGCATGTGGCGCGCCGGGGATGCTTACTTTGCCTCATTCCAATCCTGTAATTGTGCCGCTGCCGAACGACCCGATCGGGATTCTCCTCCTGCTATGCATGGCGCTGCTCTGGGAAAGCTTTCTTATCCTGCGGCGGTTTTGGCGCAAGCATAGTATGCGCCGCGTTTTCGTCGCCTCGGTCTAAACATTGTCGGCCAGTGTTGCGCTAGTTGGGATATCGAACGAATTTATCATCGAAACGACAGGGCCTTGGGCTTTCTCCTCGACCATCCTGTGTGGCATTGGCGCCAGATCAGGAACAAATTGCGCCCAGACAACACTGGCTTGGGGTATTGTGGGGGCTACCAGTCTGGGCATGGCATTCTCTAGTTTACACCGCGGCTCGTTCCGCTTGTTTTACCGCGCCTAATTTCTACATATGCACCCCGCTATAAATCTAAAGGATTCACACATTTATTGAGGTTTTCACCCGTTCGACGGCGTTGTTTTTAGCACACGTTGTTTCCCAGCATCCCCCACCTAATGTTTCCTCGCTCCAGCTGACTGAATGTGATTCATTAACACCAAATTCATTTGGAAGAAGGTGGGCGCATTATGTTGGGCG
>Ga0105054_10012688_pt1 | contig 10273 bp, 9 predicted proteins | sample BON02_FD_78091 | JGI IMG/M metagenome (GOLD analysis project Ga0105054, IMG submission 78091) | Freshwater microbial communities from Lake Bonney liftoff mats and glacier meltwater in Antarctica - BON-02 (megahit assembly) | ecosystem: Environmental > Aquatic > Freshwater > Ice > Glacier... | reverse complement strand
TCAAAGACTCCAGCGCCCGGTGGTCCCCAAAAAACGTATATTGATCAGTGCTCATATTGAATGGTTATAAAGAGTCGTATCCAGTTGGCAACCAATTAGTTGCTATTTATAGGAGTTCCCTACCGTCGTGCGCGATCCACCAGAGCGGCTCGTTTCCCTCTACAACTACCGACGCAGCAAAGGTGTGGAGACCGGTTCGATCGAGACTTGGCTGGATCTACAAGCAAAGCCTTCAATGCATAACCCCATGACTCGGTTCTATGCCGAGAGCCTGATGCATGTGGGTCGAATTCGCAGTTCTTCGGATCATCAACTCCCACTTGCTAAAACCCTATTGCAAAAATGCTGGTTCGTGGGGAACACTCCTTTTCTTGACGAGGATCTCGGCCCGTTATTCTCCGCCATGGGCCTGCCCTGCACTTGGAAAGACCAACGTGTGGCTGGGATTATTCAGGATGAGAACAATCTCGAGCGGGAACTACACCCCGCCAAAGACGAACGGCTGCATCGCTTCGTCGAGCTAGATGATCGTTTGCGCAAACGTATCTACGCCGATCATCCCGTAGATAAGGAACTTTACGACTATGCCCTGCAACGACGGCAACAAACCCTCACTAATCTACAGTCTTTATCCACTGCGGCTACTTTGCCCGACACATAATCTCTCTTTAAATAGGTGCATTCCCATCACGCTGCACGTTGGGGAACCGGCACTCATCCCATGCCAATCAATTGTATCATATGCCGAACCTTTCTCTTTGAGAGAAAATCTCGTTAAGCGAATATTTCGTTCATGAAGTTTTCAGAAACATACCGTGCGTTCGGACTAACACTCCAGTCAGAGTTCGCCCTACCCGAACTGCCGATCGCCTCTTCGTCTGCAGAACCCGATGTTCAGATCACCGTAGGTGAAATCGGGGCAGGTATCCTCTCTCCACAGGGCCACGGGGCCTTATGGAAAACAGTTCCGGGACAAATGGAATTGAATGTGCCGGGAATTGGTCGCTACCTCGTCAGTCAGGGAAAGAAAATCCAAATCGAACCCGCTCGGGAATCCACCGAAGCAGCCCTGCGCACCATGCTGCTCGGGTCAGTCGCCGGGGCATTGCTACAACAGCGGGGGCATTTTGTGCTACATGCGGGAGGGTTTGTTCACAACCGCAGCGCGGTTCTGATCTGTGGCCGATCAGGCGCCGGTAAATCCACCGTGCTGCAAGGTATGGCGAGGCGAGGCTATGCCACCTTGAGCGACGATTTACTGCCGATAAGCCTTGATGCCGATGAGTCGCCGATCGCCTCACCCGGCTATCCCTACACCAGGCTTTGCCGTGATGCGGCCACCTATTACGGAGTGAGCCAGGACTCCCCTCGTTTTCTCACCAAGAGCGGCCGCAAATTCGTGCTAGAGATCGATACCTTTGATCCCACGACACGGCCCATCTCTCATATTTTTTGCCTAAATTCCTACAATCGCGACGAAGTCGACCTCAAGCCGACCAGCGCTCTCAAGGCAGGCTCACTACTTTCCCGATTCAGCTACCGGAGCAAATTCCTGCAAGGCATGGGCCTACTCGCACCTCATTTTGACTTTACCGTCAAAATCGCCCGTAAGGTTCCCGTCACCCTAGTGCGCCGACCGAGAACATTGGAGACTCTGGATCATTTGCTCGATCGCATCGAAGCTACGCTGGCCCAACCATCGGCATGAGCGATCGAGGCATCACTTGGTTGGCATCCTACCCTCGTTCGGGCAATACATGGGTGAGGCTTCTACTCGCTCACGCTCTGAGAGGTGATGAAGCCCGGGTCGATCTCAATGCCTTGCCGTTTGGAAATATCGCCTGTTCCCGTGATCTGGTGGATGATGCCCTCGGCTTTGAGAGCGCCGATCTGCCCGCAAAGAACTGGCGGGCATTGTGGCCCGCAGCCTGTCGCCACATCGCAGAAACCCACGCGGATCCGCTGTTTATCAAATCACATGCGCGTTGGCCGGATGAGCTCTCCCAAAGTGAAGAATTAGCCCAAGCCACCGCCGGCGTCGTGCTGATTGTGCGGCACCCAGCCGATGTCGCCGTCTCGCTCAGCCACTTCTTCGATCTTTCACTCGACCGGGCCATCGAAATCATGGCCAACACTGCATATTCCTACAATCATCCCCCGGGAGGTATCATCGAATCTCTCCCCGAATGGGCCGGCTCCTGGTCCACCCATCTGGACAGTTGGCTCGAGTGTGGCCTGCGCCTGCATCTGGTAAAATACGAAGATCTTTTAGCCAATCCGGAGGCTACCTTGCAGGGCATACTATCGTTTGCGCAGCTGTCAGTGCCACGGGCGACGTTACGGCATGCGGTGCAACAAACCACCCTGAAAAATCTCCAAACAGCAGAATCCAGCATGGGCTTCCGTGAGGCCCCGACCCACCAACGGCCCTTCTTCCGATCCGGGACCGTTGGAAGTGCCCAGTCTGCGCTCACCTCGGCACAGCTCGACTCCTTGACACAACGTCATGGTAAAACCATGCTCCACTTCGGTTACCACTGACGCATCTCGCACCATGCCAATCCAACCACAGACAATTCTCACCAAATCCCCCGATGTGCTCAGCTGTCCGATAAAGGGCGGTTTGGCCATGATGGATGTGCAAAGCGGCAACTATTACGGACTGGATGATATCGAGGTGGAAGCTTGGGAACTCATCGATGGCCAGCGCACCTTGGCAGAAATCTGCGACCTGCTCATCAAGAATTACGATGTCAGTCATGAGCAATGCTGGAAGGATATCTTCACATGGGTCGGCCAGCTGGCCAAAAATAAACTGGTTACCACGGAAAAACCGTTACAGATAAACATTAAGTAACCGCACTCTCATCATGAATACCAAAAAAACACCTTCTTCCGACTCTACCCCATCTGACAAAGCCTTGAAACTCGCTTGGCGGCCTCTGCGACTCAGGGAGCTCGAGATATCCAGCCAGACCGCCATTCATGGGTCGGATTATTCGGGTTATTCGGGTGGTAGCTAATACAGCGGATCCTGACACCATGAAGTGAGGGGTATGATTTTACCCGTATCATCATAGTGCCTGAGTTTCCCTCCGGGTGGGATTCAGCCCTCCAAACTTGTCCCGTGAGTAAATCTGTCGCCTCTTCTTCCCGGTTTTTTTTCAATAAACGGGGCCCCCTCCTGACAGGATCAAATCGCCTCGAGATATGGTTCAAAGGTCGGCTGACGAACCGGAGTGAACTGATTACCCAGCTCGCACTGGTCGCAGCTTGCACAGCGGAAAACTCGGCACCTACTGGCATAGCCTGCCCACCTCGCGCTCCAGTCGGCAAATCCTACGCGACGGCCTGATGTTACTAGGGCTAAAGTCACGACCCGGGTTTCGAAAAAAAAAGCGAAAGGACGGGTTCCTACATCCCGATTGGCAAGAACGTGTCGCAGAGCTACACCACCGTGAAATTTTTCCAGAACCTCGACGCCTCAATCCTCTCCAGCTGCACTCTTGGAACCACGGACACCTGACCGAGCGGGCGGAAGCCTATTTCGACAGCGGTCGCGATTTCGGTCTGCGCTATGCCCATCCGTTGCTTGATCAGAAGGTCATGGAATTCGCCTTGCGCATCCCGCTGCACTTGGCCGTGAGCCCGCAGATTACCCGGTGGCCTTTTCGTCAGGCAATTTCCGGTATTGTGCCCAAAGAAATCGCCTGGGCCAGAGCCAAGCGCGAGCCAATCCGCGTCGAAGCTGGCCGTCAAACCACCGCCAAGGCACTGGCAGAAATCGGCTCTACTCTGCGCACAAAACCGACTCAACCCCAGCGCGCCAGCTTCTTCGACATGCCTAAATTACTGAAGGCCTTGGAACCCTCTGCTCTAGACCAGAGCAACCATCATGGTCGCCTGTTGCGGGCGATCTCCTTTCTCGACTTCTAATCCGTCTTTTCCAGACTACCACTCACATGTCCACTTCGCCCAAACTCGTGCCCTCGGTCGAAAAACCGCCTACGATCAAAGACCTCGGTTCTATCGATATCACCCAGTTGAAGGCACTCATGATGCGCCTTTCCGAGACCGCTTGGGACAAGGAAGACTCCCGCAAAGAGAACAAGTTCGACTGCTTTCACCACACCACGAGGCATGTTATTTTTCGTTTTATCGAAGGCAACCGCGACCACCGGGTTCACTATGCGAATCCCATCTGGGACATTTGGAAAGCGGTCCTCCTTCCCGTGATGGAAAAGGCCATCGAGCCCTATGGCTTCGCCCAGCCGGAGTATCCCAAGGTGATGTTTGCCCGGCTGGCTGCCGGTAAATGTATCACCGTGCACACCGATGGAGCGGGATCCAACCTGCACACCCACAAAATCCATGTGCCTCTGATCACAAATCCTGAGGCCATTTTGACCACTAATAAAGAGTCGTTCCATCTGAAGCAAGGCCAAGCCTACGAGGTCAACAACATCGCCGCGCACGGTTGTCGGAATCGTGGTGAAGAAGATCGCACCCACTTGATCTTCGAGGTCTTCGACGCATCCCAATGAGCCACGCCACCGACGATCTGGCGCTGGCGACCGTCGTGGACGACGCCTTTCTGCCCGGGGCCCTTGTGATGTTGGATACCTTTATCCGGCACCACCCCACTTTCGAGGGGCCCATCATGGTCATACATGATGAAAGTCTGGGGATTAAGTCCATACGAGCCTTGGGTAAAACCTTTGATCGGGTCGAGTTTCATCGCGTGCGGAAAGAGGCCCGCCAACGCATCCGGCAGCTCGTCAAGACCATACCTAAGCTGGAATCGCAACAACGCCAGTTCTACTCACTGGAAGCCTTCGCCCTGTCCTTTCCCGGCCGCGTATTGTTCTGCGACGCCGACCTGCTGTTCCAAGCCCCGATCAACGAATTTCTGGAGCGGCCCGAACCCCTCGTAGCAACCCCTGATCGAGCCACTCTCACCGGAAGCTACATCAGCGGCAATCTACCGCTACCGGCCACACCCGACAAGGCACCGTCGTTCTTCAATTCCGGCCTCATGCTGATTGGCCAAGAGTGTCGCACCGCCACCGTGGACCACTCACTCCAAGAGAATCTTGATTCCAAATATTGGGAAGAATCGACCTCCGGACACACCGACCAACGCGTGCTCAATCGGCATTTCTCCTCCCAAGTGTATCTGATGAACAACCGGTTTAACTACCTGATGCACTGTCGCAAGATACTCGAGGAAGATTATCAAATCACGCTGACAGAGGCCCACGTCTGGCACTTCAGCAATTCACCACATAAACCTTGGGAGTTGAGGGAAATCGCCGCCTCCGACAGCCCGGAGGAAAATTTCGATGCAGTCGCCATCCGAGCTTGGCAGGATGCTTTTGCTCAAGTGATGCAGACCCGGATAACCCGGATAACCCGGATAAAAACAACTGCCTACGCATTGGTCCGCGGGGCGATGCATAACCTGCCGGAACTCGTTCAGCATAACTTGTTCATTATCTCCCCCAACAATTCCGGCTCGACCTGGATCAAGAACATTCTGGCCACCTCGCAGCACACCTGGAACCTCGCCCGCGAAGGCCAGCATATTTTTGGAGCGACCGGCCCCAACACCATCGATACCAATACTGTGCTAACCTGGGCCGCAAATCCGGAGACTCGCGCCATGTTTACCGATTCGTCGACCTTCGACTGGGCGGCCTCGCGTCGCGCTTGGTATTTTCAGGCCACCAGCCTTTCCTCAACGGCCAGTGTCTTCGTCGAAAAATCACCGCCCTATCTCACCCAAGTCGCGGCACTGCAGGCTGCGTTTAAAAACGCCTGTTTCATTTTCCTCGTGCGAAATCCCTATGCCATGGCTGAAAGCGTCCTGCGGAGGGTGACTTCCCAATACGATTCCCGGGGCGATGCCATCGATATCACCGCCCGACACATCCTGGCCTGCCTGGAAATTCAACGCCAAAACATCCGGCAATTTGGTCAGGATAATATCGTCACGACTTACGAACAAATATGCCGCGATCCGCGGGAAGTGATGGACCAGATCCAACGGTATATCCCCGTGCTCGACGACGTGGACTACCGACGAACCATCGACGTAAAAGGCCTTTATTACGAGCCCCTGCGTGATATGAATGCCCAGCAGATTGAGCGCTTGAGCGAGTCCGATCTTAGCCTCCTGAAATCGCACTTCGAACCGGAGGCCGAGCTCCTCGATTTCTTCGGCTATACGGCCAATCCTCCCTCAAAAGTGTGAGGGCGTAAATAGTCCTTTCATCTCGCCGCTTCAAGGCGTCCGCCGGCAACCGAGCTAGCCTTCCGTAGGGACTATACTTGCTGGAACCACCACCAGGACCCAATCTCCTCGGCATGAAACTCACCAATCTCCTCCCCGCTGACTGGCGCGCCTACCTCGGTGCCGTGCGCGAGCATGCGGATAAGCGGATTGCATTTAGTTTCATTGCGATCTTAGCCCTCGGTCTGATGGAGGGCGGTGGCCTGATCATCCTGCTGCCCATGCTCCAGACCGTGGGGATCGAGAGCAGCAGTCTCACCGGCTCGCCTTCGGGAATCATGGGCAAGATTCAGGAATACGGATCACAGTTTTCCTTTGTCGGACTTCTTGGAATTTTTCTGAGCCTTATCATCGGGCAAACCATCGCCAAGACCGTGCTGGCCCGGCTCCAAACTAGGCTCCAAGTCAACTTCACCCACTTTATGCGCCACCGCCTCCACCGCGCCCTCACCGGAGCGGATTGGTCGGTCTTTCTGCAATTGCGCTCTTCCGACGTCGTCCGGGCGTTTACCAGCGAGGTTAATATGGCCGCCAAGGGCTTGTCCAATCTGACCACATTGGCCTCCTCTATTATTCTGGTGACTGTCCAGAGCACCGCCGCGTTCATCATCGCTCCCACCGTCACGATCTCTGCGATCATTGTCGGTGGATTGATCGTCCTAATGGTTCGTCCGCTGGCCCGCCGAGTCCGAGAAGAAAGCCGTGCTGGACAAACCGATCGCGGTGCCATGGCGGCCAATATCACTGATCATGTGGGCGGGTTGAAACTCGCCAAGAGCCACGGCGCCGAGGATCGCCGCGCCCAAGCGTTTCAGGATATCTCCGACACCATCGGCGAGCGGCAGGTCAGGATATCGATCTTCCAAAGCCGCAGTCAGGCCGGCTTTCGACTAGCCTCGGCCTTCGCGCTCTGTTTGGTCCTCTGGTATGCCGTCGATCTCAAAGGCATTCAAGGAGCCGAGCTCGCGATCATGGCCGTCATCTTCATGCGCTTGGTCTCGCGGATGATGGCTCTGCAATCTACCAGCCAGCGCATGGCTCATGTGTTTCCCGCTTATCAGGCGACGGAGGAACTGCGCGAAAAATGGATCGCTGCCGCCGAGACCCCGGCCGATCTCACCGCGCCCGCCCTTCAGCTCCAACATCAACTCACCCTCAACGAAGTCACCTACCGCTACCCCCAGAGCGATCGCGCCGCTTTGGCAAATCTTTCACTCGTGATCACCGCGGGAAAAACCACCGCCCTCTGCGGGCATTCCGGAGCGGGCAAAAGCACCCTCGCCGATCTCGCGCTCGGTTTGATTCCACCCACCAAGGGACAGATTACCGTCGATAATAATTCACTGGAGGGTAGTGCCATCCGCGCCTGGCGACGCTCGGTCGCCTATGTGCCGCAGGATGTGTTTCTCCTCAACGATACCATTCGCGAAAATCTGCTCTGGCTGAGCCCCGAGGCCTCCGAAGCAGAACTATGGTCTGCTCTCAGAAATGCTGTAGCGGAGGATTTGGTGCGGCGACTCCCCCACGGACTCGACACCGTGGTCGGCGAACGCGGAGTGCGCCTCTCCGGCGGGGAACGCCAACGCATCGCGCTCGCCCGTGCGCTGTTGCGCAAACCTTCACTCCTCGTCCTCGATGAAGCGACCAGTGCCCTCGATAACAACAACGAGCGACTGATCAAAGACGCCATCGATCGCCTCCACGGCACGATGACGATTCTCATCATCGCGCATCGACTCTCGACCATCCGCCACGCGGATCAGATCGCCGTATTAAGTGAAGGCCAAATCGTCCAATCCGGCGCCTGGGACGAACTCGCCATCATTGAAGACGGGATCTTCGCCCGAATGATCTCCACCGCTGCGATCTAGTCGGTCGAGGCAGCAGGTGGACCCTTGGGCCATAATCGCTTCGCCACTTGTCGCCACGCCCATAACACGGGCCAGACCACATAATAGAGAGCGAACCAGCGGTCGCTCAGCGGCATGTGTTGCCAATTGTCGGGGCTGATCCAGCGCTTACTCATCTCGCGCCATTGCATCCCCAAATCGGGCATCAATCGTCGAGCGTATTTAGCTTTTCGGTAGTGCGAGGCACCAAACTTAAACTCCTCCAAGCTGAGTTCGAGCTGCCAATAAGCATCCTCGATATTCTTGGCCAACTCGCGAGTAGTCGGCGCGTCCATGAGCCCCTCAGGCCACGGAGCACCCAGAATATCACGAGCCAAACACAGCCCCTGCCAGTAATGACGCTCCACCCCCGACGCGACGGCCAAGTCATGCATGCGTTTCCAATTCGTCGCCTCGGCCCTCATTAAGATCGCGATATCGACCAGCCAGAATAAACGAAACCATCCGTGGTTGGCCCCATGCACCAACAGGTAAACGACGTGCACCTCTCGAGGGAGTGCCCGAATGGTGACACCCGCAGCGACGTGCTCCACCGCCGGATCGACTTCCGCCTGCGCTTGCAGCGCGTTGATGTTGGCCAAGCGCCACATCACCTCGACGGATAACTTCTCTTGAGAATTATTGTATTCACAATCCCGCCACACCTCAGCGTATCTCTTCCATTTGTGCGGGGACATATCTCCCGCGGGGTGTGTCCGCCGAAATCCATTTTCCCGGAGGAGAGCATCCGCCCGCAAGACATCCGCTTTCCTGATGGAAAAATCAATATCCCCGGCATGGCGGACTCCTTGATTCCCGTGTAGCTCTTGCGCCAAGAGCGGGCCTTTGAGGCTCATCACGCTCAATCCTTCCTTCGCAAACATCCCCGCGAGACGAGCCAGTCCGGCGGTCTGCCGCAATGCATTGAGTTGGGTTTGCCCCGCAATGCGTTTCAGTCCCGCGCCGAGACGCGGTGGGAAAAAGCCCACGATATCCGGGGGCAAACGATGAGCCAGATACGCCCCGACACGATGCCGCTGAATTTCCTGCATCAGCCGAGGAACGCGAATCGTCGAACACTGCGCTTTGAGTTCTACCCTCAACTCCATGCCCAGGGCGACCCGCAACAAATGAATCAAACACTGCCGCTCGATCGGCCAATCGCTTACCCGCGTGGGCAAACCATCCGCCCATGACGAAGGAGTGCTCACCGTATTCGTCCTAGGTTATCCGCGGCATTCATTTCGGGGATAGTTCGATGCGAAGGATTAATAGTAAATACCTATTGAAGCGTGCGGCGCCTCCGTTTTCTCCAAAATAAAAACATTCTAAATGGTAGCCCCTCGGCCTACATTAGTTCCTTTCCCGTTACTCAATGCTGTCGCGCCTGATATCTCCCTTACAAAGCTTCACCCGGCGCCCCGCCTCGGAGTGGTGTCTCCTGATCGAAGCCATCGGGATTTTGATCTGGTCAAAGATTCAACTCTACACGACTCCGTTTTCCCGGCTCGCCGAAGACCTCGGCACTCAACAGGCGGAAACATTGAAGCAAGTCTCGGAAGCCCAGCGAGCCCTCACCTCAAAGATATCGTGGGCCGTGCAAACCGGCGCGCGCTACATCCCATTCCGACTCGTCTGTCTGCCCCAAGCGATGGCAGCCAACGTCATGCTCAGCCGTCGTGGGATCGATTCCACCCTCTACCTCGGCGTAAAGATCGACAAAGCCAACGCCCTCACCGCGCATGCCTGGTTACGCACTGGTTTAAAATGGGTGACCGGCGGTGCCGCCCGGCGGGGACAATCTGTCGTCGCTTGTTTTGCGAAAATTGAGGCCACACCGGTTTCCTGGGCAACCCGATTTCGCATCACGATCGCACTCGGGGTTATCGCGGCTATCGCGATCCTCAGCCTGATGCCCCATCCTCCGCTTTATGATCTCGCTTTGAAGAGCCGGCCTGATTGGTTTCGCGTTCCCGCCTACGCCGCAGGCAGTCACGATTACTGGTTCAATTTCGTGGGGTTCGCATGGGCCAATCTGCTCTTCAATTTCTCCCTCTACGGATTACGTCGCGCCCCGATTCGCTTCCGTTGG
>Ga0105054_10012684_pt1 | contig 10274 bp, 9 predicted proteins | sample BON02_FD_78091 | JGI IMG/M metagenome (GOLD analysis project Ga0105054, IMG submission 78091) | Freshwater microbial communities from Lake Bonney liftoff mats and glacier meltwater in Antarctica - BON-02 (megahit assembly) | ecosystem: Environmental > Aquatic > Freshwater > Ice > Glacier... | reverse complement strand
TGCTGCGGTCGATCAGCACGATGTCGTCGTCGACCACGATGCGCTCGGTATCCTGGCGCCGGGGCAGACGGTCGAGAATATCACCCGGCAGATCGATGCCGTAACCGGCCGGCAGCGTCGCGCCGCGCGCCGGGCCGCCGTAGATCAGTTCAGCATTGGCCGGCATGTTGGCGGCAACCGTGGCGCAATCGCCAGCCTTGGCCTGGTGGCCCGGCGGCTCGCCGAAAACCCAGGCGCGGCACTGGCCGGGGCCCGGCATATGACCGGGCGGCACCTTGTCGGGGCCGCGATAATGCGGCGCCGAGCGTTGCGCACGTTCCACGGCATCCTGGGTGGTGCCGTATTCCTGCAGCACGGCACGCTCGACTTCATCGAAAATCAGAACGAGAAGATCGTCGTTCGACTGCGTCTCGGCCCTGGCCGGCAGCGCAGCAAGGCAGAACCCGAATGTGAGAAGGATGGCTGTCAGGCGTTTCATGTCGTCTCCCCGGCCGGTGGCCGCCGCGATGAAAGCGGAACGACCGGGGCGCAAACCCCGGTCGCTTCGGAAGAGCAACGCCCGTACGGCGCAGCAGTTGCGGTCTTTTTTTGCCCGCGTCAGCGCGGTGCGATGACCATGATCATCTGCCGGCCTTCCATCTTCGGATAGGACTCGACCTTGGCGTCTTCCTCGGTTTCGGTGCGGATGCGTTCGAGCAGCCGCGAGCCGATCTCGGGATGCGCCAGTTCGCGGCCGCGGAAACGGACGGTGAGCTTCACCTTGTCCCCCTCGTCGACGAACTTGCGCAGGGCCTTCATCTTGGTCTCGTAGTCGTGATCGTCGATATTGGGCCGCATCTTGATTTCCTTCACATCGAAGGTCTTCTGACGCTTGCGGGCCTCGTTGGCCTTCTTCTGGGCCTCGTATTTGAACTTTCCGACATCAAGAACCTTGCACACCGGCGGATCGGCATTGGGCGAAATCTCGACAAGGTCGAGTCCGGACTCCATTGCTTCGCGCATGGCGGCTTCAATCGTCACAACACCGATCTGGGAGCCATCGGCCCCGATCAGACGAACCTGACGTGCATTGATATCTTCGTTGGCGCGGGGACCCGATTTCTCGGGTGGCGCCATGCCCCCTCTTGGACGAGCTATGTAGTTATCTCCTCTGGTTTAACAGCCGGGGCATCAGGCCGGCGGCTGCGATTCGTTCACGAGTGTAAGAATGGCGTCGTCAAGCGCAAGGGATTGCTGATCCCTGCTGCCCAGACGCCGGATCGAGACGGAGCGTTCCTCGCCCTCGCGCTTGCCCACGGCCAGGATCACCGGGACCTTGGCGGTCGAATGCAGGCGCACCTTGTAGCCGATCTTGTCACTGCCCGTATCGACGCTGCCGATCAGGCCCCTGGCCGCCAGCAGTTCGTGGACCTCGCGGGCGTAGTCGTCGGCCTCGTTGGTCACGGTGGCCACGACATACTGGGTCGGCGCCAGCCACAAGGGCAGGTTGCCGGCGTAATGCTCGATCAGGATGGCGATGAAACGCTCGAACGAACCCACGATGGCGCGATGGAGCATCACCGGGCGGTGTTTGGCGCCATCCTCGCCGATGTAATTGGCATCAAGCCGCTCAGGCAGGACGAAGTCGACCTGCAGCGTTCCGCACTGCCAGTCGCGCCCGATGGCGTCGGTCAGCACGAACTCCAGCTTGGGGCCGTAGAAGGCGCCCTCGCCGGGGTTGAGCACCAGATCGAGCCCTGCCGCCTCGGCAGCAGCCTTGAGGGCGCCCTCGGCCTGGTCCCAGGTCTCGTCGCTGCCTGAGCGGGTGTCGGGACGATCTGAGAACTTCACCGTGAAGTCCGTAAAGCCCAGATCCTTGTACATCGAGGTCAGCAGCGCACAGAAACGCACCGTTTCGGCCGTGATCTGCTCCTCGGTGCAGAAGATGTGGGCATCGTCCTGGGTGAAGGCGCGCACACGCATCAGTCCATGCAGCGCGCCCGAGGGTTCGTAGCGCATGCAGGAGCCGAACTCGGCCATGCGGTAAGGCAGGTCGCGGTAGCTCTTGATGCCCTGGCGGAAGATCTGCACATGGCAGGGGCAGTTCATCGGCTTCATCGCCCAGATGCGGTCATCCTCGGTCTGGGCCGTGAACATATGCTCGCGGAACTTCTCCCAGTGGCCGGAATCCTCCCACAGGCTGCGGTCGACCATCTGGGGCGTGTTGACCTCATTGTAACCCTCGGCGTCGAGCCGGCGGCGCACGTAGTTGCGCACGTTGCGGTAGAGACGCCAGCCGCGGGGATGCCAGAAGGCGCTGCCGACGGCCTCTTCCTGGAAGTGGAAGAGGTCCATTTCGCGGCCCAGCCGGCGATGGTCGCGCTTCTCTGCCTCTTCCAGGCGCGTCAGATGGGCCTGGAGTTCGTCCTTGTTGAGCCAGGCGGTGCCATAGACCCGCTGGAGCATCTCGTTGCGGTGATCGCCGCGCCAGTAGGCGCCGGCCAGCTTCATCAGCTTGAACGCCTTGGGCAGCTTACCGGTCGATGGCAGATGCGGGCCGCGGCACAGGTCGAGCCAGTCGCCCTGGCGGTAGAGCGTGACGACCTCGCCATGGGGCAGGTCGTGGATGATCTCGGCCTTGTACTTCTCGCCGATCGACTCGAAGAAACGCGCGGCCTCGTCACGGTCCCAGACTTCCCGCTCAAGCGGTTCGTCCCGGTCGACGATCTCGGCCATGCGCTTTTCCATCGCCTCGAGATCCTCGGGCGTGAAGGGCTGCTTGCGCGAAAAATCATAGAAGAAGCCGTTGTCGATGACCGGGCCGATCGTGACCTGGACGTCGGGGAACAGCTCCTTGGCGGCCTGGGCAAGGACATGGGCGGCATCGTGGCGCACCAGTTCCATCGCCTCGGGCGATTTCAGGGTGACGATCTCGATGCGCGCATCATGTTCGATCTCGCGCTTGAGATCGCGCAGTTGCCCATCGACCTTGACCGCGAGCGCCGCCTTGGCCAGGCCCGCGCCGATCGAGGCAGCCACCATGGTACCGGTGGTCGGCGTGTCGTAATGACGCACAGAACCATCGGGCAGGGTGATCGCCACCTGGGCGGATTGAGCCTGGGCGCTCATGGCCGGAAACTCCTTGTTGCTGCAAACCCCGAGTCGGGGATGGCGCAACCTAGGGATAGGCGTTGGCGTGTCAAGCCGAGCCCCTTGCGGCAAGCGGGTTTCAAAGCTTCAGCAGACGGTTCGTGGCGTGCGCCACCTCGTCGACAGCGAGATCACCAAGTTCGTGGCGACGCAGCACCTGGACCTGGCGGCCACGCGGCGCGGTCAGCGCCGGATCGGACGCGCCCGAGAACAGCACGACCGACGGGCAGCCCGCCGTGGCGATCAGATGCATCGGGCCGGTGTCGTTGCCCACCGCCACACGGGCGCCGCGCCCCAGTGCGGCAATCTGGGCAAAGCTGGTGCGCCCGCACAGGTCGACCACACCGCGCTGGCGCGCCGCGATTGCTGCCAGTTCGGCCTGTTCTGCCGGTCCGCCGATCAGCACCGGCGTCATGCCGCGCGCGCGCAGGCGGCCGGCGAGTTCACCGTAGCGGCCCGCAGGCCAGCGTTTCTCTGGCCGGTGCGGCGCACTGCCGGGCACCAGCAGGGCGTAGTCGCCCGGCAGCGCGAATGCCTCGAGATCGGCCTCGACGCCCGAAAGATCGGGCGCGGGCACCTGGGCGATACCGGCCATGGCGAGCTGGTCGGCCTGGCGCTCCACGGTATGCATGCGGTTGCGCGCGGGATTGGCATGGGGATGGGAACAGCCGCGCGCGATGCCCGACCATTCCGGGCGCGGGCGGCCGAACAGGCGGAGGTAACCCGAGGAGCGATCCGACGTCTGCAGGTCATAGACCCGCGAAAAGGCGCCGCCACGCAGCCGGGCAGCCAGCCTGCGCACGCTGGCGAACTGCCACCAGGAGGGGCGCTCATCGATCCAGATTTCGTCGAACCAGCCGCCGGCGCGGGCAAGGTCCTCGTAAGGCGCGGTGGTCAGCAGGACGATATGAGCGTCGGGATGGTGTTCGCGGATGGCGCGGAACGGGCCGCTCGACAACACAAGGTCGCCCAGCGCGCCCAGACGGATAACGAGGATCGCCTCGCCGTTCATTTCTGGGGCAGCAGCTCGCGATAGACCGCGAGCGTGGCCGCGCACATGCGCGCCCGAGAAAAGTGCTCGACGACACGGGCCCGCGCGATGGCGGCAAGGCGCACCCTGGCTTCGGCGTCGAGATCGAGGGCTGCGCCGACGGCCTGGGCAAGCGCCAGCGGATCACCCGGTGGCACCAGCCAGCCGGTGACACCGGGTTCGACCGTTTCGAGCGCGGCGCCGTGGTTCGTCGCCACCACCGGCACGCCCATGGCCTGGGCCTCGACGGCGACACGGCCAAAACCCTCCGGGTCGGTCGAGGCCGAGACCACGACATCGGCCAGGCGGTAGGCCGCCGCCATGTCCTGGCAGCCGTCGATCGGCACGACACGGCCCTGCAGGCCGCGGGCGACGATGCTCTGTTCCAGCTCCCGGCGCAGGCCGTCGTGACCGGCGCCGACGCCGACCAGCAGGCAGACGACATCCTGACGGTCGAGCTGGGCCATGGCCTCGATCATGACGCTCTGGCCCTTCCAGCGCGCCAGGCGGCCCGGCAGCATGACCACGGGCACGCCATCGGGCAGGTTCCAGCGCGCGGCAAGGCTGGCCACCCGTTCGGACGAGACCGACGAGGGGTCGAGGCCGACGATATCGACGCCACGGTGGATGCGGCGCAGCCGGTCCTCGCCCACGCCATAGGTCTCGCGCACATGGCGGGCGATGAAATCGGAAATCGCGATGACCCGGTCGCCCTTGGCCATGACGCTGTTGTAGCGCCGCTTCAGGCTGCCTCCGGCGTTGTAGGGGGCATGGAATGTGGTGACGAAGGGCCGGCCGGTGCGGCGCGCGGCCGACAGCGCCGACCAGGCGGGCGCACGCGAGCGCACATGGACCAGATCGACATCCTCGGCGCGGATCAGGTCGACCAGGCGGCCGATATTGCGCTGGATGGTGAAGGGCGACTTGGAGGCAACCGGCAGGACGATATGGCGGGCCTTGGCGCGCAGCAGCTCGGTTTCGAGCGCACCGCCTTCGGAAACCACGATGGCCGTGCCGCCGGCCTCCACGACCGCGCGCGCGATATCCACGGTGCCGCGTTCGGCGCCGCCGATGTCGAGCCGGGGCACGATCTGGAGAATGACCGGTCGCCGCCTTTCGTCACCCGAATCCATGATGCTAGATTGCCTGCTTATCTGTGAGGAGCGCACGTCCTATCTCATGTCGGTCACCGATACGACACCGCAATGGCTCGAACGCCCCGACGGGCAGCGCCTTGCCTACCACCGCAGACCCGGCAAGGGGCCGGGTATCGTGTTCCTGGGCGGATATGCCTCGGACATGACCGGAACCAAGGCGATGTACCTGGATTCCTGGTGCGAACAGGCCGGCCGCGCCTTCCTGCGGCTGGACTATCTGGGCCATGGCCAGTCGACCGGCGCGTTCGAGGACGGCACCCTGGGCCGCTGGGCCGACGATGCCCTGGCCGCGATCGATGCGCTGACGCAGGGACCGCAGATCCTGATCGGCTCCAGCATGGGCGGCTGGATCATGCTGCTGGCAGCGCTCGCCCGCCCAGACCGCATCGCCGGCCTGATCGGCATCGCCGCCGCGCCCGATTTCAGCCAGGACATCTGGTGGGCCATGAGCCAGGCAGAGCAGGACGCCATGGCCAAAGAGGGCAAAGCGATGCTGGACGAGGGCCACGGCGCCTTCCCCGTCACCCATGCCTTCATCGAGGACGGCCGCCGCCATCTGGTGATGCGCGGTCCGCTGAAGATCGACGTGCCGGTGCGCCTGCTCCAGGGCATGCAGGACACCGCCGTGCCCTGGCCCACCGCCCAGGCCATTGCCGACCGCCTGACCACGCCGGATGTCGTGGTCACCCTGATCAAGGACGGCGACCACCGCCTGTCGCGCGATCAGGACCTTGCCCGGTTGGGTGCGACGCTGGAGGAACTGCTGACGGTCTTGGGGGGCTGAGGCCCTGCCGCCCCGGCCGCCGAACCGGGATGGCCACGTCAGAGAAGAGAACCGCAGCGGAAAAACCGCCAATCCCGACAGGATCACTGCTCCGCGATCTCCGCGTCTCCGCGTGCCAAGGCGTCGTTTCTGCACGCGGAGACGCGGAGATCGCGGAGAAAAAGCTGTGGTGTCACCGTCAGCAAAGCGCTCCGGGTCCTGGCCTGCCTTGCCGGCAAATCCTGCGCACGCGTGCTGCGCCAAAGGCGACGCTTGTGCGTATAGGTTCCCGGCCTAGCTCTTGCTCAGCCTCCGGCTGTTTGCGCGGACCTTGCCGCGATAGTGGCGCAGGGTGCGCGCGGCCACGGCGGGACCGGTGGAACCGAGCCCGCCGCTGGCGGCCATGCCCTGCAACGTCAGGGCCGAGGCCGTCTTTTCGGCGAACATGCGCTGGGTTTCCTGCAATGCCTGAGGACCGCCCGCGGCGATCTTCATGGTGCGCAGCGCGATCACCCAGCTTGCCTCCATCCCCAGCGACCATGCCTGCCAGGCAAGACTCCACGGATTCGCCGCCGTGGCCTGGTACCGGCTCGTCTTGGTCATGATGTTTGCTTTCGCGGCTGGACGCATGGTCGTGTCCTGCACAACGGCAGGGCCGCAAGCCTGTTGCGCGCGCTTGTGAATTGTTCGCCGGCGCGGCCTCAGCGACGGCCGGCCGCCAGATCGGCCGCCATGCCTTCGCGGTAGCTCGGGTACTTGAGCGTCACGCCAAGCTCGTCCCGGATGCGGTCGTTCCGCACACGCTTGTTGTCGGCATAGAAGCTGCGGGCCATGTCGGAAAGTTCGGCGTCCTCGAAGGCGATCGGCTCGGGCGGGGTGATGCCCAGCAGTTCGCAGCCATATTCCACAACCTGGTCGGGCGCCTCGGGTTCGTCGTCGCAGACATTGTAGATGGCGCCGGGGTTGGGCCGGGCCATGGAAGCCTCCAGCACCTGCACGATGTCATCGACATGGATGCGGCTGAAGACCTGGCCGGGTTTGACGATGCGTTTGGCCCGTCCGCTGCGGATCTGCTCCAGCACGCCACGGCCGGGACCGTAGATGCCGGCCAGGCGGAAGACATGGACCGGCAGGCCGTAACGCTCGTGCATGACCAGCCAGTTCTGCTCGGCCTCCAGGCGGCGCGCGCTGCGCTCCAGATCGGGCATGGGCATGGTGGCCTCATCGACCCAGTCGCCGTCGTGATCGCCATAAACGCCAGTGGTCGAGAGGTAGCCGATCCAGGCGATGTCCTCGAGCCGGGCGATGTCGGCGCTGTGCCAGTCGAGTGGCGGGCAGATGGAATCGCTGGCCGGCGGGATCGAATCGAGCAGATGGGTCGCGCCGCCAAGGAACTGGTCGGCATCATCGAGCGGGCCGCTGCTGTCGAACAGGGTCATGGCAATGCCCTGCCCCTGCAGCGCGTCGGCCTTCTCCGGCGTGCGCGCCGTTCCAGCGACCGCAAAACCCTGCGCCGCGAGCGAGCGGGCAAAGGCGAGCGCCGAAAACCCCAGACCGAAACCGACAAGCTTGTTCATGCAACCTCTCCGCACCGGGCGGCGTCCCATTCGGCACGCACCGCCGCATCATCCTCGGACTGGTAGCGGAGGCTCCGCGCGGAGGCAAACGCCGCGGGTGCGGCCAGCCGCGACAGCGCCCACACGGCCATGGCGCGCACCAGCGGCGCGGCATCGTCGAGGCGGCGCTCGACCGCGGCAAGCGCCGTCGGGCCGCTGCTGTTGCCCAGGGCGATCATGACGTTGCGCACGAAACGCTCGCGCCCGGTGCGCTTGATCGGGCTGCCGCGGAAGAATTCGCGGAAACCGGCATCGTCGAGGTCGGAAAGGTCGGCCAGGCGCGGCGCGGTGAGTTCGGCGCGCGGCAGGAACGCCAGATCGGCGGTGCGGGCGGCGAACTTGTTCCAGGGGCAGATCGCCAGGCAATCGTCACAGCCATAGATGCGGTTGCCCATGGCAGCGCGGAACTCGGGCGCGATATGGCCCTTGTGCTCGATGGTGAGGTAGGAAATGCAGCGCCGCGCATCGAGCCGGTAAGGCTGCGGGAAGGCCGCCGTGGGGCAGATGTCCTGACAGGCGCGGCAGGAGCCGCAGTGGTCGGTCTCAGGTGGATCGGCTTCCAGATCGAGTGTGGTGAACACCTCGCCCAGGAAAAACCACGAGCCGAGTTCGCGCGAGACGAGGTTGGTGTGTTTGCCCTGCCAGCCCAGCCCGGCACGCTGGGCCAGCGGCTTTTCCATCACCGGCGCAGTATCGACAAAGACCTTCACGCCGCCGCCCAGTTCCTCGACCATCCAGCGGGCCAGCGCCTTCAGGCGCGATTTCACGATGTCGTGGTAGTCCCGCGCGCCGCGGGCATAGACCGAGATCACTCCACGATCATCACGGACCAGATCGTCCAGCGGGTCGTGGGCGGGCGCGTAGGACAGGGCCAGCGCGACAACCGAACGCGCCTGGGGCCAAAGCCCCACGGGATCGGCACGCTCATCGACGCGGGTCGCCATCCAGGCCATGTCGCCATGGCATCCCTCGCCCAGATAGGTGCGCAGGCGCTCGCCCTGTTCTGCCCCGGCAGCCGCGCCGGCGATCCCGACAGCGTCGAAGCCCAGGGCACGGGCGCGTTCCCGCACGGCCCCGGTGATGTCCTGCTGTCCAGCGTGATCGTTGTTTCCGGTCATGAGTCCAAGCTGCGGTTCGCGATCAACCCTAGAGGACGCGGGGGCGGGGAGGAATGTTGCGCTAGCGGGCCAAGGAATATGCCCGGCACAACTTGTCGTCGAGCGCCGGGCGGGGGACACTCCCCGACGACAGTCTTGGGGAATGCGATACCATACGCACACCGGACTCTGCGGGCCGCCGCAGGCCTGCTGCTGGTCTGCCTGCTGGCAGGATGCGCTCGCGGCCAGATTTCGCACGATACCGCCTTCGACACGCAGAGCCAGGGCGGGCTGGTGGTGATCGGACTGACGACCGAGGCCGATGCCCAGCGCAAGCCGCCCAGCCTGTTCTGGACGGCCTATGACCCGGTTACCGGCACACTGGGCATGGACTACAAGGTCGTGGGCGACCGTAGCGATGACGCCCTTTCCCAGATCAACCCCATGGGCATGATCTATAAGGATCCCGGCGGCCACCGCTTCCTGGTCTTCACCCTGCCGGCGGGCAATTGGCTCGTCGAGCGCATCTTCGCCGTGGTCCAGGCGCCCATGTACAAGCCCTATACGGTCGGCTACGTGCTGAGCGAGGGCACCATCGCCATCGCGGTGGAGGATGGCGAGGCGATCTACGCCGGGGAACTCATCTACGATCCCGTTCCCACGATCCGACCCGGCAATCTCTCCGCCGCCAAGACGTATCTGGCGGAGAACTTCCCGGGCGTGCGTACGCCGCTGGTGGATGGATCGACCGGCTATACGACGTTCGCTTGCGCCCGGCAGGGCGAAAGCAACACCACCGGTTACTGTGGACCCAAAGCTCCACGCCCCGTGCCCTGAAAACGATGCGCGGCCAGTCAGGAGACGGACATGCACCGGATCGGAATGCTGGGCCTTCTGCTGGTGCTTGCCGCCTGCGCGGGCGGTCAGATCAACAAGAACGAGTCCTTCGACAGCAGTGACGAGCGGGCGCTGGTGCTGCTGGGCGTGTCGACGACACACAACGGCCAGCGCAGTATCCCCCTCCTCGTCTGGTCATCCTACGATCGCGCAACCCGTTCGCTGGGCGTTTCATGGAAAAGTGTCAGCCATCGCGCCGACGAGGATGCGATCGACTTCGCGAACGCCAGCATGCTGTTTTTCGCCGACATGGGCGGCAACAACATGTACGCCTTCCTCGTACCACCCGGCACCTACGTGCTGGAGCAGGTGCGCGCGACGCGACGCTGGAGCACCGGCGGCTACTACTCCTCGGGGGTGTGGTATCCAACCTACGATCACAAGCGGCTGCAGAACGTTCTGAAGGACGCCAGCTACAGCTTCACGGTTGAGGCCGGGAAGGCCAACTACGTCGGCGAGATCAGCATTTCCCGCCTGGACACTCTTGCGGTCAGGCGGCGGCCTGACGTCCCGGACAACGCCTTGGCCCGGCTTGCAGATTTTCCCGAGGTGACAGCCGAACTCGTTTACCGGCCGATGACGCCG
>Ga0105054_10012681_pt1 | contig 10275 bp, 3 predicted proteins | sample BON02_FD_78091 | JGI IMG/M metagenome (GOLD analysis project Ga0105054, IMG submission 78091) | Freshwater microbial communities from Lake Bonney liftoff mats and glacier meltwater in Antarctica - BON-02 (megahit assembly) | ecosystem: Environmental > Aquatic > Freshwater > Ice > Glacier... | reverse complement strand
TCCATTGTTGCGTTCCATCGCGTTGGGGATTAAGACATCCAACTCTACGATGGGCGCAACAATATTTTAAACCTAATTCTACCCAAATTCCCTAATCCTCAGGAAAATCGTCAGCCCAGCCTGCCACTGCCGCTGGGAATTCGCAACAGTCGCAGCGAGTTCGGAATGGAAGTCATTCTCATCTCACTGAACACCAGTTGTGCTGGTCTCATTTGATTCGCAAGGCGATCAAACTGGTGCTGCAGAATCATCTTCTTCAGCAGGAGTTGGTCCATAACGTTGATTGTTTATTCGTGTTGGTTGAGCATCCTGAAGTGGAACCGACGAACAATCGCAGCGAACGGAATGCTCGGCGAGAAGCCGAAATCCGCAAGGGTGCCCGCACGAACAAAACCGTGTCCAGCACTCATACGGGCTACAAACCCCCGTAAAACCCTGAGATACGCAAAATGAGCGGCTACGTCCAGACAATGCAGTTCGGACTGCAAACTACTGTCCAGCATAGCTGCGGATATCGGCGTATTAGTAGTACTTGTTCGAGAATCTGGAGGCTTCCAGACCGACAAGAGCTACTTTCAGGATCTGTCGTGATTCACTCGATCGCAGCAAGGAGACTGTTCAACATGAAACGATTCATTCAGCAATTGATGATCACGAGTGCGCTCGTTTCCGGATTTTATAATGAAGGGAGTGCCGAAACCCATGCGGGCGAACATACCTGGCCGCAGTGGCGGGGCCCGTTGGGAACTGGATACGCACCGGATTCGGATCCGCCTGTCGAATGGAGCGAGACGAAGAATGTGCGATGGAAAGTTGCGTTACCGGGCAAGGGCCATTCCACACCGATTGTTCTTGGTGATCGCATCTTCCTGACGACGGCAATCCCGTACGGTGAAATGCTGCCGCCGAAGTACAGCACGGCTCCCGGAACTCACGATGGCGAGCCGGTGACGCAGCGTCATGAATTCGTCGTGCTTGCTATCAATCGCAGCGATGGCAAAGTTCTGTGGCAGAAGTCCGTTCACAAGAAGCTGCCTCACGAAGGTGGACACTACACCGCGAGTCTGGCTTCAAATTCTGCGGTGACGGATGGCACGCATGTCTTTGCATACTTTGGAACGCACGGGCTTTACTGTCTTGATCTGCAGGGTGAAGTGATCTGGCAGAAGGAATTCGCCGAGATGCAGACCAAGCACGGGCATGGCGAAAGCTCGTCGCCAGTCGTGTACGGCGATAACCTGTTTGTCAATTGGGATCACGACGGACCATGTTTTGTGGCCGCGTTCGACAAACGCACTGGTCAGCAGGTTTGGAAGGTGGATCGGGATGAAGAGACATCCTGGTCGTCACCCATCATTGTCGAAAACGAAGGCCGCGCTATGCTGATCGTGGCGGGGACGAATCGTGTGCGAGCCTACGATCCGGAAACAGGTCGTGTTATCTGGGAATGCAGCGGCCTGTCTTCAAACATCGTTGCAACTCCGGTCGCTGGTGATGGGATGCTGTTCAGCGGCAGCAGCTATGAAAAGAAGGCGTTCCTCGCCATCCGTCTCGACGGTTCAAAAGGAGACATCACTGGCACAGATCGTGTGGCATGGACTCGCAGCCGTGGAACGCCCTACGTTCCTTCGCCATTACTCTACGGAGACGCACTCTATTTTCTGTCGCACTATCAGGGAATTCTTTCTCGAGTCGATACCGTAACTGGCGTCGATAAACCTGGCTCGGTCCGTCTTGGAAATGTGGGCAACATCTATGCATCTCCTGTTGCGGGAGGCGGACGTGTCTACGTGACGGATCTGGAAGGAAACACGATCGTCGTGAGCCACGCCGATCAACCGGAAGTCCTCGCATTCAACTCACTGGACGACGAATTTGCAGCCTCAGCCGCGATCGTGGGAAAAGAACTCTTTCTGCGAGGCAAAAAATATCTTTACTGCATCACGACGGATACCGCTCAGAATGACTCAACCACCGGTCCATCGCAGCCGTGAGTGCCCATGCACAAGTTAATTGGACAGCGCCACTTTTCGAAGAAACCCTTGTGCAAGATAGCCTCGGAGAGGCGATAGCATCTAGCCGTGGGCGTCAGCCCACGGAAATGAATTGACAAGGAATCAAAGCCGCGACAGGGCAACGCCGTTAAGGATTCCAGAGTGGATTTCTTCGTGTATTAATCAAGGTATTAAGAGTGCGATTCAGTCATTCAGTCCCGGTAGGGACGATAGCTTGATGCCGGTGACGACAGTCACCGGTCACGTTTTCCTTATAGATTCCAGAGTCCCGGAGGGACGACAGCAACTCTCGCGAGGTTTGCTATCGTCCCTGCCGGGACTTTGGGATCATCTGCGACAGTATCCGTCGGCTATCGCCGACGGCATCGAGCCGCCGTCCCTGCCGGGACTGAATCGCATCGCTCGCTTTCGTTTTACCCGGTATTTCCAGTAAAAAAATCCTTAACTGCGTTGCCGACAGGGGCGGCAGCATGGTGTTTTTCAGGTAGCTGTCGCTTCTGCCGGGGTTTGGTGCATACGAGCTCTCGTGACCGTGAGTTTCACCCACGGCTACGTGCTGCCGCCACTGCCGTGGCTGAATCGCAACTATGATCTTATCGTCTAATATACTCAGGGTTTGACGGACGATTCCGTTTCCGCTTCGCCGCTGTCGTGAACTTTTTCTTCTTTCTCTTTCAAGTGTTCCGGAGTCAGCAGCAGGACGTAGCGGTCAACGCTTTTGGTTGCGTCATCGGGGCGAGGCCGTTCGATGAGTAACAACAAAGTCTGCCCGGAACCCACGACGGACTCGTGCATGACAGATCCAGCATTGCCCTGATCCTGGGCGACCAGAGCAAAGCTGCTGGCACTAATCGTCGCATCATTGGCTGCATCAAGCTGACGATCTGTGCCGATGGAGATTTGATGCTGCAGTCGGATGATTGAACTGTCTGGCACAAGCTGCGGCGTCACTGTCATGCTAAACCCGCTGAACACACTCTTGTCCGTCGACCCAACCATCACATGCGCCGCTTGGCCAGAGATCGTCATAATCCTTGGACTCGAAATGACGACCGGTTTCTGATCCAGCAGTGCCTTCGTCAAAGTTTCACTTCGCTTCGGAGTGAGCAGCGACCATTTCATACCATCAGCCAGCGAGTGAAATCCGTCGTATTCTCCAGTCACCTTCAATTGTTCGTCAGTTGTCAACTTGACGAGCAGCGATGTTATCTGGATGTTCGCAGTCTGCCCTTTTCGCAACTTGATGATGAGATCCGTAATCTCATCATGAGCCTTGAATGTCTGACGAATCAAGAGTGATTTGGACTCAACATCTGGTGAAATGACTGCTTTATTCCCCCATGATTCTGGCTCAACGGAAGCCTTGATCAGTTCGACGAGCGGTGCAAAGTCTTCTTTCGTATAAACCGGACTCATTGCTCGCTCGGTTGTCGGCGGGGCCGGTTGTGCAACGGGGGATTTTTCTGGAACCGTACCGGATTCTTCTGTTGCTGCTTCATGTGGTGCCTCTGGCCGACTTCCGCCAACTTCGTTGTTTCGCAGAATTGGCGCGACCAGATCGGCAACTGGATACGACATCAGAACGAACACGGAAGCCTCGGTCGCTTTTGGCTTCACGTCTGCCACATCATTTTTGATCACAACCTCAACGGTGTAGGTTTCCTTATTTTCATCCTCAATTGAAAACGTCGTTCGCCCCGGTTTAATCGCGGAGACCTTAATCGCCTTCAGATTTCCCTCTACGACACTCACAAAAATGAGATCACTATCGAATCCGATCACTCGACGAATACGAGCCGTATGTTCGTGGGTTTTGGAAGTCCCGCTGCTTAGCGCAATCTGTACGTCAGCAGGTGGTGCAGATCCCGCTGATTGAACCTCAACCTCAGGCAACTGGACGTGACCGTCTGCGATTTGTTGTTCTTTTTTTGGTGCGACCGCGCCTGCTGAAAATGGAACATTCTTCGCAGCGTCCTCGGCGGTCATTATGGTGATAATGTCACCATCGTTGACAACGCGATTCAGCTTGCCGGTCGAATCATCGAGCAGAAGTCGCAGAGACATGGAGACGGGATTCGCTTTGCCCAGGCGGATGTCGGGGTTGGTGATTGCGATATGGATTTCTCCCGGAGCCATGGATGCGTCTTCGAGTTCGATGACGTCACGGAGACGGATCTCTGTATCGAGTACGTGCCAGCCGTGGTTTTTTACACGGCCGAATATGCAGTAGCTCGGTGCCGAATCTTTCGATCGGCCTCGGCCCCAAAACTTCTCCTGATCGCTAACCTGGATGCACAGAGCTTCGTGTTCAATTTGAAGATCCAGACCCAATGGTTCAATGATCGCGATGATCGCATCCTTGAACGGCCGATTCTGGCAATGGTACGTGATCGCGTTAGTTGGGTTTCCGAGTCCGGCACTTTCGACTGCCGACGTTTTAAGAACGACATTTAAAGTATTTTTACGTGATAGCTCACGCAGAAAATCCTGGAGCGTTACTCCTTCAAGGTTCAGTGTAATGGTCTTTCGTAGTTCCGCATGGATCAGCAGTTGCAAGCAGTGGTCGCGAATAACCGTTTCCTGTTCTGCGATCGCCTTCGGCAGGCCGGCTGTGTACGGAGACACGATAGTGTGCAGAGACGTCTGATACAAGATGCCATTTGTCGCCGGATGAGCTGCCCTGAGTTTTTCGATTTGCATCGCGAGGGATTTCAAATTCTCATCAGAAATTGCGACACCAGGTTGCTGTTTCTCGCGGATGGATTTGAGAATCTCCTCATCGCGGGCGGCGAGTGCGACAGCGCGTTCGTCAAGCACAGACTTAGGGATCTCAATGTGAAAATACTGTCTAAGGAAGTCATCGAACACAAATGTCGGCAGTTGATTCTTGATCGTATCAATAGTCAGCGTGCGTCGCTGCTTGCCTGTCATTTTGGGAATATGTTCCACCATAAACGCTGCGACTGAGTCTCCCAGCAGGGATGCGACTGTAATCGGCCTGCCAGCAACTGAAACGACCACATCACTCATTTCAATCGGAGCGTCGGCCGAAAGAACGAACGAGTCATTCAGATGAATGTCTTCAGCGACCGACTGCTTGAACAACGTATCGGTCTCCAGAACAATCTCGTCGCCCTGGACGAGATGAATATTTTGATCAACACCACGTTCGAGTCGATCCAGACTCAATTGAATGATGCTGGCTCCTCGGAAACTACGGCGATTCCTGATTACGAAAACTGTGTTCGCAGCTTTTTCCGTCGCACCAGCCGACCGGACAGCATCCAAAACGCGCGAGTCGCTGTTCGCCGGGAATTCATAGTCGCCGGGCTTCTGGATGAGCCCCTTTACTTTCACGACGACTGCCTGTCCGCCGAGCTTGTCTGTTGTCTTCGCATCCTGTGCCATTGCAGCAACGCGATCAAGATACAGACTCATCGCCATGACCGATTCATGGAATGGCGGCTGAGTATCGGTGACGTTGAATTGAAGCAGCAGATCATTTGCGGCGGACTCAACCGACTGGCGAATCCGTTCGTCCTTCAACTGATCGTCTGAAAACGCCACGAGGGCAAACAGCAGCGATTGACGGCTATGAAATTTCATCGCGTCTCCAAAGTGCGGCACCACGTGAATGCGTTTTACACGATTCAGTTCAAATTTTAGCAGCTCCAATCGCTTTTGTTCAGCTTTAAGCAGGTCCAATCGCTCCGTCAGGCTCGCAGAAGGAAAGACATATTGCCGGGGCTCATATTTCAGGTATGGAAAGCGAATCGACGCCAAAGATTTGAGTGCAAATGTGCCATTGTCGCCGTTTCTCGTCGCTACGCCTTTTATTTTTTCATCCGCTTCCAACCACACGCCTTCCAGTGGCTTACCAGTTTTCAGGTATTCATTTCGAGCAAACGCAATTGCCAAGAGATCTATTGCGCCGAGGGCCGTTGAAGGCTTGTCCATCGTGACTTGAACCAATCGGTCGATGCTCCAGGATTCTCCCTTCGCATTGTCCCACTTTGCATCAAGCGGCGCGTAGTGACATAGCGCGTAAAGAGTCCACGGCGAAAGTCGTTTTTCATTCACCGTCATCAGCAAATGCCGAATCATGGCATTCATTGTGATCGGGCCGTCCGCTGTGGGAAATGTGGCTTCGAGCGGAACATCATTCATTGCCAACGCCGCGAAAAACTGTTGAGCTTGATCGTCGAAGTAAATCGGTGCCGGAGCTGGATTCGGCTGGCCGCCGTGTTCTGTTTTCTGAAACCAAGGTGCCCCAACAAACTGTGGGTTGCTCTGAATCCATTCCAGAGCGTTCACAACCTTGTCACCATCTCGGAAAACAAAATCTTCCTGCATCGCCATCAGGCCATTCATCACCTGCCACGGTGTTTGTTGATCTGACAGCAAAAGCCGTTTTCGCGACACCTCACGGGCATCCCACACGATTTTGACGAGCGAATCAGAGGACTCGCGAACGAACTGTGGTACTGGAAGCTCGGGAATGGTCGAGGAGTTGGAAGCTTCTGTGGATAGCAATTGCATCTCCGCCGACGCAGCGTTTTGATCAGCGGGCGAAGCAAGAGTCGCTGCATCATCAGCATCTTTAGACTCTGCTGTCTGAGCCGTTTCTTCCGGCAGCGACTTTGACACAGCCCCCGGCAATACGATGATCGCCAGTGCCGCCACAGCCAGCCAGCACCAGAGTGGGGTGCGTTTGTTGAGTCCGGTTTTTAGTGACATGATGCGTTCCATCCTTTGAGTTGTGATTTCCACTGGCTTCATGCCGGGGAAGACGGGGATCGGTTGAAGTGTGTGTTTACTTTCAATCACAGCCAGCAGGCTGCGAGCGTATTGACCTGGTGTACATCCAAGTTCCGCGATGACTTGTTCATCACAGCAGCGCTCGGCTTCGCGAGACAGCCAACGGTTTGCAAACCACACGGCCGGATGAAACCACCATAGGCTTTGTGCGATCACTTGCAGCATTCCGAAACGCAAGTCGCCTCGGCGAATGTGGAGCAGTTCGTGGGCGAGGATGGGATCGAGAAACTGCAGGTCCCGCTGGCCGAGCGGGACTTCGCAGCTTGCTGCTACCAGCGATCGGTCAAGGTCGAATGGACGCAACGCGAGGACGGGGACTACGTGTTCATTCTGTGGCGAATGCGGCAGACAACTCGGTACAACTACATTCGACGCCGTGATCTCCGTCTGCCTGATTTCCGATTGGAACATCGACTGGTCGCAGGTCGCAGCGAGCTGCGAAGTCCTTTCCGGCAGAAAGGACCTACCTAACAAACACCTTGGCAGCACTATCGTATGTCGCAGCAACCCAAGCACGGCAGGGCCGAAGAGGACGTTGGAGACGACGATGCGGGGGACTCGACGGATGTTAAGTTGCTTCGCGAGTTGCTGCAGTCGCTCGTTCAATGCGTCGTCGAATTCTGCGGTGCGATGGCGTTGAATCAATCTCAGACATCGAACACAACGGACGACGATGATCAGCAGAGTCAACATTGCTCCCACGGCGACAAAAATCAGCAATCGCTGCGGCCACGATGATGGGCCGATTTCGATCTCGGCTACGGTTGTGATTGCTTGCTCGATTGTTGGTGTTTCTGCCACGAATTCGATCGACGCCTCTACCGTGGGTTCTTCCGCCAGCGTAATTTCAGCCTGAGGCGATGTAGAGTCGTCGAATTCAGGTAGTGGATCGATTGCCGGTTCGATTCCTTGAAACGTTTCAACGATCAGCGGCTCCGCGTTCGCAGTTGGCAGCGTTGTCTCAGGCAGAAATTCGGACGGTTCCGACGCCGGTGTGGAATTTTCGGTTTCGTCGTCAACAAGAATCTGAAGCTGACTGAAGACTCCGAACGAACTCGACCAAATCGGGGGCGTGACGCATTTGATCAGCACAAGAATCCACATCGCATGAGCCAGATGCGGACGGTTTTTCGCGATGAATCTCGTGGCGAAGGCGAAGATCACTGCCAGTAGCAAAATCTGCCCCGATTGATTCAGCAGCAATGTCAGAAGACGATCATTCATGCTTGATCTCCTTCCAGTCGATCCAGCAACTGCCGAAGCTGATCAATGTCATCGGCAGAGAACTTTCGTTCTTCCACCAAGTGCTTCATCAGCGGCATTGCTTGACCATCAAACAGCAGATCGACCATCTCGCCGACCGTTTCGCGGATTACCGTTTGAGGTCGCACTTTTGGGGAATAAACGCGATTGCGACCTTCCAGCCGAGCGTTGAGATAACCTTTGTCTTCCAGGCGGCGGAGGTAAGTCTGCACAGTTGTGAAATCGATATCACGACCGGCTGGCAACGCTTCGAAGACTTGCCGAACTCCGGCGTTCTTCAGATTCCAGACAATTCGAGCAATCTCCAGCTCGGCCTTTGACAACCCTGGTCTCGGCGGCATTTTGCGACCTCCTGTCCCTTTTTACACACAACTACAAATGTCAGTGATGTGCGAAGTGTATACGTACATTTGTAGCTGTGTCAAGGCGGGCCGAGGGGCAGCGCCGTTAAGGATTAATTTACGACGCCTCGCCGCCGGGCCAAGCCTGACCATCGCACCAGTGCGATAGTGGCAGAATCATGTTAGACAAGAAAATGGCTGCTATTTTACTGCCCAGCATTTTTCTGCCACAATCGTCCTTTCTTGCTTGACGATCGAGCAACTTTGAAAGAGTGCCCAAAAGAAATTTGTGGAACGGCAGTAGGGTGGGACAAATAGCAATCGTCTGAAAATGTTCTTCGGTGCCCTTTGTTCCGGAAAAGGGCGCATCGTTTGACCCGACTCGTAGAGGAGGCTTTCTGACAGCTGCACTTTGTGCAGTCGGCCTCCTCTCCGAGTCGGGTCAAACGACATCTTCCGCTGACAACAAAAATCTCCTTTGAAAAATCTCCGAATTTCTTCGAAACTGCTATTTGTCGCGCACTCCAGCGCCGGCCCACCGATGGCAGAACTTTCACCATGGTGGGCCGGCGCGGCTTAGCTGCCGGTTGTCCCACCCGAAATATAGAATGCTGGGAATTGTCCGATTGAGTCTGTCGCCAGCGGTTTATGGGCATTATGCGGGGAGAATGTTACAACGGTGGTTCCGCAGAATGCAAAATCCGATTTGACGGTTGAATTGAGCAGCCTCAGGTTGTGATAATATGGACTCCCCGCAGACGCTACGCCACCCAATCCCACCGCAGATTACCTCCCCCATGAAAATCCTCATACAGACCGCCTTTTTTTGGGCTGTGACGATTTCTTCCGCTTTGACAAGTTCGACGGCTTTGCATGCTGCGGATGAAGACGGCGTGCAGTTCTTCGAACGGAAGATTCGCCCGGTCCTCGTGCAGCACTGCTACAGTTGTCACTCGGTCGAAGCCCGGGATCAGAAGAAACTGCAGGGCGAGCTGTATCTTGACTCAGCGGCGGGCGTCGCGGCGGGCGGTGAATCGGGTGAGATGGTGTTGGTGAAGGGGAAGTCCGCAGAGAGTCTGCTGCTCAAAGCCCTGAAGTACGATGGCATGGAAATGCCGCCGACCGGCAAGCTTCCCGACGACGTCATTGCCGACTTCGCAAAATGGATTGATCTAGGAGCACCTGATCCGCGAGAAGGCGATGCACCGGTCAAAGCGAAGCGTGAGATCAACATTGACGAAGGCAAGCAGTGGTGGGCGTTTCAGCCACTGAAGGAAGTGGCTTTGCCCGACGCTCAGAAGCCAGTCGATGGTTTCATTAGACAGGCTCAACAGGCGCAAGGCTTGAAGCCAAATCATCCGGCCAGCAGGGAGAAGCTGATCCGTCGAGCGTTTTTCGATCTGATCGGTTTGCCACCGACACCGGAACAGGTTTCAGCATTCGTCGCGGACACGTCACCGCAGGCGTTTGAGAAAGTCGTCGATGAGCTTCTCGCAAAGCCTGCTTATGGTGAGCGCTGGGCGCGTCACTGGCTCGACGCCGCGCGTTTCGCGGAGAGCGGCGGATATGAATTTGATGGCTTTCGTCCGGGAGCGTATCACTATCGCGACTGGGTCATTCGAGCACTCAACGATGATATGCCATACGACCAGTTTGTGAGGATGCAACTGGCTGGTGACGTGCTCGTTCCCGATGACATCGAAGGAGCCGCTGCAACCGGATTTCTTGTCGCCGGGCCGTATCCAGGGCAGATCACGGCCAAGACTGTCGAGCGGATTCGTTACGACCAGCTCGACGACATGATGATGACAATTGGCGGGTCCATGCTGGGACTGACG
>Ga0105054_10012675_pt1 | contig 10278 bp, 8 predicted proteins | sample BON02_FD_78091 | JGI IMG/M metagenome (GOLD analysis project Ga0105054, IMG submission 78091) | Freshwater microbial communities from Lake Bonney liftoff mats and glacier meltwater in Antarctica - BON-02 (megahit assembly) | ecosystem: Environmental > Aquatic > Freshwater > Ice > Glacier... | reverse complement strand
GATTGCCATCAGGCTCTTTTCTTTCAACAAGATACTCTTGTTTATTAAGAAATTAGCATTTGATGGCTTTTATCCACTACTAGTAGTTTTAAAAAAATCGATTTTTGTTGTTGTTTAAAAGAAAAAGTGAAATAAAAAATTTTGAAACAATTTGTTCTTTAAAGGAGAAACGGTTACAACAGTTTCAAAATAGAATGGCAGAGACCAAGTCTGCAGAAAAAGCGGCAAAAGAACTCGCTCGTAATAAGCAAGGGGAATGCGTACGTGTGGTTGTACGTGTGCGTCCATTGAGCAGCTCCGAGAAGCAAGAGGGGTTCGTAGCAGCAGCTGTTGTTGATGAATCAAGAGGTTCGATCACGCTCAAGAATCCTAATGCATCTGATGCAGAACCTCCGAAAGTGTTTACTTTTGATCAGGTATATGGACCTACTGCAATCCAAAAGAACATCTACGATAGAACCGCTGCAGCTATTGTAGAAAGTGTTATGGAGGGCTACAATGGAACTATATTCGCGTATGGTCAGACTGGTGCCGGCAAAACACACACAATGGAAGGCTGTAGAGATCCTCCTGATTTGAAAGGAATCATTCCGAATTCATTCAAGCACATTTTTGACAAAATAAGTGTGGAAGGTTCTGATAAAAAGAAATACCTTGTAAGAGCCTCCTACCTTGAAATTTACATGGAGGAGATCAGAGACCTTCTGGCTAATAACCCTAAAAACAAGCTGGATCTGAAAGAGAGTGTAGACCACGGAGTCTATGTGAAGGACCAAAGGGTTGAGATCGTGAAGAGCATTGCCGAGATAGACCGTCTAATGCAGGAAGGAAACGGAAAAAGAAAAGTTGGAGCTACAAGAATGAATCAAACATCCTCTAGATCGCATTCCATTTTTTCTATTATCGTAGAAACCAGTCAAGAAGATCCGTTGACTGGCGAGGCTCATATTCGTGTTGGAAAACTCAATCTCGTCGATCTTGCAGGGTCAGAACGACAATCGAAAACAGGGGCCACTGGAGAACGTTTGGAAGAAGCTACAAAGATCAATCTTTCACTTTCTGCGCTTGGAAATGTAATTTCTGCATTGGTGGAGTCAAAATCTCAGCACATTCCTTATCGTGATTCAAAACTGACCAGATTATTGCAGGACTCGCTGGGAGGAAATACGAAGACAGTGATGTTTGCAAACTGTGGACCAGCGAATTACAATTACGATGAGACTTTGAGCACTCTTCGTTATGCGAACCGGGCTAAAAAAATTAAAAACAAGCCCAAGATCAACGAAGACCCGAAGGATGCAATGTTACGCGAATTCCAAGAAGAAATTACTCGTTTGAAACAGCAGCTTCAAAATGGGATTGACCCTTCCACTGGCGGCTACATTGGTGGTGGTGGAGGAGGAGGTGGAGGAGAGGGGATGCTTGATTCTCGGCAGATGGAGGAGATGAAAGAAGAGCTTCAAAAACAAGCAGAACAAGAGAAACGTCACATAAAGAAAGAAGCTCAAGCTGAATTAGAGCGACTTACAAAGGAAAAGATGATGTCCGAAAAAGAACGAAATGAGTTGAAAGAAAAACTTGAAAGAGAAGGTCAACAAGCACTGCGTGCAAAACAAGCAAAAGAAGCATTACAGAAGAAATTGAAGGCCATGGAGGAGAAGCTTCTTATCGGAGGTATTATTATGGACAAAGCTGCAAAACAAGAAGCGGAACTGCGACAAGCTGAAGTAGAATTGGAAGAACGCAGAGTACAAGAAAGGATTTTGGCCCGGAAAGTGATCGAAAAAGAAGAAGAAATGCTTTTAAAAGAGGAACAGTATTCTTCACTACAGGACGAAGTGGAACACAAAACCAAAAAACTTAAAAAATTGTGGGATAAGCACAAGAGTATGAAAACAGAGATTAAAGATATCCAAGACGACTTCCAGCGTGAAAGAGAAGACATGCTGTACACCATTCGTGAATTGACTCAACAATTAAAGTTGAAGCAAATATTCATTGAAAACTTCATCCCTGCGGATGCAGTAGACAAGCTGGCAGCAAGAGCGCACTATGATAAAAAGAGTGATCAATGGATTGTCTCGCGGATTGAATTCGCCGGGAATCAATTGCGCCCTCGCCGTCCTATTAGTAGCTCGTTGCTGCGACGACCAGAAACCGATTTCGCCATGCAGAGGAAGCAATTCGATAATAACCCTCGGTTCAAGCCGGAAAATGCCGCGGTTCTCGATTTGGACATGCCCGAAAGAACTACTCAGGAGTTTGAAGGAGCCGCGATGTCACAGCGCGTACAAGCTGCACTTAGTGCGGCGCTCGAAGGTGAAGAGCAAGAAGTATCATTTGTCCCAGCTCCCGAGAATTTACCAGGGTTTAATCCATATATGAGCTACGAAGAAACTTCACGAAAGGAGGAAAAGTCGAGAAAAAAGAGTTCCTCTTCAAAATCATCGGTTTCAAAATCGTCCAAACGTCCTGGAACTGCCTCCAGAAATGGAAGACGTTCAAGTAGAGATCCAATACAAGAACCAGTATATGCTACTCAAGGATATTCAGGACGTATGATCGACAATGAAGAAAAAGATGTGGATGAGTTATATCCCACCGCACGCGGTCTTGTTTCAAGATCCTAAAAATAAGAAATAGTTTCTATCTATCATTCCCTTCAAAACTGAGTAGTGGATGGACCTCGTCAATCACTAATTCTTCTTTTACTTTTAAAAAAACAAGAGTATATTGGTGAAAGAAAAAAGCCTGATTGCAATCTTTTCATGAAAGTTGCATTCTTCCGAAAGAAGAAACCCTTGCTTTCCCATGTTGCTTATCAATATCATTGATCTATGTGGTCTGAAAAAAATTCAAAATTCAAATTTTGTTTTTTTTGCCAGCCTGGAGCTTATTAGGAACATATATACTTGAATCGTCACATGTGGAGATTTGTTTTTGTCATTTTTGTACTGGCATCAGCTCACGCTGTGAAAACTTGCGAGGAGTTAAACGCATTGACTGACAGTGGGAGTGTATGGGTTGTTAATCAAAGTGGATCGCGTTCTACCAAGGCATTGGAAGCCGCATTCAAAGGGACTGGCATCAAATTCGTTTCCTCCTCTACTCGATGTCACGGTAAAACAGATTTTTCGTCGTATGGCTCGTTTAAACCAATTTCATTGCCGAATGGAGACGACATCGCAACAGTTGCTTCCATTTTCAAGGAGCTGTCATCAAGAGTTCTTCAACTGTTGCCTAAGAAAAAGAAGAACAAGCAAACAGGCCTACCACTGGATATCACAGACAAGAACTTTGAAGACTCTATCCAGCGCAGTGACGATGCATTTCTAGTGGCGTTTGTAGCCCCTTGGTGCGGACACTGTCAAGCTCTCAAGGCAGAATGGGACATTGCAGCGAGGACTTTGGCGGGCAGCGGGGTTGTTATTGCCACTGTAGATGCTACTGCGAACGAAGATTTGGCTCGTCGTTTTGGTGTTCAAGGATACCCGACAATTAAGTTCTTTCCTCCTGGCGTGGCGAATAAACAAGATAATCAGGTTGAGGATTACCAGTTTGAACGAACTGCTGCTAAAATAGAGCAATGGGCGCTCGAACAGTTTGAGAAACGAGGCGGCAAGGTTACTTTGGATATTCCTGAAATTACATCTCAAGAAGAATTCGATGAAATTTGTGAAGACAAGTGCGCTTTGGTATTCTTGCCCCATATTTTAGATGGTGGTAAATCAGAACGGGACATTTTTATAGAGACAATCAAAGCAGCCCAGAAGGATTCGAGGCATATTCATTTTGGATGGCTACAAGCTGGATCTCAACCAACATGGGAATCAACCTACGGCCTCCAATTCGGGTTTCCTGCTATCCTGTATTTGAGGAAACACGAAGATAAGAAGATGGGGATGCATATGGTTGGAGGTGGATTTGATAAAAACTCACTTTCTGTTTTTGTGTCCAGTGTTAAATCACTCGGCCAGTTTTCTGAGTTTGGCTGGCCTGAAATTGAAACCACCGAGAAATGGAATGGAGAAGATCTTGTTGTAGCGGAAGAAGACGAAGATTTTGATTTGGATGCCTTCTTGAATGAAGACTAAAGTTTTGACTTCGATTGAAAGACATAGAGGAATTTCACAAATGGAAGATACCTTCCTTCATTTGATGCATTCTTATTTAAAACTTCTTATTAATGAATTAAAAATAGGTTTTCATTTTTAATATTTGGAAGAGCTATTTTAGATGAACATTAGGAAAGCGCTTGCAATTCCAGACGCACCGAATAACGCTATTGAACTCTTTTCTTGAGTTTCAACAGTGAGCCCATCAGGATTTTTCTCCCAGTAGAAGTGGCGAATTGCACCCATAAAGTGATACGTGAATGGAAACGCCACACTAAACTTTACAAGAGGACCGATTGCCGATGCACCTAAAACAGCCATTGCATTGGTCATGTCTACTCCGGCAAGAGCACCAATCCCAATTCCGTAAACACCTGTTAAATGATAAGCACAATGTTATTGAATAAACAGACTTACTTACCCACAGTGAGGAGTCCTCCAGTTACTCGGGTGGTGATGGATGAGATAGCATTGATTGGGAAAGCGTAAATCATAATGTGAGGAGAGGTTGGACGGCCTTTCGCCTCGTTGTCCCATTTTGTGGAAAATCCTCGGGATGTGTTCTGCACGATGCGATTCTGTCGAGCGAATCTGAGCGCCATATTTCGAGAGGAGAGCATCGTGTTCATGAAATGTGTTTTGTTTCTCAGGAATTTTTTTTTCTTTATTTTCAAAAGCGTTTTATTGTTTAAACACAACAAAAATCGATTTTTTTAAAGCACCACTAGTAGTGGATAAAAGCCATCAAATGCTAATTTCTTAATAAACAAGAGTATCTTGTTGAAAGAAAAGAGCCTGATGGCAATCCGTGAGGTTTTATTGGTACTTGCCTGCACCTCCTCCTATACCAGAACTAAATCCGGGCAACATGCCAGTGGAAGCAACTTCAGAAACCTTGGCATACCAGCTTGAATTGGACAGGAATTGCTGAGTGAGAAGGGTGATACATAGATTCTGAATAATCAGCACGCCACCTGTGATAACAAAGTGTTGAAGATAGTGGGCAAATAAACTAGCGATAAAAACAAGAGCAGGAAATGAGAAAAACCAAACAGACCCGAAGAACAGCAACCTTTTAAGAAAGCCTTGCATTTGCATCGAACCCTGAACTTCTGATGAAGAAATGGTTCCCAAAGTACTATATATGAACCAGAATCCGAAAATCAGCCTTTGGATAAGGAGAAACTTTCCAGCAATCCCAGCATGGTCGTGAAATGTCAGAAAATCATCTCCTTGGACTTTGTTTATGATTTGAAATATCGTTGCCATAAACCCTAAAATCAACAATACGAACAATGTGGGGGTCTCATCATCCAAGTTAGGTTTATTCATCAATTGTCTCAAATAACTCGGGGCTTTTCCGTTTTGGCGCCTGGAAAAGTCTACCAACGTCCATCCATTCCCAAGACATAACAATGCAAACTCTATAACAAGCTGAGATATTCCCTCGAAGAAATCGGAAAAGAAATCCAAGATAAAAATGCCAGACCCGTTTTGCATGTAAACAAACAGATGCAATATCTCACACGCCATTGAAATCATTTGCATCAAATACGCAATCGAAAGAGCTTTTATAATACCGTGTGAATCAAAGAAAAGTCCATTTCCGGTTTTCTTTTTGTAGGCCGACGTGTTGGAAATCCAAAAATAGAACATCATACAGGCCACGATTACATATATATACGGAAGCCATGATTCCTCTGCTGGAAGATGAGAATCACCTGGATTTCTCATGTCAAACGTGTAGGTAAATTGCGTGGTTCGCGACCGTCTGCTGGCTCCAGCTATTGTTTTTGGCTCATCGGTTTCAAGTTTCTCGTCACCGTTGTCGAACCCCCTGCAGTCAGCAATAACAAAATACCATCCGTAAGTTCTTACATGATGAGTAATTCTCCATTTAAAGGACCATTTATTGTAACCTTTATTTTCGTCATACTCAGGTTCGAAACCTGTTGCCGTTCCGACCCCGCTAGATTTGTAACCCTCTTTACCAATCGGGATTCGAGTATGGGCATGCTTCACCTTCTGGCAATCTGGTTCGTTATGATATGCCGTCATCCAATTTGTGTCCATGAAAAGATACACGGAGCCTTTTGGTTCATTGTAGTAGGTGATGTTCCCAACAACGGAAGCTTCACCTGGAACGAAACTGAACTTGGTTACTTCAGTGATTCTGTATCCTCCGAAATAACCGCGTCCGCTAACTACTTTACCTGAAGCATGAATCAACAGTAAACTCGGTATCACACCACACAACTTCATTTTAAACAACTACTACAAGATACACAAACACATCTATGGTAGACCCTGTTGTAAAAACTTGTTTGCGTGAAGATGCCACTCCCTCCTCCGTTTCCTCCTAGTTCTCGACGGACCTCGAGAGCAATTGCGGCACCTCCGAATGTTCGCCCTCCGAGTGATCAGCCTCCAACTCCTAAAGGTGATCTTGCGAAACGAGGTTTTGAAACTCCATTGATAAGTCAATACGAACAGATATTTCAAGTTCTTGATGCTGATAATGATGGAATGCTCACAATGGAAGATATTGGAGCTATATTACCCACTGCTTCTAAAGATGAGCTATCTTGGGTACTTCACCAATTTGTTCCTAATCAAGTTTCAATCATGCAAGATGGACCGCTTAAAGTGGATATCGTCACCTTCGTGCGGATTTGCGAGCAACGAAGAACGACAGAGTGGGCAGATGCATATGGCTTTGCCCGAGATAGCATCTACGAGGAAATTCAAAGTAGTAAAAAAGACATTGATGCAATAATGAAGGATAGGTTTTGGGCACAAATAACCCCAGCTGAAGGCCTAGAAATGAAAAACCTGCTTGAAAATCGCGATGAGTTCGTTAAAATATTCACAGATGTTCAATCATCCGATGTTATTAGAAAGAAAGCCCATCCACTTAGTGTTAAGCAAAGTGGAATCTCATTTTGGGATGGAAAAGGCTCTCCTCGTAAACTAACAGTTGCAAGTCCTTCCCTTGAAGAAACTAAATTTCCGCCTCCTCCGCCTCCTGAAAGGATAGGACATTAATTATTGATCTTGAAAAACAGTTAACGCGGCTAAAGCTTCAAGTGTTCGATCAAAAATATAACTGTCAGAGGGATTAGAATCTGATTTGGTTTTCGCACATTCCATACAAAGCCGATCTCCACTTAGTTCTATGAATAGTTTCCTACAGACGCAGTCACAGGCCTTGCATTGTAATGCTTTTTTTAAACCTTTGTCAATTCTACTTGCCTCTCGTTTCATTCTTTTGATTTCGTTCCGTAAATCTTCAACAGTTTCTGACAACATCAAAGTCGAATTCATTGTTTTCGCTAATTGCACTTGGTATTGGTTTTCACGCATGATATTTTTTTTCAACTCCGCTACAATATCCTTCATTTGTTGCTTGTGCTTGCTTTTTTGTCGAGATAGCTCGAACTCATGCTGGCTTTTCATTCGTTTAAGCTTGTTTTTGAACTCTGTTATCATGACAGATGTTTGTTTCTCTGTCACCAATTGAATAGTTTTTTCGTGTTCCGTCACGGTCACTCCATCTGTACCTGTTTTTTCAGCTTTCGATAACCAGCGGTCTTTCATTATATTGCGAGTTGCATGCCTACTTGTTGGCGCATACTGCTCTAACACAGAAATACGATCCTTGATACTCCATTCGCTCATAGCAGAACAGCGTAAAAGTGACTCCATTCTGAAAATCCGAAAATCGTAACGGACATATCTCTACACTACTATTAATTTTATGTTCACCTATACGATTTTATGAGGAGTGGTTATACAGCTATTAAATAATACGCTAACCGGTTGGGTAGATATGGCTAGAAAGATATTAACTTATAGGGTCAGGCCTCGCGTGATCCAAAAGTGAACTGCTCGCAGTCCACTTAAGATGATCTCAAGTCCCATCCCCGAGGCGCATGCCCCAGTTACTATTCTTCATGCCGCTACCCCAGCGTTTCCTCGTAGCTTCAGTCATTCCCAGACTGCATCGTACTTGTTCGTGTTTCCCACTCTCCGCAGAGGTGTCGCTCGAGCGCCCAATGTAGCCTATCTAGGTTTACCTTTACTACCGGCTTTGCATCCATCGACTCCTGCAATGAACCGGTTTGATGGTCGCGTTGCTGGCTCTCAACTTTGTCAGCTCCATACCTGAGGCTTCCAGCAACACTGTTGCCAAGCTCTTTGGTATGCAGAGGGACTCTCGTTACTGGCCCAGCACCCGCTTCCACCTCGCTATGTGCCAGTTGGTGATACGCCCTAGAACATAGTATTTCACCCAGGTGTTAATTTCGATGTTTCCCATCAGCTCTGTCCTACTAGCTTGGTTCATGAATGTCACCCACTTGCTCCATCCAGCTTCGTATGTTTCTGAGAGTTTTCTCTTCGCAGCTCCCACGAGAACATATATGTTTTCTTCCTGGGTCGCTAGCACTTCCTCTATCTTGGCCCAGTGTACAGCTTGAAATTCCTGTGTGATCAAGTTAGTGTATTCACTTAGTGTTTCTTTGACGACTCTCGATGATGGCATCCGCTAGGTAGTTTTCGGCCGTGGGGATCCATATTGGGCTCGTTGAAATATTGACAACTTTCCATGTTGCTTCTAGTGCCTCGTTTCCATTATACTCCCTTCTGATTCGTACCTCTCCAGGTTAATTGAGACTTTCCATCTCAAGTGGAATCTGAAAACTAGCCCTCTCAGGTCTGCTTGTCTTGTCGCCAGAAATCCATATTCGACAATAGTCACTGTTTCTACTGTCTTATCTCGTTGCCCTTCGCAATGTATCTGAACATTGCCCATTGTAGCGCCAGTGAGAACCTCGAGATACGTGCTGCCGATGTTGCTACTCAACTCAAGCGCCGCCTGCTGATACAGAATGTTTCCCTATGCAAACAGCAGCGCTTTGGTCTCCTTCTTCTCGGATCACAGCAGCCTGTACTCGGCCTTGATATCTATCATCATCAATCCCAGTTCGCAGTTTGACCTCAGTGGATACCGCAACTTCCTGATGGCGTTTGCGGCATCCATTGTATCTCCCTTTGGCACTACTGCTAACGGGTAAAGTAAAGCTATCCTTCTACCATTCCTTTCCAAGAAGTTCTTGAACTCGTCTGTGTTTCCACAATCTGCCAATTCAATTATTCTATGACGGGATAGTTTTCGCTTGCCTCATTGTTTCTCGCAACCGCTGTGTTTTCAAGTTTTGAATTTTCACCAAGCATATGGTGGAGGGCTTTCCGTGCAATAAACTCGCTGGGAAGCCGTTTCTCTCTCACTACCTCCATAATTTCTGATCCTCCTCCAGCGTTGAATTGAGGCTTTCACCGGTATCACACGTTTCCATGCAGCACGGTAGCCTGCTGAATTCGGCTGATATAATTACTGGTATCTTTAGCTGCCTGGGTAGTTGTTGCATGTCGTTGTCATGAGGCTTGGGGACGTATTGTGATCCTCATCCAATATAGCCTCCAGCTGCGAAATCTCTTAATGTTCGTTTATCTTGTGCGTCTTTCCCTGACCGGCGAATGCCCAATCGTTGAAGTCTGCTGGATTGCTGGGAATCGGTTACTCTACGAATTTCTTTGCTTTCTCACCTTGGATATGCACTGGTCTGCCCCACTCGAGCGCCCAATGTAGCCTGGTTTACCTTTACTACCGGCTTCGCGTCCATCGACTCCTGCAATGGGTTGATCAAATACAAGCTGAAGAAATTGAAAGACTTCCAGAACATTAGTGACGACAAGAAAAAATTCAGGGACACCTTAACCGCCAAGGGAGTTCCAGACTCGATTTGCGACTTGCTGTTTGAAAAGTATATTGTAGAAGCTACCGTGTTGGAAGCCATTGGGAAGCATGCCTTCTTGAAGGAAGTCAAAGGGTTGATCGACGAAGAAATGCCTAGTTTAAGGAAACAGGAGGTGTATTTTGTACTTTTTAGTTTGATGAAATATCATGCCACCACAAAATTTCAGCTCCAGAACATCAGTGATAGCAAGAAAGAATTTGCATAGAGATTTTCAGCAGAAGGTATTCACAAGGCAATTTGTGACTTGCTGTTTGAAAAGTACGTGGCGAAGCGGAGTGACGAAAGTGACGTTTACGGCTTTCGAAAGTTATTCAGCCAAGAAGATGACGATATTCATCGTCTAG
>Ga0105054_10012671_pt1 | contig 10281 bp, 10 predicted proteins | sample BON02_FD_78091 | JGI IMG/M metagenome (GOLD analysis project Ga0105054, IMG submission 78091) | Freshwater microbial communities from Lake Bonney liftoff mats and glacier meltwater in Antarctica - BON-02 (megahit assembly) | ecosystem: Environmental > Aquatic > Freshwater > Ice > Glacier... | reverse complement strand
TGTCTTGCGAGAAGGAATGTTTAGGTGCGAGCGACGAGAGTATTTATGAGTGAGTTCGAGTAAGGAGATTGTTTGTTGCCAACTCCAGACACCTTCTTTTAGCGAGAATAAAAACACCAAAAACTCACAGAAAATACCCGAAAGTGCTGTCTCCTGCACGCTACTAATGTCAGGTTTTCAAATTCTCGCGGCTGACGCCACATTTCAAAATCGCGCTGCGCGCGATTTTTTTACGCACCCAACCAAAAAAAATGCCCTATCATTCCCAAATTTTTGCCAGAAAGCCTGGTCCCCAGTACACCATCAACGGTGCCTTGCGCGGTGAGGTTGGTCATGGCGCTGGCAAACGCTGGAAAGTTCGTGTCCAGACTGGTCTGAGCCTGTTTGGCAGTGCGTGCCGCTTGCCCTTGCCGATGCCGCACCTGCAGTGCACGTGGGCGAGGGCTCATCCTTGATGCACGAGGCGCCGCTGCCGCGCTGCACTGTCACTGGTGTGGTGATTGTTGTGAGTTTGCCGCGCGTGCTGGGTGTTCTGGCTGTGAAACCAGCTGTGCAGCTGTGGGCACTCGGCGCGGCATGGGTGAGTACATCGTGCGAAGTGATCGCTGAGATGGTTGCTGTTCGTGGTCAATTTGATTTCGCCAGTCCAATTTTTTGGGCGCCCCGAAATTCTCCTCTTAAATTTCGGCAGAGGGTCGAAAAAGCACGGATTTTTCGCCAGAATTTTGCATGCAGGGCGAATGTACGAAGGGTGATGCTCGAATTTACTGTGTTTAAGGATGAGCTTTGTCGTTTAATGCGTACACTCAGATTGATGCGCATTGAAAGTTGTCTGAAAACGCGATTGATGCGCGAGCAATTCAACAATTAGAGGGGGGTGGTGCCAAAATTGGGTCATTTCCCGTATAGATTTTAATCAACTGTTGTAATGTAATAAATAGATGAGCAAATCTTCGTGGGGATCAGGGGGTCAGTAGTAAAATGATGCGCATGAACAGCGCACCTTACACAAGGAAAGTGGTCAATTCCCCCTTATTTTACCCTTAAGAACAAGGAAATAAAGAACTAATTTTGCATGGTTTGCACATATTTGGTACATTCTACAGACAAGAATACACAAGTGACCATTTCTAGAGTACTTTGATCGAAAAAATTGATGCGCATCATGTAGATTCTTTATTTTGAACCATGAATAAATTTTGGTTCAGTTCAGCATTTATTTTTAAGTCCGATTGGGGCCCGAACCCTTAAGATGCCCGTCCCTTACTCGCCTCCCAATGTGGTGCAGTTCCGCAGGCATTTTTTTCCCCATTTTTGAACGAGTTTGACTTTGCGGATTCGAAAGTACTTTGCGGATTTGCGAGGAAAAATCCCACGACATTCGGTGCGACAAAAGGGACTAAGCGTGCAAACTTAAAAACAAGCAGCATACTCTGCCTTCTGAGCATGGACAGATATGGGGCACCAATATGACAATCAATGAGGTCCACTTCTCTCAAAATACTTGAAATGTGATGCACGCGCATCAATCTTGTTGCCAGAAACAGTGTTTAACACTGATAAGGTCTGGATCCAAGAGACTTTTCCAGACCAATGCCCGCCTTCTTTCATGAAGCGAAAACGTGTGATCAAAGACGCTCTTCTTTCCCTTACAACGGGGAAGAAAACGTGCAAAGTTCCGACAAATCTACACGAGAATGGCCGCTGCGCGAGGCCAACGTCTAGGTGAGCACCAAAGGCGCTCTGAATAATGGGCAAGAAACAGCAATGACACCGCGAACAACCATCTGGTGCAAACGTGCTTGTATTAAGCAAACACACGGCATTCTTACCTCGCTGTTCTTCCTCCTTCAACTACACGAGGATAAACTTTGAATAAATAGCGCTGTAGAACACCTCCCAAACTTGGCAGTGGGTCAAACACATGTACTCTGGGCGGCCCAAGGCATATTGATTAATTTTTTAATTAATTATCAATTAATTCATTCATTAATGAATTAATCAAAGATGAAGATTCTTGCCTGCGGCGCATTTTGTTCCATTAAAAAATCTGGCCTGCGGCGCATTTTCTGCCAATTAAAAAACGTGTATGACCGCAAAATTTGTCGGAAGTCGGCATTGGCACTGCGTGACCACATTCTTTTTGCAAGTCCAAAAATTGTGTACTTCTTGGAACATATACCAAATTTATACGGGACAACAAAATGCTAGCGCTCGGCGTTTGCATCCCGCAGACATGCACGCATGTTTGCCGCGTCAAAATCACAAATACAGTACTACCGACGGATCATTTCGTTTCCACAACAAAGCGTTGTAAACTGGATTCTACTGAGAATCTGTGTTGGTTCGAAAAATACCCAACACCACCTGAAGCAATCAAACACAATGATCAGTTTAGAAATACAAAGTATGATTCAAGAAAATTGTTGACGTCAACGGCCCCTAAATCTACAGAAAGTAACAGCGCTTTCACGATATTATAGTTTTTCAAAGGACTCGGCGAAATGAACCAATAACAAGAAGAAAAATTAACCCAAAAATTAGTGAATCGAGAAATAGCTACAATGTAAAAATTGGTGGTGTTGAAGTCGAAGGCATGATGATGTTAGCGAAAAAAATTGGGGCACCTGTGTGAAACTGAAGAAAAGGATAGCGTGTATGGCTTTACCGGTGCTACCACCGGATTTGAAGGTGCCAACGCCTGCTACCACCCATTGCAGCTGCAACGCCTGCTACCACCCACTGCGACACCAGGGGGTTCCTTCATATGAAGGACCCCCTGTGTTCCACAGCCAGTCTGAAATTCTACGATTTCTCTGATAAAGAAATGAAATAGGATTGGGCAGCCTAAGTAAAATCTTTATGCGTACTAATCAGATATTTCATGACTTCACCTCGCGTTCATAAATAAAAAATTCAACGCATGTTAATAGAGATCAAATAAGATATAAAGATATGAGATGTGCTTTTGCGACTTGTAGAAAGTAGGGTTCCCATTAGACGCATCACTCATCTTTATTAAACGAAAGGAGAGATACACGTACTCTTAAATATACAAAGATAACACACATGCCAGCAAATAGATAACTGGATGTAATGGGTTCTTACGCGAAATTCCATGATGATGGCAGAGCTCCCTCTTGGACTCTCCATGGGCATGAGAATGAAAAAAATTGAGACACCATAATTCTACAGATCCGTAGTTTCCGAGCCCTCATCAGGGCTCATACCCAGCGACAGCAACTTGACAAAGATGCTCTTCTTTCCCTTGCGTCTGGAAAGGACACCTGCAAGGTTTCAACAAATCTACACGAGGATGGCCGCTGTGCGAGGCCAACGTCGAGGTGAGCACGAAAGCCCGGGCGCACTGAATAATGGGCAAGAAACAGCAAAGACACCGCGAACGACCATCTGGTGCAAGCCTGTTTCAATGGTATTAAGCAAACATGCGACAAACTCACCTCGCAGTTCGTCCTCCTTCAAGTGCACGAGGATACACTTTGAATAAATGGCGTTATAGAACGCCTTCTAAACTAGAAACTCTGTTCTAGAAAATGTACCATGTCACGAACGTGACCACAGTTCTTAACGAGACTACAGTCTCACATGGAGTATCAAGAGACCTATCTCGCTAATGATAGTTTCTTTCTTTCTTGGGTGTGAATAGAAATACCCAACTCATATCTTGCTGGTGGGTACCAGTGTTAGGTTCTGGTAAAAAATGTTTGTAGGCTTTCTTGTTCAAATTTTATTATGCCAAAGTTAACTTAAAAAGTCTACCATGACAACAGACTTTGGGCTCATGCGCCTGTACACCAGTCTCCGAAAAGCTCCCAGCCAAGCTCATGCTGGCTTTTATTTAACGTGACCATGCACAACCTGCGTCCGACATGGTTTCCACATGTTTGTCACAATGCAGTGCTGTCGTTGCGACTGACATCCATTTGCGCTACTGTCAATTCATACCCAATTAGTACCTCTGCTAAAGGACCACTCTATCCCCCCACTCATTACCTTCCCTTGAAATCAGAGCTTATTGCCTAGTGGGCATCAGCTACAATTATCATAACGAAGGTCCCCAGAAGGGGACACACAGGCCTTGCCGTTTACGAGTCTTAGAGCACCAACCATATCTCTGAAGGCTTTTTGCTTTTCTGGGGAATCTTTACGTCGCGGATCCCATCTGGCATTTTTGTTGACTGGTGGCAGTCGCAATCACGGGGAGGAGCTCCAACACTGCAGTTGCCATGCGAAGTTTGCATCTTGTCGAACATGTCGCAATCACAGCGAGGTGTCTTTTTCGTTTGGCCCCCGTGCGTGCCCGGCTGTAACCTGAAACCAGATTCTATGCATTGGTTTTGTACTCCAACCCAAAGCCTGACACCCCCGATGGGTGCTCCATGTATAACCGGGAACCCAACCCGGAACCTTCGTTATGATAATCGTAGCTGATGCCCACTAAGCTATAAGCCCTGTGTACACCGTAAGATAGAATCAAGCTTGATCGCAACAGGAGTTGTCCCTGGGTATAAATGGCCCAGGTGACTAAGGCTCAAACTATCAAAATGCCTTACGTGTCCCAAGTCTTCCTTCAACAACTTGTCAAACTTCATGTTATATAAGCTGCCATGGTTGAGTCTGGGATGAAGGAGGAACTGTCAATGTTTTGTATTCATGGACAGTCCTTGAAGCGAGTACAGGTCAAGTCTAGCTGGGGTGGTAGTTGAGGTTCTTGGCATTCGCACACTCCACCTAGCTAAGTTGCAGTGTGGTCTGCGATGTATGGTATTCATGCCAGGGTCAGGGCAAAGTTGGAACGAGCGCGCAACGGCCACACGAAGTTCTGTTCATTAGACGTCATTTTTGCTCTGTATCTGTGCCCAGGTCACGGACTTTGAGACGCCCGATTTTTCGCTGTTTGCAGAGTGTGTCTGAAAGCGAAGAAAACACTGATTTTTGAAATATCGGCGGAACAACACACTCAACGCAATTGCGTTGAGAATGCGTTGATCCGACCTGCGGGGTGTCCCCAGGGTGCGTTGGGTGTGTTCTGTCTCATTTTCCGCGGCAAAAAACGCGGGGAACACGGTCCAAATGATGCCCCAGAAAAAAACAAATTGGCGAAACCGAAAAAAAAGGTGGAAAATCTGAAAAAAATTGGAACTGCAACATTTTGGTGCATCTATTTTAAGTGGGAAAAGGAAAACCGAACTAGATTCTATTTTTTTGTGTGATCATAGAATAAAAAGTTGGAAAACATCTTGTGCGGGAAAAAATAAAAACCCATGGGACTCTATTTTTGTATGACCATTAAATCAAAAAGGCTGAAAACCTCCATATCATGACAGATCTTGGCGGGCAATTGCCAGAGTCAAGGTGTTTATGGAACAGAGGGACTTCAGGGCAATTACCTGGGTGTAGAGATAGTCATTGGACATTGTGTGACCATGGAGTAAAAAATTGAAAGCCATTTTTGTCACGGTAGATCTTGGTGGCGCCTTGCGGATCCCCCTCGAAATTTTGAGATGGGTTCAATTAACCTAATTTACAATTTTGTAGGGGGAGGGCCGTTTTTGAGAAAATCAACACTAAAATGGTGCGGAGAGCAACCGCGCGGCGGTCCTAAGGGATGTATACCCCGCTCCTGCAATTGGGCGCTTGGAGGAGCGAGCTGGTACTTGTGTGTTTAAATCTTTTGAAATTTGGTAACTTGTTCCCCTCTTCAAATTATGTTAAGGGGATCCACAACACGCGGACAATAGCCAGGTTCAAGGTGTCTACATAACTGAGGGTCTTGACGGGCAACTATCCGGTGTAGTGATAGTCCGTGGGCCCCTATTTTGTGTGACCATTGAGGAAAAAGTTGAAAACCTCCATGTCACGGTAGATCTTGGCGGGTAATCAGTGCCAGGGTCAACGTGTCTCTGTAAGTGAGTGTCTTGGCGGGCAACTGCCTGGGTGTTGTCTCGGATAGTCCGTGGGCCCCTATTTTGTGTGACCATGGGGTGAAAAGTTGAAAAACTTTCATGTCACTGTGGATCTTGGCAGTCAATTGCCGCAGCCAGGCCCGGGGTCAAGGTGTCCGTATAACTTTCTTGATGATGATTGCTTTCTTTCTTTCTTGTGTGGCGATGACATAATCACTGGACTAAGCGGGTGGCGAGCGCCCGATTAATCACGTAGGACCTATAACAGAGGGTCTTGGTGGGTACCTGCGTGGATATAGATATAGTCCGTGGGCCCCTATTTTGTGTGACCATTGAACCATGGAGTAAAAGGTGAGTTGGAAAAACCTTCATGTGTGTGTTGCTTTCTTGTATTAAATCAATGCATTGGGGAATCATTATGTGTCAGTGTTACTTTGTTTTATTAAAACAATATTGGGGAATTGTTACGGCCGCCCAAGAATGCATTCATCGCACTCTTAGCGGCTGGGGTCCGCCCAACGTAAGGTAAAAGCCTTGAACTTGCCTGGCGAGTACAAATCATTATGGACCATTTCCACATCAGACACTTCATGTAAGAAATTCTGGAGTATTTTTTTGAATTCATTTACCATTTTGGTGTGGTAGATTAACTTATTTGTACCTGTAATATATTTTGCCTTGAATTTGTTTGTCTGTTTGTTTGTCTGTATAATCACCACACCACCTAGCCCTCCCGGAAAATTGACAACGCATACGAGAGGTGTGCAGTAATAAGGTGAACGTGAAATTCCCAGCACGATGGCACTCCCGCAGTGAATTCTGAGTAATACGTATACACAGAAAGACAAATCAAAAAGTAAAAGAACAAAACACACCTTCATTGTATTGGTTATTTAACTTTATTTATTCATTTTTCTTATTTATTTATTTTCTATATATGCATACACGTATATGTGCATATATATATAGATATAGATATACGTATTGTATGTTTCTTCATCATTATATATGTATATATGTATATATCTATATATGTATATAGATATATAAATTATCATATATTCTATCATTATTCAAGTTCCTATTATTTTGGATTTCATTTTGTCAACATGCGTATAGATGTACATGTATACATATACGCAAGTATACATACATATGTACATATATATATACATATACATGTATATAGACATTTTTCTTTTTCTTTTTTTTAATGTTTTAATTGATTCATTGATGTGAACTGACATGGGAGTTGGAGAACTAAATCCCTGGATTAGGAAGATGGGTACTTGAGAAGTTCAGAGAAGGGGAAAAATAATGGAGTTTAGTACCAATACTAATGACAAGGCAAAAGATCTGTTCGTGGCGTTTGGAGTGCGATTATTCTCTTCGGGCGGGTCACAGAGTTTCATCGAGAGCGAGCCAAGGAGGACGCACCAACGGCGATTGGAAATCGCCGACATCCCTCTTCATCTCGATGTCCCAGATAACCTGGGGAACCCGGATCCTCATCCTCCACCCTAACTACATCACTGGCTATTCCGGTCCCCTCCTCTTCCCCTTCGAACGGACTGTCGACTACGGCAACCGTGTCACATTTCTTTCGTGGATTTTTGTCAGTCACTGTTTTTAATTTGGGAGTTTTTATTAAGGTGGGGCTGGATATTTTTCGAACAAACGCGGATTCTCAGTGAAATCCAGTTTACAACGCATTTCATCGTATTCGTTGTTGTGGAAATACAATGATTCTGAGGTAGTACTACCGTAAAAGTGATCTTGACGTGGCAAACCTGCGGCCAGCGCTCGAGCAGGGCTGCAGAAAGCAAACGCCGAGCGCTAGAAAATCCTTTTTCGGAGGGAATTTGCTGTTTGTTCCAGATCAAAGTGTAGAACTGATTGAGATGCAGGTCTGTGCGCTTTTGGATACTCGCGAAAAGAAAACCGCTGCGCAATGCCAAATTCCCATTTTTTCTGCGGGCGAAACACGTTTTTTTCGGAAGCAATCATTGCGCAGCGGTTGTGTTTAAAAACTCTTTAAAAATGTTTTTGTCAACAGAATTCGTCGGAAGTTGGCACTTCGCAGCCACATTCCCTTTGCAAGTACCGAAGTGATACACACACCTAGATCTGACTTTCCTCTATATTTCGATTGTGAGAACATATACCAAATTCGCACGGAAAAATAAGATACTAGCGATCGGTGTTTGCTTCCTGCAACCCTGCTCGAGCGATGGCCGCAGGTTTGCCGCTCTCGTTTGAATCACTACTGAACAATTGGTTCGTTTCCATTAAGACGAATTCGATGAAATACTTTGTGAATTGAATTCCAGCGAATTCGCACGTTCGTTCAACAAAAAACAAACCTTCCTTCATTGAGATTGCGTTAATCGCACTCTTTTTGGATGAGGTCCGCCCAACGTGTAGTTAAATTCCTTGGAAATTCCGCTGGTACAAATGATTAATTACCAATCCAACCTCAGGTTCAAAATAAACTTTTCTCAGGGTACAATTTTGAGCCGATTTACCATCTGACATGGTAGACTAACTTATTTGAGCTATTAATTTAAGTAAAGTCTCGTTGCTGGACTTGTAGTACTGTAAGACTACTAACAATCCAGCAAACGAGAATTTCGTGGCGTCAGGAGTGCAATTTGGCGGCAGTGAGGGGATGGAGGCTGAGCAAGAAAGGAAAAAATAAAAAGATTTTTACCCAGCCCAAAATAAAACCCAGCCCGGGCCGGATGGCTCAAACGCCTCGGGCTGATACGTGCGACTCCATGGGCCGATTTCGTCGTTATCGGTGTTTAACTCTGTTCAACTATCACAGCAATTTTTCCATGTGTGGCACTTTCTTACAAAAATCAATCCATATTCCAGATAATCGCGGATTACTGGCGACCTCAAATGAGATCTACGATTTGAATTTGAGTGCAGTTACTCTGAGCATTTGGTCATCTCGAACTCCAGCATCGAATTTTTGTACCAAAGAATTGTACAATCCTATTTTTTTTTGGCTCAGCCTCCATCCCCTCGCGGCAGTCATTTCGGATGATTGTATCCGGGCTCCGAAACTTGAATTTTGGTTGTCATGCCGCACACAGCCAGCAAGACAAAAACAAACCGTGACGAACGTGACCTCATATGGGTGTCGGCGATGGTACCGGGACTCCCTATTGTAGACTGCGCGAGAAGCTCCAACAAACTTGCCCCAAGGTGCTCCATGCTGGGCGCAATAGATGTGACAGCAAAGACATTCTTTGAGCGTTTGTATTTGGTTCCAGGACTGGCGCCAATTGGTGCCCCGGGTCAACTGTCCCTATACTCTCACCCCCCCACCGCTCACTATCCGGCTATTTCTCGATTTCCGTGCAATTTTTTTCCCATGTAGCCCCTCTTTTTCCCGGTCAGCACGTTTCGTAATCTGGCCGAGTCCCAGTACCCTTTGTATTTATTTTTTTGGTTTTGAATCCACACAGGTCCCCGTGCCGACCACTTCCCAGAAAGTTTTTTTGGGGAGAATTGACAAAACTATTAACGTGAACAAATCTGTCACCCCTCTCGAGTCATATATCGAGTTTTTTTTGGGAAAAGTGACAAAACTACTGACGCGAACAAATCTGCTACCCCTCTCGAGTCATATATCGGCTGAAGGGTATCGGGACTCGGCCAGATTATTTGGCGAATCGTGCTTACCAAATAAATTGAGGGGCCACGAGGACTCCCTATTAGAGACTGCGCGGCAAGCTCCAACAATCGTGGCCCAAAGTGGCCCCAGCTGAGAGCAATAGATATGACAGCAATGACAATTTTTGAGCGTTGGTATGTGGTTCTAGGACTGGCGCCAATTGGCGTCTTGAGTCAACTGTCCGTGTGCTCTCACACCCCCACTGCTGACAAGCCGGCTATTTGATTTCCGTGCTGTTCTAAAGTGGCATTTTTTTGGTCATCACGGATCGCCAAGTAATCTGGTCGAGTCCCGGTACCCTCGGAGCCATTCGGCCACCCGGAAAAAAAATTGTACAGATATCGAGAAACAGTTGTAGTTTGAGCGGTGGGGGTGTGGGTGCACAGGGACAGTTGACTCAAGGCTCAAATGGGCTCAATCCTGGAACCAAATACAAACGCTCAAAGAATGTGTTTGCTGTCACGTCTATTGCGCCCACCTTGGTACACCTCAATACAGAATTGTAACAGCTTCCCTCGCAGTCTTTTATTTTCTTTTTATTTTTTCGTCATTGCTTTTATTATTTCAATGATGATGATTGCTTTTATTACTTTCAAAAGTAGTTTAGTACCCTTGTTGGAGGGTCTATGAAGTTCAAATTCATGAGAATTTGAGGTATCGGGTTTTTAG
>Ga0105054_10012668_pt1 | contig 10283 bp, 11 predicted proteins | sample BON02_FD_78091 | JGI IMG/M metagenome (GOLD analysis project Ga0105054, IMG submission 78091) | Freshwater microbial communities from Lake Bonney liftoff mats and glacier meltwater in Antarctica - BON-02 (megahit assembly) | ecosystem: Environmental > Aquatic > Freshwater > Ice > Glacier... | reverse complement strand
TTGAGTAATTTTGAGGGGTCCATCCTGCGGAAAAGCACGTCTCCTGGAATTTCTGTACTAAGTTGACTGAACCTACAAGGCAAATAAAGACTGCTTTCCCTATGAATTTGTGTGATCTTTTGCGTGGTCAGGTCGTGGTTAGCGCTTGTGAGAGAACACAAGCGGCTTCAAGGCCACGTTTTGTATTGTCGAAATCAATCATACTTTCCCTTCCTGTCCTTTCTCTCCTTCGCACAGAGGCTGCGCGGTTGTGCCACGCTTGCACCACCCACAAAAAAGTTTGTAAGTGGTGAGAGAAGATAGCAAGACATGGAAGAGGGAGGGGCGCCGGCCAGCGCGCTCTCACCCGGCGGCGAAGCAGCGCTGGCAGTGCTAGCAGATGATGAACTGAGGCAGGCTCTGGAGACGATCGGCTTCGGCGAATTTTCGACACGCGTGCGAGGTGAGAGTTCAACTATTTGCGAGTGTAATCTGTGCAAAGGAACGCTCCACCGCCGCCGCTGCCTTCGCCACTGCCACTGCTTAGAAACTATTAAGGTTGTCCAGATGCAGTGCACACACACTCACACATGCACACTCAATTGTGTCTACACACTCACATGTGTTCCTCTCGACACCAATGTGCAATCTGCAGCGCGGGTACTCCGCCAAGTTGGCCACGATGTCGCGCTGGCTGTCGACTGGATCATGGAGAATGGCGACGAGCTCGCTGTCTGGATGAGTGAGCCAGAGCCTGCTGCGGCAACTGATGCGTCAGCTGGCTCTGCAAGTGCTAGCGACCTGAATGCGGAAGATTATAACGTGGCTCCTCTGGGGGAGGAGGATTATACCGTGGCTCCCGCGGGAGAGGAGGAGCCGCTGCCTTCCTTGCTGCCGACTTCGATGGACATGCATTATGGAGATAGCGTCGAGGAGGACATGGATGAAGACGATCAAGGCGAAGGCGAACCTGACAACGACCTTGCTCGTCTCCTGAGCCACCTGCGTGAATTCTCTGATCTTGCCTCGATGGTGTCTCTTCAAGCTACTGCTGCGCAACAGGGCGAGCTAGGAGGTGCTGGAGGTACTGGGTCTGCGGCCGTGGGGCCTATATTTGCGGTTGGTGAGCATGTTGTTCTTATTCCTGGCGCTGTCAGGACTTCTGACGGCAGTCGCGGTCCGCTACGCCGCGGTGTTGTTGGGCAAGTCATCGATGTCGGCGAAACACATGTCAGTGTGCGTGCACTCTCTGCAACGCCGGCTGCTCGTGTCCATGGCGCTGCACCAGCGGGAGGTGTCATTATCTCTGGCTCGGAGGGGCTTGCAGGAGTACTGGCACTCGGCGGCGCACTTGGTGGTGTGGCCAGCTTGCCGTCAGGAGGAGTAGTTGCGACCAATCGCCCTTGGTGGTACGCCAACTCTTCTTTGGCGGTTGCCCCGCCACAAGATGCTGCGGCAGCCTCAGCTGCAGCTGCAGCGGCTTCTGCCGTGGCAGACGCTGCGAGTCCTGAAAGGGACTGCGCAATGATTCGGGCGCCCCTGGCGGATACTGCAGCGACGGTCAACGCTGTCAGACGCATAGTTGCGAGGGTGTCAGGTGCAGATTTTGACATGTCCAAGAAGGAGGAACTGCTCAAGTATTGCAACAAACATAACCTCTTGGAAGCGCTTGCAGAGGGGCTGGTGGTGTGTTGTCGCCCTGGAGTGCACGGGCAGGTGTCTACTGCAAGTGCAACAGCTCTAGATTCGCTGCTAATGGCTGCTCACGTTATTGCTGGCGCGCTCTTGCTCGAAAAGCCCAAGCAACCCTGTGAAAAGGAGGAGCTGGCAGTCGGTGATGCTGTCAAATTCAAAATTGACGAATCCATTGAGGAGAGTGACCATGGGGTAATTACCGATGATCTCGGGTTTGGGCAACTGTGTGTGCACAGCACTGTGTCGCGCGTGTCGTACGATGTGGATCGAAAGGTGGTTCGCCTCAGCAAGCGTCAGCAAGTGGCGCCTGGTGCAGAGAGCCGCGTGGCTACCGGTGTGCTCAGCTATTTGAATGAGCTGCTCATCTCCCGCGCAGTGCCACTGGGTGATTTGAGTATCGTGCAGCGCGTCTTGGCGGATGGTGCGCAGATAGAGCACGCCGATTCCGAGGGCAACACGCCACTGCTGCTCTGCGTTGACAAAGGAGGGTCGTCCGACCTAATGACGGTCCTGTTGCAACATGGTGCGTCGGTGAATGCTGAAAACCTGGCTGGGCGTACGCCGCTTGCTGCTGCTGTGGAAAAAGACCGAACTGTGCTTGTCAAGCGTCTGTTGTTACTAGATGCCAATCCCGACAAAGTGAGTGACGAGGCGCTCAGCAAGTCTACTGAGGAGATTCGAGGAGCTATTGAGGAAAAACGCGCTGCAGCAATGGAGAGGCATGTCGAGGCAGAGACGCCATCAGAAAAGGCTGTGGTGATGGATACAGATGCAGCTGTGGAGGCATGTGGGATTGTGCAGAGACAATTTGTGTCGGTGATTTTGCCCACGTTGCTGCGTGTTCACGCCATGCCGCCAGCGGGGCTACCGCCACAGGCAGAGCGCTCCCTGGCACGTGTGGTGGTGCTGGTGCTCGAGCACTTGCCAGCTGCAACGGAATTGCAAGCACAAATCAACAGTGTGGATGTGGCAGGCCCGGCATTTGCGGTAGTCGAAGACATGGTGATCAGTCAGTCTCCGTATGATGTGCTGTTGGCACTGCGGTTGGTGCAGGCAGTGCTCAGGGTAGATATTGCGCACGCTGCGCTGGTTGAGCGCTACTATGTGCTTAATGTCGTACAAGAGCTAGCACAGGAGAAAGGGTCGCTCTATGAGACGCTTGCGCTTCAGCCGCCTGTTGCAATCGCGTTTGCACAGCAGCCGGCAGGCGCTGTGTTGTCAAACATGCTGCCCACGACAGAGGCATCTGCGCAGGGCGTGGCGCTACTTGCGCGCAAGCTCGTAGAGATGATCAGGTATGCTCCCTTCTCCTAGTTGCTAGCCCCCTCGGACAAGTAGCAACTCGTTTGCTGCTGCGAAAAATGCACTGATGGTGCGTTTTTCCTTCTTTTCTGTTGTATCTTACCACAGCACTGCGCTGGGTGGAGACAGACAAGAAAATGTTATCGACAACAACAACCAATTGGCCTGCAACAGCTGCAATTGGGATCCAGCACTGACACCGAGACTCTCGGGAGGCGATACTCGTGCGCTTGAGCTGCTTCGCGATTCTCTGGTGCTGCGGGAGGGATCGTTCACGAGCAAAGAGCTGCAGGTGCGTAGAAAAAGTTGACATTATTATGTGGTATTGGCAACTCAGGATGTGTTTTTTGAGTGGCGATTGACTTGAGACACCCGTTTGCTGCAGGCGATTAGAGCACAGCAGCAGAACTAGTCCGATTCAAGCGCATTGTTTAGCTGGAAACAACGCGTGTGTGTTGAGGACAATACATCTTTTTCATGCAGAATTTGTCTTGGTTGTGTGTGTTGGTCTCACACAGGCCACTGGAATGCTGGATGCTATTATTTCTTTCCTCGAGCCTTCCGACTCGACCATGTGCCCCCGCCGCCACGCTCAATTCTGGAAAATCATGACTGAAAGCCCGTCACAGGGTATACTTGCACACCTGTGTATTCATGCCCGTGTGTATGTTTATATGCATCATGTGTACCTGCAAACAATTCGTGTTGATGTTTTATGTTATGCTTTGTTATGCAGGCCCAGGTGACACAGCAGCGATCTGGCTGCTCGTCCGACGGTTACAGAAGGTGCTGTCGAGACATGAGTCTCTCGAGGTGCCATATCAGTTAGGAGGCGCCGCGGCGCTTGCACTGGGGGTGGATCGGGGGATGCGGCTATTGCTCGAACCTCATCGTAATGATTTTTTCTGTGTCGTGTTGAAATCTCTCCTGTTTTTCATTGGTGTTTGTGCAGATTGACCAGAACTGACTCATTGTGTGCGGTGTATGGTGCGCAACTCGAATTTTTTTTTGCAATGCCAGGCGTTGAACTCGTGTCTATCGCCGACCTTGAAACTGCTACTGCTGCTGTCGCTCACGTTGAACACATCGAGGCAGCAACAGAGAAGGTGCAGTCGGCACTCAATCTCGCTGCATCATTAGCATCAGGCGAGGCGCAAGTGAAAGAGGACGCCAATGCAGTTTCTGCAGCTGGGGCAAAGAAGGACGAAAGCGAGACGTCAGAGCGATTGAGTCACAGCCCCGCGAAAAAATTCTCAGAGGATACTTCGACTGAACATGGTGTGAGCGGTTCAAACGCGCTGCCAACTGACGCTGGCTACTCTTTGACTGCTGTGGCTGGGGAGGCAAGTGCCACAGCGACAGCTGTACACGAGGCTGCGGCATGTGAGAGCACGGCGGCTGCGGCAGCAATTGCCATCGCTGCGGTGGCAAGTGCGGCGGCAGTGGACGAAGTGGCAAAGGAAAGGGCGGAGGTAGAGTCAAAGGCGGGAAATGCTGTGAGTGTATTGGTTGAGCCGTTGGTGCCCGTGATCCAGTTGTCCGCGCATGTGCTGAGGCTGAGTGCTATCGACAATCCAAGTTACGAGGAGTACTGCCAGGCCCTAGTGGGCACGGTTGTGTTTGACAGGCCGCGTGTGTTGCTTGCGGAGCAAGCTGAGCCGTATCGCCGTGCCGTTGTCGAGGGGTTTCGGTGTGTTGAGCCGTCAAGTGTGGGGGTGCATCAGTTGAGGTATTCGCCATCTGTAGTATTGGATGCTAACACGCCAGAGGAGTCCGATGAGCGATGGGAGGTGGTTTTGGGAGTTCGTGACTACCGGCTTTCGCAGCAACGCGTGCCCCCGAGTTTCTCTACAGAGCGCGCGACACTGCTTGCCTCCCGTGCGGCAGCGGCGTGGGCGGAGGCAAATGAAGAAGAGGAGCGCTCACATGTGATTGTTATCACATACCCGCACGAAGCAGTCCCGATGGACATCTTCATCGATAGTGTCATGGGCGCTGTGCTGCAAGCGCTGCGCCAAGCTGACCCTGGACAGGTGGATTTGTCTTTTGGGACTTGAGCATCTTGCATGTGTGCTATGAAATAAGAGAAGACAGCGTCAACTCGAGTGCGAGCGAAGGCGTTTTCCCCATCCCCTTTTTTGTGTGTATCCTTGATTATTATTATAATTTTGACTTGAGAGTGTCGCGCGAAGGCGAGGAGGGTGTAAGCTGTTGCATGTGCTCGTGTGTATGCTGACATATTCTTGCGCGCTCATTTGGTTCCATATCTAACATTTGATACATGACGTGACGTGTACATCTGATTCTGCACATCTGATTCTGCACAGACACCTTACGGGAAGCAATATGGAGACGAGTATGACTTCCCCTCGCGCGGCTTTGCTGACGGGCAGCCTGAATTCCAAGAGTCTCTGACGCGTGGACTGAGTGAAGCGCCTTACGAGGCACCAGTAGCGCGTGGACAAACGCGCCGAGAGGCACAGGTGCTTGTGTCGCGATTGAACGGAATATGCGAGGCGTCGCTCAAAGTAGATCGCTCCTCGTCGAGACATTTCATGACTCCGCTGCAGCAGGGCTTGGAGTTTACCAATGGCAGCCGTGTCCACAGCAAGTATGGCCGCATAGATTCGAAAGGCTCACTCGCAACAGTCATCGCACGCGGCAGGGGGGTCGGGGGAAGTGTGCCAAAAAGTGCGAGCGGCGCCGACCGCTACACTATGATGTATGATGACGGCGTAGTTGTAGAGGCAGTGCCACGCAACAGCATGCGCCCTCTTGCAAAACGCTCTGCACCGGCTGTGACATCATCCCCTGCGCCTGGACGACTAGCGTTTGCGCTCGGGCGCGTGGCGCCGCCGTCGGCAGATGAGGGGCCGTCAAACCCTGCAGCGCTGTCGCGGGTTTTCAAGAGTTTCTTGCGCAAAGGCGAAGACGCTGTGCCTGTTCGTTACGAGCTGACTGAGGATGCTGCGGGTATTACAAGGTACGTGCGTGTGTGTGTGTTTGTGCACGTGCGTGTGTGGATGTACACGTTTGGAGTCTACAGCCATGCCCTTCCCTGGCTTTTGTCCGAGATTTTTTTACTGGTCTTTGGTTTCTTTGGTGTCATGTGCGGAGCAATAAAGGTAAAGGTGTGTGCCTGTGTTGACTTACTTGAGTGGCATCGTGCAGTTTTGCTGCCAGTACGCCAAGCCCTCAAAAGCAGCGCAGCCCCCTTACGGCTGCCACTGCCACTGACGTTGCCGCAACTGCGGGTGCGCAAGAGATGGGAGGCCTCGAGAATGTAGGTGGGTTCGAGCACTTTCAAGGTGTACGGGTGTACGACCCCCCACTGATCGAAGTGGCCTACGCACTCGACCCGCGCGACCCGACTGCTGTGGCTGTGAGCACGTCGTCACAAGCACACACGTGGCATGCAGTGGCAATGGCGTCGCAGAAGCGATCGCTGTATGAGATTTCGAATGAAGGCGCAACAGTGAAGAAGACGGAGCAAGACTCGTTTGTTGACGCCATTCGCACCACTGCGCCCCTCCAGCGCGGGGTGCACCGTTTCCGCGTGCGCATCGACGAGACTGCCGGTATATTATTTGTCGTACATTCAGTCTCATCTTGGCTCATCTATGTGTATCATGTGTATACATACACTTATAATTCTGGACGTGGGCACACCATTCTGTCTAACGTGAACTTTTTCCATGTGTTTGGATACTGTGCACTGCAGGCGAAGATTTCTGCAATCACATGGGCTTTGTGGCGGGTGATGGCTACAGAGGCTCGGCACTCAATTCGGCCGACTCATGCTGCGTTGAAGTCGACTCTGGCCGGATCTCACTAGATGGTCGTGCGTGCTCGCGCATTTCGCGTCGACCAGTCAAGGGGGACGTGCTAGTGCTGCAGATGAACTTGGAAAGCAGCCAGTTTGTGGTGGGAATCGAAGGCGAACCGCTGTCATCTGTCTTCTGGACGTGCCAGAAGAGGCCTGTTTTCCTCGCGCTCTCGTAGGCATTTCGACCCCTTTTCAGGAATATTTGCTGCGCAGCATTGTTTGTAATTCACACTTCTGAATTTGGACAAATGTGCAGGTTTCGCCGCGTTGGGTGGAAGGTTACGATGCTCAAGAACTCGGAGGCAAGCGCTGGAGACGAGATGTCACGCAAGGAGCAAGCGACGCACGACTTGGCGCTTGCACGCAATTGTCTGACAGGCATGGATCCCAGTATCACGTTGTTTCAAGCTATGCTTGAAGTGGTCCGCGCTGCTGATGCTGCACGCGCCAATTCCACGTCACAGAGTCATGCTTCGAGTGGAGAGGTGGGTCCAGATGTGGTAGAAGCTGCGCAACGGTCACCGCGAACAGAAAGCGAGGGGGGTGGGGGGAAGGGTGCTTGGTCATTGGCGGCGGCGTCGCAGTTGGCGATGCAAGCGCAGGCGCGGCAGCCGTATAGGCTAGTGTATCAAGTCCGAATGCATGGCCTCGAACAATGCCTACATGTGCTGTCAGCACATAATGCCAATGCTGCGGCGGAACGTGCCACCAGAAGTGAACCAGCTGGTTGTAAAGATGGCAGAGTGGACACCATTCGACGGGCTAGAAGGGCGCAGGTATGGCTAGAGGAGCGACCGCTGGGAGAGGCGTCGGTAGTGGATGGAGGGCTTTATGGTGGGTGCGCCTCAGGTTACGTTGGTTCGGGGGATGAGGCCGCAATGCGCGCTACTGCTGATCAAAACGATGTGCTAGAACAGCAGCTGTCTGCTGCAGGACTTAGCCGCGATGCATGCCGTGCAGCACGTCTGCTCTCAATCCTATACCGCCGCGACAGCACACAACTCCACAGCTCGAACGAGTGTTCTAATCTTGCAGACAATGCGTTGCACGTGCCAGCAGCAGTAGCAGCCGACGCTGCTGTAGAACTAGGGGGTGTGGTGGAAGTGGCAAATGCGCATGCGGTGGGTGTGACAACAGTGACAACCAAGGCATTTGCAGCAGCGCCAGAAGCTCTACTCAGTCGCAAACTCACGCGCAAACTCAGCGTCGTGCTGGGCGACGTAGTGTCTGTCGCCAGCGGCTGTCTGCCCGGGTGGTGCCAAGTGCTTCCCTCGTTGTGCCCGTTCCTCTTTTCATTTTCAGCAAGGGAACAACTTCTCAAGTGCACCGCCTTTGGCACGAGTCAGACCATTTTCTGGCTGCAAGAGCAGCGCGTCGACCCCATTCTACGCCGTCGCCTGCGCGAGGCCGAAAACACGATTGGGCAAGTCACGGAAATGTCGGGGGACCGTGCGCAAAGAGCGTATGATCGGCTGCTTCACGCGCAGGTACGTGAGAGCGGGAATAGGTCTCTTGTTATAGGTCTCTTAGGAAGCAGTAGAGCGACTTTGGATTGGAATTGTTGTTATGTATGTGTCTCTTTATATATATATTGGACCTTTTCATATATATAGGTCTCCTTTCATGCACAGGGGTCTCGTTTGACATATTTAGAGTACCGTAATAAGACATGGAGCGACTTCGGATTGCAAACAGAAAGGGAGAAAGGGAGAGGTTCTTTTTATTTTTATAAGTCCCGTTTAACACACATGGGTCTCAATTTGGCGCACACAAGAGGCAGTAGAGCTTTTCCAGATTGAAATTGGTCTTGTATGCAGGTCTCTTTTCATTATTTGGGTCTCTTTACACATATATGGGTCTGTTTGGACATATTTGGCGTACTGCAGTAAGCTATTGAGCGACTACAGATTGGAGTCCGACTCCTCTGTGTCTCTTTTCCCATATATGGGTCTCTTTTCTTTTTCCACGTATGGGTCTCTTTTCACGTATATGTTTCTCTTTTCACATATTGGCCTACTGCAGGAATCTATTGAGCGACTCCGGATTGAAGCAGGTCTCTTTTATAGGTCTCTTTTCCAATATATGGGTCTCTTTTGACATATTTGGCGTACTGCAGGAAGCCATTGAGCGACTCCAGGTTGGAGTGGGTCTCTTTTCCCATATGTGGGTCTCTATTCACGTATATCGGTCTCTTTTCACATGTTTCGTACTGCAGGAAGCCTTTGAGCGACTCCGGATTGGAGTTGGTCTCTTTGATAGGTCTTTTTCCCCATATACGGGTCTCTTTTCACATATGTGGGTCTGTTTTCTACATAATTGGCGTACTGCAGGAAGCCATTGAGCGACTCCGGATTGGAGTTGGTCTTTTTTATAGGTCTCTTTTCCCATATATGGGTCTATTTTCACATATTTGGCATAATGCAGGAAGCGATTGAGCGACTTCGCATCGGAAAGCTCCGCAGCGATATTGCGCGTGTCACACGTGATGAGCGCATTCTTTCTCAGGTATTCGGGTGGATACTCGTGGTTGTGTCAATTGTGAAGAGATGAGACAGAGAGGGAGTGAGATATGTATAGATGAAGAGATTAGATAAAGGGGAGAAGAGAAACAGAAAGACATGCCGACAGATAGACAGACTCATAGACAGACTGACAGACAGACAGTGAGAGAGTGTGTGTGTGGAGGCGGAGGTGGGTGGCATGACATTTTCCTGTGTGAGTGTGACATAGCAAGTGGAAGTGACACGCTTCTTTGTTTATTGGCAGGCCGACACGCTCATGAGAGTGCATGCTAACGTCACGCGTATGCTCGAAGTGCAGGTTTCCTGTGTGTGTGTGTGTGGGTATGTGTTACAGCACGTCTGTCCACCTGGAAAACTAAGCAACTCACACCCACACACGTGTATTCTTCGTATTAGCATATGTATGTTATCGATTTACACGGCCCCTAACTCTCATGCACACACACGCACACAAACACTTACATTGACAAAAAAACACGCATGTATTCACACACATTTTCGTTGAAGTGCCTGACAGCTCTGGCACTGCAATACAGTTTGTGGACGAGCACGGTTTTGGGTGGGGTGTGACGCAGGGGTTCTATACGGCTGTTGCACTCGAGTTGCAACGAGCGGACGATAAACTTGTCATGTGGCGTGCTACTTCTCAATTAGCGTAAGTCGAGTGCGTGTGCGTGTGCGTGTGCGCGTGCGTGTTCCTGTGTGCATGCGCATGCGTGTGCGCGTCCACGTACGCCTGCGTCTATGTGCCGTTTGTTGTGCTGTGTGTTTTTGTGTGCAAATTTGCTGTACTTGCAACGTGCAGATAGTGCACATGCACTGTTGTGCTTGTCGGCCCTTTTTCTGTACTTTGATTGTTGTGTATATACATCAACATACGTCGATCGAAAGATAGAAACATGCATGTAGATCTGTACATGTGTATGATCATGCAAAGGTATGTGTGTATATGTATACAT
>Ga0105054_10012664_pt1 | contig 10285 bp, 4 predicted proteins | sample BON02_FD_78091 | JGI IMG/M metagenome (GOLD analysis project Ga0105054, IMG submission 78091) | Freshwater microbial communities from Lake Bonney liftoff mats and glacier meltwater in Antarctica - BON-02 (megahit assembly) | ecosystem: Environmental > Aquatic > Freshwater > Ice > Glacier... | reverse complement strand
TCGCAGCCGGGCGATCGCGGACAAGATCGGTGCCATCCGTGGCCTCCTGGGGTAGGTGTCGTAGAACAACACCATGATCTCAGGAGGCTGCGGATGGCGCAAGTTGACGTAACTATATTGCTGTACCGGAGTTATGGGTTAAGTGAATGGCATTCGGGACATGCCCATCACCTTCAGACATTCGTCGTTGAACCAGCTTGCCCTGAATGGCCATATCCAAAACCAACTCCCGCATCTTCGCCACTGCATTTGGCGCATCAGCGAACTGTGCAAACTTTTCAAAGAAGGTTTCCGTTGTCACGATTTGCTCTCTTCGGCGGCTGCCCATTCGAGAAGTTTGCGTTTGAGCAAATCTTTGGAGGGGAGGTAGAGCTGATATTCCTTGGTGTGGATGTTGGCTTCCTTGGGGAGGGTGAGTTCTACGACGGCTTCGTTCTTCTTCCGGCACAGCAGCAGGCCGATGGTGGAATTTTCTTCTGGTAGCTTCACATGACGATCGTAGTAACTGACATACATCTGCATCTGCCCCAAGTCCTGATGCGAGAGCTTGTCGAGTTTGAGGTCGATGATGACATAGCAGCGCAGGAGGCGGTTGTAGAAAATGAGATCGACGAAGTAGTGATCTTCGTCGAAGGTGAAACGTTTCTGCCTGGCTTCGAAGAGGAACCCTTTGCCAAGTTCCAGGAGGAACTTTTCCAGATGGGAGATGATGGCAGATTCGAGATCGGATTCGGAGTAGCTAGACTTCTCATCAAGCCCGAGGAATTCCAGCACGTAAGGGTCCTTTAGGATGTCCTGCGGGCTGGTGATGATCTGACCTTTTTCGGCAAGCCGTTTCACGCCTGCCTTGTCGCGGCTCAGGGCCAACCGCTGATAGAGCGCGGAGGCTTTTTGGCGTTTGAGTTCGGGCACGGACCAGCCTTCACTGGAGGCTTCGATTTCGTAAAAGCTGCGTTCATCTGGGTCTTTGATCGTCATCAGGAGGACGTAATGCGTCCAACTGAGAGAGAAGGGATTGGGCGATCCCTTTACGGGCTGTTGGCGTTTCTCCGGGGTAGTAACCTGATGACCAATCTGATCTATATTCAATTTGGCAGTAGGCTGCTGCCAAATTTCGGGAGCGCGCTCTCCATAGGTCAGGAAGAAACTGCGGAAGCTACGGAGATTGCGCTCGGAAAATCCGATTCCGAACTCGGAGGTCAGCCGGGCTGAAAGTTCCTTCAACAATTCCATGCCATATTTCGCACGCTTTTCACCCTGCTGCTCATGCTCGATGATGCGGCGTCCGATCTCGAAATTGGTCAGCACCTGAAACGTGTTGATAACGGAGGAGGCACTACGCCGGGCGGATTCGATGAGGCTGCGTACTTGGGCGATGAGCGGGGCAAGGCTACCGAGATTTTTCTTTGGTGCAGCGGTTCGTTTGGTGGTGGCCGTTTTCTTTTTCATCGCGTCAGCGCCTCCATCAACTGGTCTTTGAGTGCTGCTCGTGTCTGCGCAATTTGCGTGAGCAGTTTTTCATATTCAGGCAACAGGTGATCGACATCGCCGGGGCCTTCGTCGGTGCTGTGCGGGTTTTTCAGGTCGAGGTTGTAGTTGCCGGCTTTGATCTGATCGATGGAGACGCGCCAGGCTTGTTCGGTTTCTTTGCGCTTGCTGTACTGTCCATTTTTGTCCGGCTTGCCCCACCATTTTCTTTCTGTTTCAAACTCACTGATCGCGATCGGCTTGGTCTTGTTGTAGCTCTTGGCACCGGGCGGATAAGGATGTTCGTAGTACCAGACCTCGGTGGTGGGCATGCCTTTGGTGAAGAAGAGGAGATTGGTGCGGATACCGGTGTAGGGACTGAAGACGCCGTTGGGCAGGCGGATGATGGTGTGCAGGTTGCAGTCTTCGAGGAGTGATTGCTTGATGCGGGTCTTGACGCCTTCGCCAAAGAGGGTTCCATCGGGGAGGACGAGGCCGGCGCGGCCGCCGGGCTTGAGGATGCGCATGAGCAGGACGAGGAAAAGATCAGCGGTTTCCCGGGTGCGGAATTCGGAGGGGAAGTTGGATTCGATGCCGTCTTCTTCCATGCCACCAAAGGGCGGGTTGGTGACGATGACATCGACGCGTTCTTTGGGGGACCAGTCGCGCAGGGGCCTGGCGAGGGTGTTGTCGTGGCGGACATTGGAGGGGACATCGATGCCGTGCAGGAGCAGATTGGTCATGCACAGGACATGGGGCAGGTGTTTCTTTTCGATGCCTGTGAAGGAGTCCTGAATGGTGCGTTCATCGGCTTCGGTCTTGGCTTGTTTGCGGAGATGATTGATGGCGCAGGTGAGGAAGCCGCCGGTGCCGCAGGCGGGATCGAGGATGGATTCGCCCAGGCGTGGGTTGACCTGTTCGACGATGAACTGGGTGACGGCGCGAGGGGTGTAGAACTCGCCGGCGTTGCCTTCGGACTGGAGATCTTTGAGGAGTTTTTCGTAGATGTCGCCGAACATGTGGCGATCATCGGAGGCGTTGAAATCGATGCCGTTGATCTTGTTGATGACCTGACGCATGAGCGTCCCGTTTTTCATGTAGTTGTTGGCATCCTCGAAGGCCATGCGGATGAGGCCGGCGATTTTGTCGCCGCCGGTGGTGAGGGCTTTGAGTTTTGGGAGGAGGGTGTTATTGATGAAATCGAGCAGCGGATCGCCGGTGATGCCTTCTTCATTGGTGGCCCAGTCGGCCCAGCGGAGGTGCTTGGGGAGGGGGGATTTGTAGTCATCGCGGATGATCTGGAGTTCTGCTTCACGGTCGTTGAAAATTTTGAGGAAGAACATCCAGCCGAGCTGTTCGAGGCGCTGTGCATCGCCGTAGGTGCCGGCGTCTTTGCGCATGATGTCCTGGATGGTTTTGACGATGTTCGAGACGTTAGCCATGGATCAGGCTGCTTCCGTGTAAAGGGCGGATTCGAGTTCGCGGATGGCGGCGAGGTAGCCGGGCTTGCCGCCGAAGAGATTAACGATTTCGATGGGAGTGCCAAAGCCTGTGAGGGGATCGACCTTGAGAATTTCGAGGGATTCGACGCTGGTGATGCCGGCGTCGGAATATTTCTGGAGGAGAGCTTCGAGGACAGCGCGGGCTTTGTCGCCGTAGCGGGCGAAGACGTTTCGCTTTTTCACTTTGTCGGCGCGTTCCTTGCGGGTCAGGGGCGGAGCATCGAAGGCGACATGGCAGATGAGATCAAAGGCGTCGTAATCGCGGCCGACCTGATCGGCGAGCTCATCGAGGAAGACGCCTTTGGCGGCGAGCTCTGCGAGGATGACCTGCTTACGCTGGGCATCGTTCCACTGAAGGAGGAAAGCATCGAGCGAAACGTAGGACTGGCGAACGGTTTTGCGGGAGTAATCTTTGAGGGATTCGGTGATGAGCTTGCCGGCTTCATCGAGGTATTGAACACGCTCGGTGGCGACGCGGACTTCGACGTTGTCCACGTAATATTTTTTGGGACGGCCAGGCGGAGGATCGCCGCCAAGGGGTGGATCGCTGATGGGATCGCCAAAGGGATCTTCGGGCAAAACAGGTTCGCCATCTTCGGGAAGATCATCGGGAGGCACGGGTGATTCTTCGGGGCCAGGCTCGTAGATTTGCACGGGGTCGCCATCGAAATCAGGGTCAGCGAAGAGAGCGGTGGCGCGGCGGAAATCCATGATGGTGAAGAAGAATTTGTTGTAGTCCTCGTTGATGCGGGTGCCGCGGCCGATGATCTGCTTGAACTCGGTCATGGAGTTGATGCGACGATCGAGCACGATGAGGTGGCAGGTTTGGGCATCGACGCCGGTGGACATGAGGCGGCTGGTGGTGGCGATGACGGGGTAGGTGGATTCGGGGTCGATGAAGTTGTCGAGTTGGGCTTTGCCTTCGTCGTTGTCGCCGGTGATGCGCATGATGTATTTGCTGTTGGCGGCAGCGAGATCGGGATTGGCGTTGACCATGGCCTGGCGGACGCGCTCGGCGTGATCGATGTTTTCGCAGAAGATGATGGTCTTGGCGAAGCGATCGGTGGCGCGGAGGAACTGGGTTACTTTGGCGGCGACGAGTTCGGTGCGCTTTTCGAGGATGAGATTGCGATCGAAGTCGGCATCGTTGTACTCGCGGTCTTCGATGACCTGGCCATGCTTGTCGGTCTGGCCGGACTCGGGGCGCCAGCCGTCGAGGTCTTTGTCGATGCCGATGCGGACGACTTTGTAGGGCGCGAGGAAGCCGTCGGCGATGCCCTGCTTGAGGGAGTAGGTGTAGAGTGGGTCGCCGAAGTATTCGATGTTGGAGACGGTCTTGGTTTCCTTGGGGGTGGCGGTCATGCCGATCTGCGTGGCGGAGGAGAAGTACTCGAGAATCTGCCGCCAGTTTGAATCTTCCGCAGCACTGCCCCGGTGACATTCATCGACGACAATCAAGTCAAAGAAGTCGGGCGAAAACTGTTTGAAGAGGTGGGCTTCCTCTTCGACGCCTGTGACGGCTTGATAAAGGCTGAGATAAATCTCGTAGGACTTATCGACCTTGCGATCCTGGGTGATGCCCGAGGGCAAGATGATGGTGGAGCCATCTTTCGTTTCAATGCTGTTGTTACGTGCGCTGAGTTTCGCCATCGCGGACTTGAAGGGCTTGAAGTCGCCGATCATGGTTTGGTTGGCGAGGATGTTGCGATCGACGAGGAAGAGAATTCGCTTTTTGATGCCGGCTTTCCAGAGCCGCCAGATGATTTGGAAAGCGGTGTAGGTTTTGCCGGTGCCGGTGGCCATGACGAGGAGGATTCGATTCTCGCCGCGCGCGATGGCATCGACTGTGCGGTTGATGGCGACGAGTTGGTAATAGCGCGGCGACTTGCCGGAGCCATCGTCGTAGTAGTCCTGCGTGGCGACGGCTTCCTGATCGGCGGTGTAGCCCTTGGCCTTGCAATAGCGCGACCATAGCTCGGCTGGCGAAGGAAACTCGTCGAGCGGGATTTCGCGGGTGACTGTGCCGGCGGTGACAGTGCGATCGTGTTCGAGAAAGGCATCGCCGTTGGAACTGTAGGCGAAGGGCACATCGAGGATTTGGGCGTAGTCGAGAGCCTGCTGCATGCCGTCGCCGACGGAATGGTTGTTGTCCTTGGCTTCGACGACGGCGATGGGGAGATTGGGCTTGTAGAACAGGATGTAGTCAGCCTTCTTCGCCTCGCCGCGATTGACCGTCTTGCCGCGAACGATGACCCGGCCTTTGGTGAAATAAGACTCCTCACGGACTTGGGTCATCACATTCCACTTGGGGCCCCCCACGCCGACAATGGCCGGCGTGATGTACTTGGTGCGGATGTCGGTCTCGGTGAGTGACTTCTTGTCCATGCGGCAACGTCCCGGCTCGCGATTGGGGCGAGAATCTAATTTGCATGCCGTTGGCAACTCGGCGTCCGGCAGCAAGGAGATGTTACCGCATCATCAGGTGATTTGGAGTGATGGTTGGAACGATGTTTTTGAGAGGAAGGCACCGAGCCTGAATTTAATCTTCCGAGCACTATCGCGGAGTCCTCACTCGCCATATCCTGGTTGCCATGAATTCGGAATCGTCCGAACAACTTCGCCCGGGGCTATATGACCGGCTTCTGGACCTCGTTGATGAGCGGCAACTTGCCGCCATCGGCGATCCCCGTCTCTACAAGTTGGCTGACGTCGATCCGGAAGAGCGTCATCTGGCGGTTTCGCAATTTCTAGAACGAGTACTGGCATCATCCTTGTCGCTCTTCCGCGGGAACGATGCCGCCGATCGTCAGCGCCGCCTCGCTGACCGAGTGATCGCGTGTCTGATTGAGGAACTTGGCGACCAATGGACGGAAAGGCTTAGCCTGGCCGACCCGATCCAGCGTCTGCTGGCTGTTCATGTGTCTGCGGATGAGCATGCGGAGAGGCCAGATACTCCGCTGTCGCGAAGTGCGATGTTGACCGGCACGCGGCTCGATCCGTCCCTGGCGTCACAGCTTCGCAAGGAGATCGCCGCTGCCGATCGCGTGGACATCCTGTGCTCCTTCATTCGATGGAGCGGCTTGCGTCTAATCCTTGATGCGCTGCGCGAGCTGACGAATCGGGCGTTTGAGGATGGCACGCCTCGTCTGAGAGTCATCACGACGAGTTACATGGGCGCCACCGATCCGAAGGCGGTCGAAACATTAATGGAACTGCCGCACACTCAGGTGCGCGTCAGTTACGACACGAAGCGGACTCGTCTGCACGCCAAGGCATATCTCATTCATCGCAAGACTGGTTTTGGCAGCGCGTACATCGGATCAGCCAACCTATCTCACGCTGCACTGAGCGAAGGATTGGAGTGGACACCGAAAATCAGTCAGTACGAGTTGCCACATCTTTGGGAGAAAATCAAAGGCACGTTTGAGACCTATTGGAACGATGACGAGTTCGAACCTCTGACTACCGGCACCGCCTCGAAGCTTCGAGAAGCGATCATCAGGGAACGTTCCGGTAGCTCAGAAAACCCACCAGACACAATCATCAACTTCAATCTGCACCCGTATCCATATCAGGATGAGATCCTCGATATTTTTGCAGCCGAACGGGAGGTACAGAGCAAGCACAGCCACCTGCTTGTGGCGGCGACGGGTACAGGCAAGACGATGATCGCAGCCTTCGATTTCAAACGATGGAGCGCTGATGCGCACCCGCGACCACGATTACTTTTTGTCGCCCATCGAGAGGAGATTCTGCGACAAGCAATGGGCACCTATCGTGCTGTCCTACGAGACCACAACTTTGGGGACCTGCTGGTTGGTGGTCGCCAGCCAGCACAGATGGATCATCTGTTTTGCTCGATCCAGAGTTTCAACAGCCGTGATCTGGCGGCTCTTCCATCCGATCACTTCGACTACGTGGTCGTGGATGAATTTCATCATGCCGAGGCGCCCAGTTATCAACGGCTGTTGAATCACGTTCGCCCCAAGATTCTGCTCGGCATGACCGCCACCCCAGAGCGATCGGATGGACTCGATGTATTCCGCTGGTTTGGTGGAGAGGCAAGCGCAGAAATCAGATTGCCTGATGCGATTGGCCGACGACTTCTCTGTCCATTCCAATACTTTGGGGTCAGTGACAGCGTTGACCTGGACGGCCTCAAGTGGCAACGCGGAGGCTACGACGTTCGCCAGTTGGACCAACTCTACACCGGCAACGATGCACGCGCCGGGCTGATCATTGACAAGGTGCGCGAGCTATTGCTGAATCCGCTGCAATGCCGAAGCCTGGGCTTCTGCGTAAGCGTCGCACATGCTCAGTTTATGGCCAGGTTCTTCACCGAACATCGCATTCCATCTGCATCGCTTTCGGCCCAGAGCACAGATGAGGAACGAAGAAGCGCCCAGCACCGTTTGATCACCCGCGAGATCAACTTTCTGTTTGTGGTTGATCTTTACAACGAAGGCATCGATATTCCCGAAATCGACACCGTGTTGCTGCTGCGCCCCACTGAGAGTTTGACGATCTACTTGCAGCAATTGGGGCGTGGCTTACGACTCTTTGAGGAGAAGGAATGTCTGACCGTGATCGACTTCATTGGTGCGCAGCATCAACAATTTCGATTTGCTTCAAGACTTCGCGCGTTAAGTACGGAACCTACGACAAGGCTAGATCGAGAAGTGGAGAACGGTTTTCCGCACCTGCCGGCAGGTTGTGCTGTGCAGATGGAACGTGTCGCTGAGCAGCGTGTGCTTGAGAATATCCGTCAGTCGCTTCATCTTCGGCGACCACAGATGGTCATTGAGATTCGCGAACTGGGCCGTCACCTCGCAAGAGCCCCAACCCTTCTCGAAACTCGGGACTATCTGCAGACGGAGCTAGACCAGTTGTTGAAACGAGGTCTTTGGTCACGGCTGTTAAGTGACGCGGCACTTGCGCCGGCTCCGATCGATCCTGATGAAGAGATCCTCGCAAAAGGCATTCGACGTATTTCGCACATCGACGATCCGCACCAAATTCAGTTCCTGCTGGCCTGGCTGAATCAGCCGATTCAGCCAGTTGCGGGCTCGACCGAAGATCGCCGTCTCAACATGTTGCTGATTGCGCTTCTCGGTAGCCAAAGCGTCAACCTGTCACTGGCGGAGGGCATCAAGCGGTTCGTGAAGAACCCCGCTGCATGTCACGATCTTGCTGCAGTACTTAGGTATCAACTGGCCCATGCGAAGGTGCGCACGCAACTGCTGGATACAAAACGGCTGGGCCCTCTTGCATTACACGGCTCATACACCCGCGATGAGATCCTCGCCGGTCTGGCTCACTGGACCATGGACAAACGCCCGTCGTTTCGGGAAGGCTGTTTGCACCTGGCCGGACCAAAGATCGATGCCTTCTTTATCACGTTACACAAGACGGAGGATGCGTATTCACCGACGACGATGTACGAGGACTACGCGATAAGTGATCGCCTCTTTCACTGGCAGAGCCAGAGCACCACGTCTGTCAATTCACCCACGGGGCAACGGTACATCCGCCATCGCGAAGTGGGATACACGCCTCTTCTTTTCGTTCGTGAGCATTGGCAACTTTCGACAGGATTGGCTGCGCCATACTGCTTCTTAGGTCCCGCGGAACACGTCAGCCACGAAGGAAGCCGGCCCATCAGCATCATCTGGCGACTCATCCATGCGATGCCGGCGCGATTGCTAAGAATGACGGCCCGACAAGCGACCGCATGATGCCAGCCTGATCCTGCATCGTAGAGGACTCGTCGATCGATTCTTCCATCAGTAGACCTCACCGTGTCTTTCCCTCTTAGCCACGAAGCGCATTAACGCCTTTCGACTCGCAACTTTTCCCGGTGGATAATTTCGCCGGAGAACACGGGCGGCAGGATTTATACGCAACCAATCGCTGGATGCAGAGCGTCCGTGTTACAATTCACCGGTCGGTGTCATCCCTCTCCCTTTTCGGAGGCCCATCCCATGTCCAGATTCAGCCTTGCTCTGCGGATTCAAACGGCTTGTCTGATCCTATGCCTTTCGGCGGGTATTGCCTGGGCGCAGAACGAGCCGAGGAAGGTAGCCCTGCTGGTGGGCGTGAACAGGTACGAGAACGTGGGGTTCCGCGACTTGGACTACGCGGAGCGAGATGTGACGGAGCTGGGCAAGGTGCTCAAAGACTTGGGCTTCGAGGTTCGGGTGCTGACCGCCAGCGCCGCCGGCGAATCGAAAGCCACCCTCGCCAATATCGAAAAGACGCTGAGTCAGACGTTGCAGGGCCTCAAGAAGAACGACCTGCTGATCATCGGTCTCGCCGGCCACGGCTTTCAACTGGAGGTGCCCAGTGTACAAGGCAAATTGGAGGCGACGCCGTACTTCTGCCCCTTCGATGCCAAGAAGGGTGTTCCCGCGACGATGCTATCGCTGTCGAGTGTTCTAAAACAGATGGACCCTGGCGGTGCCAGGCCGGTGGGCGCCGGGACAAACCTGCTCCTCGTGGATGCCTGCCGGGAGGATCCTTCCCGTGGACGCGGGATCGACGGCGGAACGGTCAAGACGCTGCCCAAGGGAGTGGCGGCACTTTTGGGCTGTGAGGATCAAAAGCAGAGCTTCGAGAGTGAAAAAGCTGGCGGGGGCCACGGGATTTTCTTCCACAGCGTGATTGAAGGATTGAAGGGCGAGGCGGCTGACAGAGACGGGGACATCACCTGGCAGGGCTTGGCGGCGTACGTAACCAAGAGTGTGCCCAAAAATGCGAGAGCGTGGGCTGATCGGGAACAAAAGCCCAACTTAATTTCCAATACAGCCGGCGCTCCGCCGGTGCTGGCGCGGGTGAAGCTTCCTGACGTCCGCTTGCCGAGTCCCGATCCGTTGCCTCTTCGTCCTGGGGACCGCGACGATGAGAAGGGCAAGCCGCTGACGCTGGACCTTGGCGGCGGGGTGAAACTGGTGACGTTAAAGATCAAGTCAGGCAAGTTCACCATGGGCAGCCCGGCCAGCGAGGCGGGACGAGGTAGCGGCGAGACACAGAAGTCAGTGACTATTGATAAGGACTTCTACATGGGCGAGTCGGAGGTGACGCAGGCCCAGTGGAAGGCGGTGATGGGGACGACGCCTTGGAAGGGTGAGACATATGTGAAAGAAGGCGACGCTTACCCGGCGAATTATGTGAGCTGGGATGATGCCCAGGCGTTCATGGAGAAGGTGTCGAAGCTGACGGGGAAGAAGGTTCGGTTGCCCAGCGAGGCGGAATGGGAGTACGCCTGCCGTGCGGGGACGACGACGGCGTACAGCTTTGGGGATTCAGACCGGAACCTG
>Ga0105054_10012659_pt1 | contig 10288 bp, 13 predicted proteins | sample BON02_FD_78091 | JGI IMG/M metagenome (GOLD analysis project Ga0105054, IMG submission 78091) | Freshwater microbial communities from Lake Bonney liftoff mats and glacier meltwater in Antarctica - BON-02 (megahit assembly) | ecosystem: Environmental > Aquatic > Freshwater > Ice > Glacier... | reverse complement strand
TGGTTCTTTTTTGGGTTGCGGCGTCTTTGGCAAAAGGAACAACTCGCGACATGAATTAGAATAGTGTACAAGAACGACGACGACGACAACGAGAACAACGACGACGAGATACCAATATCAATTGGATGAGACAAAAGGAAGATAGACATCACGACGTAATCACATAGCATCGAAAACAACAATGGTTATGGAGGAAACCAACACGAAGGGAACAAGGAATCTATATCCCCAATTATTTGTGGCACTAAGTTCGCTGAAGCGTGATGAGGCACAAGAATTGTCGTGCCGAAGTAAACTTCTAACTATTATGTACCGATGGCAATAATTAATAATCTTACAGACGTCGACGACAACACCTACGTGGAGAAATATATTAAGCCATATCGCGCACCAAGGCGAGAACACGACGCTGCACCAGCGGACGCAACGATTGTAGGGATTGAAGTTGGAGCCAATCATCTTCCAACAACTCCTTCACAGAGGCTGCGCCAATCTCGCGGAGCTCTGTGAAAATCGATGCAGAATCGTCTTGATCGAGACGAGCGGCCGTGACGAAGGCTTCCCAATCCTCCACTTCTCCGTCGTCTGTGTTTCGACGAACCGGCGGCGGCTGCAACACAATCGCTGCGTCACTGGCAGCCGCAGATTCGACGATCCATCTCGCCATGTGGCATGCGCAAGGCAAGACCTTACCGAGTTTTTTCGGTTTGCCAGCAATTCTGAACATTTGAACCCGGGATTGCATATGACGGACGTCCTCATCGCTCACGCACCCCTTTGGGTCCCACAAATCTTTCTCTTTGCCTGTCATCACTGCGCCACCTTTGAAAGTGAAATCGATGTTCCCATCGTTGAAAGATTGGGAACATTGGATCTCGAAGGCCGCGCCATCAAAACAAGAAAGGAAAGTAGATACAGGCACACATTCCTGCCCATACTCCACAGGCCTATAGTCATCCCAAAACAAAAACCTCTTTCCAGAAACAAGGTTTCTGAGAGCGAATTTTGATCCGAGAGCTGGCTTGTGAAATACTTCGGGGCCGTATAGCTTATCGAACGGAATCACCAACGTGGACTTGCCGGAATTCGTCGGTCCGACAAGAAGCGGCACCCTCGCCGTCTTGGAGGGCCCCTCTTGGATGATCTTTCGAAGAGCAACCGCAAGAGCCGGAAGAGAGAACGCGAACTTATTTTCCTTTCGCGAACACGTCTCTTTCACTGCCACGGCGTATTCGCAAGCATCTCCTTGTTCACAAGTTCCGTGGGCCGCGGCAAGGAGAAGATCCCACGAGCTTGTGTTCTCGTGCTTCGCTTTGTCGCGGGCCTCCTCCCAATCCTTCGCGTCGTGGAGGAATTCCACAAGCTTGCGCTGCTGGTTCACCACGAAGGCTTGCATCGCCTTAGTGCCGGAGTCCTGGGCATACGCCATAATCGTCGACTTAGTCTTTAGCTGCTTGGCGATGATGATATCGATTAGATCTGATTTTGTGAAGCGACCTTTCTTGATGTCATCCTTCGAATCTTTCTCTTCACGATTTCTTTTCCGAAGCTGCGCCGACCACGGTTCCTGGGACTCCTCAAATAGGTCCAATATACGACCGTTGAGCGTCCATTGGTGCGGCTCCGTATCCACCTCGGACTTATGTTCCGTGGTCGTCGTGAGGTAGCGTAAGGCAGACCAAAATTGAGAGTGGGAATCGCTGAAGTGACTGTCCAAATCGTAACGGCCCTTCAGCGTCTTCTTTGCGGACAACCATCTTTGAGGACCTCGGAACCTGATTGCGACATGAAAATGAGGGAGCCCATCTGCATGCAATTCGAGGGCGGTCACTGCTTTCTGCACCACCGGCCCGTTTGGTTGGACGACCTGAGCTTGCGCTCCATCGCGAAGCGGATTGTTGAAGGCGTCGCGAAGAGCTGTGCTCACCTGCTCACGGGTCCATGGGAGATTCGGGCGTGGGATCGTCACCAAATACACCCATTGTTTCTGATCTTGTGATGCTTCGCGTTCTTGTTGGAGTTGTGCCGCCATCCCTCGAAATTTGGAAGCAAGAGCTGAAAGCACGTTGCTAGTTCGCCTTGTGGTTGCCGAGTCTCGCAATTTCTGAACCAGAATACGAGAATCGAGAGAGCGATCGATGCACGCGAAAAGGACAGGCGACACACACTCACACACACACACACACACAATCCAAGATGTGGCACGCTATTTCGCTTCTTGTTAGTATCCTCCGAATCCACGAAGCAAAACGCAGTATCGTAGCGTCGTGGTCGCTAAGACGTTTGTCATTTCTCTTGCGTTTGTCGACGTCAACGGTCGCATCATCATCACGTCGTTGTCGGCGTCGTTGTCGGCGTCGCCTGGCAATTGAGGTCCCGCATTGGTCCAAGACGAAATCGTCTAGATGGGACCTTGATGTAGCGAACACAAAAAGTGGTGGCTGCAGCGGCGCGCGGCGTGACGGGCGGCGTGGCCGAAAACGCGAGTCCTGCTCGATACAGTACCTCGCATTAACAAGTCGCCCAAACAAAAATTGCGAGAGTCCAGCCCCCGGCGACTCCAGGTTTAGAGCCCCGTCGGTCACCCAGGCTGCAGAAAGAAAAGATAATGATAAACAGTTCATCTATCTGACCTTCGCGATCCCGCGAACAGACCGGAACGGTCTGCCCTAAGGTCCCGAAGGGTGCGGCGCTTAAAAAAAAAACGGAACGGGTAGGTTTTAATCACGAGAGGAAGCTTCCCGTCACAACATCCAAGCACTCGCCCCGCGACGCGATGAGGACTTGCGTCCGTGCTATTTTAGTCTGTCGAATCTCATTGGCTGCCAACGAAGCCGCGATGCGTCATACAGCTTCTTCTTTCCTCTCCGTTGCTTTCTTCAATATTTCTTTGGCTTTGTTGCCTTTTTTCTTTTCTGCTCTTCTCTTTCGGCGCCTTGCCGCTGAGATGGCGCTGCGTACTTTGGTGCTGTTGTGGTCGTTGCCTTTCATTGAAGCCACGATACGTCGTACAGCTTCCCCTTTCTTCTCCATTGCTTTCCTCTCAATTCCGTTTCGCTTTGTTTCCTTTTCCTTTCTGTTCTTGCCGCGCCTTGGCCTTGACGCTGAGATTGGGCTGCGTCCTATGACGCTCTTGTGGTCGATGTTGTCTTGCATTGATGTTACGATACGTCTTATGGCGTCTTCTTGCTTTCTTCTCTGATTTTTTCTCTTTGTTTCACTTTTCTTTCTGCTCTTGCCGCGTCTTGGCGCTGAGATTGTGCTGCGTCCTATGACGCTCTTGTGGTCGATGATGCCTTTCATTAACTTCCATTGAAGCCACGATGCGTCGAACCGCTGCTTTTTTCCTGTTCGTGTTCTTTTCGCTTTTTTTGTCCTTTTCCTTTCTATTCTTGTCACGCCTTGGCGCTGAGATGGTGCTGCATGTGGTCGATGTCGTCTTTCATTGAAGCCAGCTGTCGTGAGACTGCGCTGCGCAGTATCTTCGCCTCCCTCTTTGGCTTCGGTCAGCCAATCGACAGGCGGCGACAGGATTCACCAGAGCGCAAGGCCGCGCCAGTGGGGCCGCGCCAGCGGAGCCGCGTCAGCGGGGCCAGCGGCGGGGCGACATCGGCGAGGCTGGAGCGCAATGGTGCTAAACTGGCCATTGCTTTTTTTGGTGGGTTTTTCCAATGTCCCAGCGATGTCCCAGCATTTTTCTTGATTTTCTGGGACGTCTGTGTGGCTACAGCTGTGGTGTTTTGCACCTTCCGAAGGCCGCGGGCGCGATATTGTGCAAAAACCCAATGTCCCAGCGATGTCCCAGGCCACGTCCCAGGCCCAATTTTGCGTCCATAGCGTGGTGATTCTGGTTATTGGAAAGTGAGTTTGTTTGTTTGGTGAAAAGAAACAATTGATGTTCTCTTTTTAGAGCAACTCGACTTGTCAAACTCAAATTTACTAAACCGCATGGTATGAGCGCAAAAAACCCTCTGGGACATGGGCTGGGACATCGCTGGGACATTGGGTTTTTGCACAATATCGCGCCCGCGGCCTTCAGAAGGTGCAAAACACCACAGCTGTAGCCACACAGACGCCTCAGAAAGTCAAGAAAAATGCTGGGACATCGCTGGGACATTGGGTTTTTGCACAATATCGCGCCCGCGGCCTTCGGAAGGTGCAAAACACGACAGCTGTAGCCACACACTCGCCTCAGAAAGTCAAGAAAAATGCTGGGACATCGCTGGGACATTGGGTTTTTGCACAAAATCGCTTCCTGAAAGGGTCCCCTCTTGCCGGCGACGAAAAAGTGCATTTCGTTGTTGAGCAGTTGATAGAAAAGCACCATACATTTTGAGGGCTCAAATTTTGAAGATTTTGGCAACCCAAACACCTCTGCCTCTCCCTGCACTTGTTCTCTTCCCTCTCCCCCACAAATGCTCTCTCTCTCTCTCTCTCTCTCTCCCTCGTTCGGGGATTGTCGTTGGGACCATCCGCAACAGTTTGACGTGTTTTCCAGCAATGACGTCACGACTTCTGGGTCTCGCGAAAGCTTGGTCCACGTTTCTCGAAATGGACGGCTGATAACCTCGAAATGGGCATTGACATGACATTGACTAGTTTCTCTCAAAGACCGCATTGTCTATAAGGAACGGGCCGGATGTCCGACAAATTCGCGATACGAGCAAGAGTTCGGCGACGACGAAGATGAAGATCGATGACGACGACGACGCCGAAGACGACGACGACGACGATGACGACGACGGCGACGACGACGGCAACGTCGGCGTCGTCGTCATCTATCACCACCATCACCACCACCACCATCACCACCACCGCCGCCACCACCACCACGACGACGACGACGACGACGACGACGATGACGACCACGACGACGACCACGACGACGACCGCGACGACGACGACGGCGATGACGACCGCGACGACGAGGATGACGTACCGCTTTGTTTTCTTAATTGTAATTTGCAAGACAAGTTGAGGACTTACGTTTCTGTGGCAAACTAAAAAACTAGTTCGCGGTTAAAAGTTTCTGTACACGTCGTCTCTGTGTAGCTTCACGCTGGGCGCTTATGCATTCTGTGCAGCAAGGAGGCTTGCGACAACAGGGCGAAGGTACTCAGCAAGTGGATGTCGACGACGGCGAGGAAATAAGGAATGCAGAACTTCCAAGCTTGGGGGGGACTCGAGCAACGTTTCTCAGTCTCGCTCGAGCCGGTCGCCTGACAGAATAACGGGGACAACCGTCAAGACTTCCACATCTGAACGACGTCTGTGCGGAAGCGCGCTCCAGAACTTCAAGCTCACAAGAATGTGCTTGCAGGCCTCCGCTGTTCGAAATGGTTGGGGGCAATCGCCTCGCGCATTTAAAGGACGCGATCGTCATTACGATTGGCGTGGCAAACTGCATGTATGTTGCGTGTGATGGATCGGGGCGCGAGCCGAAAGACACAACAGTGGGAGGAAAGGAAGAGGATAAGGACGAGAGGAGAGGTGTTCGTTGAATCGCGCGTCTCAGGCTCCAGCCTGCTATTCAACATCGCCATTTTCTCGATCAGGTTCTGCTGCTCGTAATGGCCTGATGATTGCGTAGCTGGTCGTCAAGAAATTTGCGCAGCGATTGCAAGCAGAAGGCAGCCAGCAGCAGTGCGTCACATTCGGCGCATCCCTCATTGCCTTAATCGTCGAAGGGTGGGTCAGCTGTTGCCTCAAGGAGAAACACGATGTCAAGGAACGACCGCTACCAAGCGATGACAATGACGAAAGCTGGCCGCACTTCACAAGCATCGACGCATCGACGCAAACTTCGAAACCATAAGGCAAAGCTCGCAGCGACAACCTCACGCAGCCATGTGATGGATCGGGGCGCGCGCCTGCTCCGAGTCCGCATGCTTGTCTCCCTCGTTGTTTTTCTCATCGTTCTTGGTGGCCTCGCCTGCCAAAAAAAATGGAGCCGTTGGCTTCCAGTGCCGTTAACGATGGAGCCGCAGATGACGACATCAAATGACCCTGGCAAATATCTCCTCCTCCACCTGTGTAACTAGCTTGCGTCATCAGAATCTATCAAGCGTCGGGTCGCTGGCCTGGCTTCAGAGAGGGACCGGAAGGGTTGGCGCCATCGACGACCTCGGAAGATGCACCGTCATGCAGCCATGCATATTTCTACAACACACGCTGCCGCAAAATGCATAACTTTCCTGCTCCCATTTTCTTTGTCTCCATCTTTCTTGCTTGCTTGCTTTCTTATTCTCTTGGTCGCTCTCTCGCTGGGGTCCCTACTTCAACGCGTCTGGTCCGACCGTGCTGTGTCCTTCCGCCCAACGGTTTTTCCGCGGAGCCTGACAAACAGACCGTCACGCAGACGAAAGTTGCGAAACCAGTCCCGGTCGCCTCGCTCGCGCAAAACCAGCTGGCGGTGGCCGGCCTGATGTTGGTGCGGTTCCTGGCTCTCTGTTCTTGCGAGCGGCGCTCGCCTGCCGCGACGCGACGAATACAACGCTGCAAGATGCTTTCGTGTCAGGCACACGCCCTACAACAGAAAGACTGCGTGACAGCGCCGTAACTTTCGTGACGGGCCTGTTGGACCGCTGTCTTCTCAGCGAGGAGCTGCGCAAGGTCGTTGGGCGTGAGGTTGCGAGCTTTCTCCATAACTTTGGACCTGCGCCTTTTTGCGCAGCGCAGGTTGCGCGCCACGGTGGCGGCTTCACGTTTGAGCTGGCGGCGCTGTGCCTCCAGCTCTGCGAGTTGGGTCAACGAGAGCATTGTTGTTGGCTGGCCAGAGCAAAAAGGCGGAGGAGCGATCGAAGCGGGCGTGCTTGCTCGCAATGGTGATGCTAGTGGGTGCTATCGTGGATTTCAGAGTGGCGCGCAACGCGACCAGTGAGCAAGTCGGCGCCAATCATCAGGACCCCCAATGCAACAAGAAAGGTTGCATGACCCGCCCTACGGACAAAGCCGCGTTATTACGAGAGTTGGCGCGCCTTCAACGAGGCCAAGGAGAAATCGAAGGTCGGCCTGACAAGAGACAATCTACGATCACAATGACACTGGGCCTGCAAGACCAAAGCTGCAATCAGCCATCAAAATACAACGTCGATGTTTAGTCAGACTTCATCATGGACACAGAAGCAATGCCGCAGATCCACGCACAATCAATTTCAGGATTGTCTTCGCTACCATCCCGGATGCGTGAAACGGAATCAGCAAAAATGCAGCAATTCGATCACAGAAAGCGGGTCAGTTTTGCGAACCGAAAGTGACACGCAAAAACGCTTCACGAGGTGGGGCCTCCCCTGTGTGTCGTTTTAAAGATAGTGAACGAAAAAGCAGAGGATGTGCGTTCCCGTGAGGAACTTTAAAAAAGATGTTTGCTTTATGTACATGTCGTCTCTGTGTAAGCGATTACGCATTCTGTGCAGCGAGAAGGCTTGCGACGACAGGACGAAGGTATTCAACAAGTGGATGACGACGACGACGAGGAAACAAGGAAAGCAGAGCTTCCACGTTGGGAGGGGCTCGAGCAACGTTGCGAACCTCTTCTGGGCTACATGGTTGCATTGCTCGTAACAAACTGTCAGCCAAATGGCTCTGACACCCGTCGACGCCAACTCGGTGAAACGCCCTGCTCCAATCGCGACGTTCGATGTAAGCGAGGGTGGTCTGCGCCAAAGTGAATGCCCAGCCTTGATCAGACACCAAGCCACCTGGGCTCCGAGCTTGCAGCTGATGATAAGCCTGACAAAGACGGGTCTTGTAAGTGCCAAAGACCGAAACATCCAGAGGCTGTACCAACCACGTCAGGTGCGTTGGCACAAAAACCAACCACACACCCAACGCCGCCGCTTTGTGAGCAACCTCGTCGGTCAAATGACAACTGGCCATATCAAGCACTAAAATGATTTGCCAATCTGCCCTGACGCCGCCTACAGCCGTTGCAAGTTCGTCCAAAATTCGCAACATACGTTCCGAACTGTTCCATCCTGATGCTTCACGCCAAAATTGGCAGTTGGAGTCCATCGCGCTCACGGAATTCGCCAACTGCTCGCTGAAGCGAGCGCGAGCTGCCAAGAAGATCTGTGGCAAGTGTCGTTGCATTTCTGGAACGGCACTGATCAAAGCGACATGGGTCACTGCGCCGCGACGCTGCGAAGCAGGAATCCTGTAGAACGCTTCCTGCTGATCCGCATCGTGCCCGAACGCCTTCGAGGTCACGACGTGCCCCTTTCCTCCGACGATTGCCCTGGATATGGAAGTTTCGTCCAAATTTACGAGCAAAGGTCTCTTACCATTGGCCAATGCGGCGCCGCAAGCCAGATTGACCCACTGCCAGAAGGCGTGCACCTGAGTGAAAAGTAGGGGCAACGACAAAGTGCTCACGAAAGGTGGCGGTAACTGGGTCAGCTATTAGAGCCACTTTGGCGTATTTTTTTCCAAAAAACGGGGTCACTTTTTGGAGCCGTTTTGGGGTCACTTTTCGGTACCAAATTTGGTATCAAAAAGTGACCCCCTCCATCTTGTGCGGGCCCAAACTGACCGGTTCGGATCGTATATGTGGTCGCTATTTTGGTTCACTTTTCTGAACCAGTTTTAGCCAAAGTGTGGCACCAAAACTTGGCATGGACACGAGCAATCAGGCCAAAAATGTGTTTCCAAAATCGCAAATGGACGAAAACAATTACACAGAAACCAAAGGCCGCGTCTTCACACAGGTGTGCTCTGCGCCTCGCGAACAGTACGCACGTCGCGAACAATCGACACGGCCGTTGCACAATGCGAAGCTGAGGGCCAGACGCGTTTCAGATCGGCTGGGAAATCGACTTCGTAATCACGGCATCGGAGCATTCGGTGGTTGATCCGCCACCTTCTGCGGAGGCGGTGAGCAAACTTTCTGGCTGCTCGGTTTGTGAGCGGTGGCGCAACACCGCCCACACGTTGCGCCAGAAGGCGCTGGAATTCGTTCCACACTGCCACGCTGGCAGGAGCTCTTCCATGCTCGGCATTCTGCTGGCGAATCCACGACACTGTCGCTGCTTCAGCAAGAAATCGTTGAGCGTCGTTGTGCATCCGCAGCTGCGCGTCCGTTATTGGGAAAGCCACCGCAGTGACCGCGTCCTCCGGCCAAGACAACACCCAGGATTCGATCAATTCAATCAATCGTCGGTCGTCTTCGTCAGCCAGGACTATTCTGTTTACCTTCAAAAAAGTGACTGCCTGAGCTGGGTCGAAGCTCTCCAGGATGTACACCGCGACGGCCATATCTTGGGCGTGTGGCGGGCAACCTGCGTTGACTGCTCGGAGATCTTGTCGACGTTGGGTTTGTCGAAGCAGGGTCAGCTGCTCCGTTAGATGACGTCGTTCAGATTGTAAAGCTGACAGCTGTTCTTGAAGACTTTCCGCGGACTGCATGACTGACGCGACAGTTGTGACGAAGTCAACGAGAAAGCAATACTCTTGAAATATTGTTTGATTTGTCAAAACTGAGAACCAAAAACGGCCACAATGATGAATGACATCGTAATGTCTGAAAGATAACTGCTGAAAGTCTGCAGTTACACAACATATCGTTGCTCTCAAGGCGTCAACAACATTGTAAAATAATATACTTAGTCTCAAACAGACATCATCAAACAAGAAGCACAATGACCACACATTGGGCGTGTCTCAAAACCTTCAGCATCATATAGACCCAATTCTGCTCTCCATATGTATCAAATTACATATTCTACTACACACAGGGGAGGCCCAGCCTCTTGAAGCGGGAATGTGAACCAAAATTGGTCATGGAAATTGACCCCAAAAACCTAAGAAAAGATAGACGAAAATGTGAGATAGGAAACCTCTCAAGCCACAAGAAAGGAAACGACGCACCACTTGGCCCTCGGCTGCAGGATGCATCCCTTGAGAGATCCAAGAATATTTTGATAATCTCAAGCATCATTTTGGTAACACAATTGCGTCACCTCGGGGTCATGATGACAAGCTCGCAAGGAAAACCAATGAGTTCATGCCTCCGGGGTGTCAAGCGCGGCCCCCCTTCCCCCCCAATTTCAATGTTGGGGGCGTGTGCGTTCAGATTCTGGTCTCTTAAAATATATTTACAAATGAAATCTCAATTTTAACACTCGTATATCCCACCCCCCAACATTGAAATTGGGGGGATGGGGGGGAGAGAGAGGAATTAGAGAGAATAATCAAATATTCACCGATATATCAGTAAATGAGCCTCGAAATCCCATTCTGAGCCACAGAGGGCATCAACGAAGGAGAGAAGAATGAACCACAGAGGGCACCA
>Ga0105054_10012657_pt1 | contig 10289 bp, 6 predicted proteins | sample BON02_FD_78091 | JGI IMG/M metagenome (GOLD analysis project Ga0105054, IMG submission 78091) | Freshwater microbial communities from Lake Bonney liftoff mats and glacier meltwater in Antarctica - BON-02 (megahit assembly) | ecosystem: Environmental > Aquatic > Freshwater > Ice > Glacier... | reverse complement strand
TTTTTGGGACGGCACGGGCTCGGGGAGGCGCCCCAAGTCGTTTATGAAAGCTCCCGACCGAGCCTGCCGCATCGAAAGAGAACCGTCGCCATGCTGATCGGATACGCCCGGATATCGAAGGGGGATGCGCAGACGACCGCGCTGCAGCTTCGCGCGCTCGCCGCCCATGGTGTCACGAAGACCTACGAGGAGCACGCGTCTGGCGGTCGCTGGGACAGGTCCACGCCAGCCAGGCCAACGCCCGAAATCCGATAAGCTCGCGCCAAAGGTCGTTCGAGCCGTGGCAGATGGTCGATCATACCGCTGGATCGCGCGCGATCTTGGGATCAGTAAAAATACAGTGGTCGATATCACGAAGCGGCAGCGACATAATTCCTTGTGATACGATCCTGCCCCCTACCGGAATCTACTCCTCCATTGCCATTGACTTTCAGGCGCGCCACGGTCGGGCCATTGCAATCGACACAAGGCGCATTGACCGCTCATGCCAGATCCGACCGGCCTTCGCGCCTTTCTACAGAACGCTCCCTATGGCGAGGTCGATCTGGCCGGGCTTCTGGCCTCTTGGCGCATCACGCGGGTGCAGGCGGTTTGTGCAGGCGCGGCGGCGCTGGCGCAAAACAACAACGCGGCTGGCAAAATCAGGGGGGCATGGGGCCGGGCGTTGGCCGAAGGCGCGTCTTCCGCCGCTGTTGATCTGCGGGAATGCAACTGGGCGGCGCCCTGCGGTTACGATCTGTTTTTCAATCCGATGGGCAAGCTGGCGTCGCGTCTCGACATCCCCAAACCCTGGGTGATCGCACTCAGGCCCGAGGGCGACGATCTGGTGGTCGACATCAGCATCTTCGGCATCGCCGGGGATTGGGCGGGCGAGGCGGCGGACGCACTGGTGCGGGGTCTGCGGCGCGGGCTGGACGGCGCGTCGTCGGCCCGGCCGCTGCTGGTTGCCGCGCGTTCGATCGACGGGGCGGAGGGGCTGCCCGCGGCGTCGCTGCCGCTGGGCGCCCGGCTGCGCTTCATCACGCCGCTGGAGCTTCGCAGCGGGGATGAGGCGCATCTGCGCCCGGCGAGCGTGATCAAAAGCCTCGCCAACCGGGCGAGCGGATTGGCGCGATGGCACGGACTGCGTCTGGCGATCGACCCCACGGCGCTGTCGGCGGAGGCCGAGATCGTTGGCGACGCCGCACGATGGGCCGAGGTTGCGGCGACGCCGTGGCGGCGCGGATCACGCGCGCAGGAGCGCAGCATTCCGCTGGCAGGCCGGGGCGGGACGCTGACGCTGCCTTTGGCGCCGCCGACCACATCCGCGCTGTTGACCATGGGGGCGTCGGCCCACGCGGGCGGGCGGGTGACGCTGGGCCTCGGTCGGTATGAGCTGACGCCCTTGCGTGAAGGGTGATGTGATCCGCGTCCATGCGGGCATGTTCAGCTGACACGAAATGCTGGTCAACAGCACGGCGCTGATCGGGTCTCAATCCGCGTCCATGCGGGCATGTTCAGCTGACATGCCATTACCATCAACAGGTTTGTTGATGGTGGGAGCATTACTGTGCCTATTCATAAGTCTCAATCCGCGTCCATGCGGGCATGTTCAGCTGACCCGGCCGACTTTGGCTGCCCAAGCGACGGGGAGTCTCAATCCGCGTCCATGCGGGCATGTTCAGCTTACCCTTCCCGGCGGCGTGGCGATCTGCTTGCGCGTGTCTCAATCCGCGTCCATGCGGGCATGTTCAGCTTACGCAGGCCAGATCAGCACAGGCTGGGCCTCCGGTGTCTCAATCCGCGTCCATGCGGGCATGTTCAGCTTACCCACGTCGGCACCGAATGTTTCACCCAAGGGTCTCAATCCGCGTCCATGCGGGCATGTTCAGCTTACGAGAAATTCCGCGCGCATGTAGCTCAGCGTGAGTCTCAATCCGCGTCCATGCGGGCATGTTCAGCTTACTCCAACATAGACTTCTTAATGTCGATGACTTCGACAGAGTCTCAATCCGCGTCCATGCGGGCATGTTCAGCTTACCACATTCCCGGACTGGCGGCGCGTGGTTGCCAAGTCTCAATCCGCGTCCATGCGGGCATGTTCAGCTTACTCACTCTCTGGAAGGTATTGAAAGAAAATTGAAAAAGCCACCCTTTTGCATGGGCGATGGGTGGCATTTCGCAGCTCCGCTTCATCAGCGCCCAAAAAATCACTGGTTCCTGCTGAAATTGCTTTAAGATCAACCACTTGCATCATCTGCACGATTGATCACCTCTTTTTCAACACCAAAGGCGCCTGCAGCGCTCGCGGCCAGCACCGCGCCGCTCAACAGACCGAGGATCATCAGCGCCTTCAATCCCAGCCCCAGACGGCGGGAGATTTTTTTTCGCCCGACCCCGAGCAACCCCATGGTTACCGCAGCAATCACGCCAGCGATCGCAAAGGACAGCGGCAGCCAGTCCCATGATCCCAATCCATCGGCCCATGGCATCGCCCCTGCCATCGGCGCGAAGGTGGCGCCCAGACCGACGGCAAGACCGATGGTCGCCACCTCGGTCAAGGTCTCGGCGGTTTCGGCCCGCCGCCGCGATTCATTGGCGAGCGAGAATTGCAAGGCCCCGTCCATTTCCTGCTTCACGTCGGCAAACAATTCGTTGAGCCCAATGGATCTGCGCATTCGGTCGAACAGCTCCCGCGCCTGAACCTGATTCGAAACGCCCGTGAAGCGGTAGATGTGCGTGAACTGGAAGAATTCTTGATTGATCGCAACAAGACGGTCGCGCAGCCCATCGTCGACGCCATCTTTGGCCTTCAGATCCGATGCCAATGCCGTGAGCCGGCTGGAGAACATCAGCAGCGCCGCAAACTCAAGATACGCGATCAGCATCATCTGCCGATACTGCCGACGCATGTGATTGACGACGTGGGTGTCAAAAAACCAACCCGCCCCGACCGCCGCAAAGTGATAGTGGCACATCAGAAAGCACGTCGCCCCACCACGATCCGTGTCGGCATGAGGCGCGAAACGGTCATACTTGTGCACCGGCTTTTCCGCAGCGATGAAACGCGGGTTGTAGGGGTATTTGTTCGTCCCGGCGGCATCCGCGGCGCCGATACGGTCCCAATCGCCGGGCGACACCTGCTCCAGATCTTCGGCGGACCCACCGCCTCGGGTCAGTGAAATGGTTGTGAGAACCGGGATCCGTTCGTCCAGCACTTGGCGAAAGCACGGCTTGTCCGCGCCATCGGTGCAACCCGCGAACCGCAGCGGGGACATGATCGCATCCCACCAAGGAAAAACAAGTTCGCTGCCACTGATGAACATCGCGTCGGTGGCCTTGGCTGCCGTGGCAAGCTCGCCCAGATCAAATGGTTCGGGACAAGCTTCACCATCCCGTCCAAGCTTGATCGAAAGCGGCGAGCCACCGGGCGTTTCATCTACCCAGTACGGCGCATAGGCGCGGCGCAAATGGTCGATCACCGTCTGCGCGTGCGACAGCATCAGTGTCAGCGCCTCGTGATTCGGCGTTGCGATTGATTGATGCTCCAGCTCCAGCACCAACACGGCGGCGCCGAACTGAAACAGGCGGATCGAGCAGTGAAGCATCCGAAACTTGTGGATCAGCGGGCCTATGCCAGGATGTTCAATCTTTGCCTCAAGCCAATCAAACGGTTTGGTTCGGCTCAAGCTGATCATCGCGGGCTCTGGGCCCAGATCTTGCCACCCGTTTTTAGGGTATAGAAATTTCCGAACGAATTCATGGAAATAGACAGCTTCGCTGTAGAAGCCAGGATCGTTCGTTCCAGACTTTGTCAGTTCGTCGACTTCCCAGTCGCCATCCTTCATTTCCTGCAGAACATCACGTCGCCAATCGGGATGCTTCTCAGGATCTGTGATCACCAACGGCCATATGAATGTCTGGTGCAATTCCTTGACAGGAATCTCCGATGCGAATTTAGTTCCTGTCATCACAACCTCTTTCAGGTCAATTCTCGACTTAAATCAGGTCGAGACCCAAGCATAAGTGATGGTCCGCCGATGAACGAGCATTTTATGAGAGTTGAGGCGGTCAACTTTTCCGCAACCATATATGACACCAACAATCTATCGGTTATTCGCGGGGCCAGCCTGAGGCTCGGCACGCTCGGTGAAACCGTGCGCAAGGCGGTGGAGGTCGAACTCGCGGCGCCTCCGGTGATGGAGTTCGAGGGCGCCTCGCAGGTGCTTCTGCGCATGGCCGGAGACGCCGCCACTGCGGGAAAAGCTGAAAAGGCCGCCCGCGCCGCGCTGGCGAAAGATGGGTGGGAGCACTTCTCGTTCGTCGTTGCGACCGGCGCGACGCCTGAGACGGCTGAAGCGATGGCGTCCGCCCGGCAGTTCCAGCAATGGACCGTCCCGCCATGCCCCGCGCCGAACGCCACGCGGCCTGATGCGCTGGATCGTGTTCGCGGCGCGCCGCACCAAGGCAAGGTCGGGGACGAAGCCCGATGGCTTTCCCCCAGCGTGAAGTCCCGGCTCGACTATGGCCGGAGTGAGCGCAAGGCGTTCTTTGAGAAGCGCTGGGGCGCAGGCGCCCTGAATGATGTCAGTTTTTGCCAGAGCTTTGACGACATGGCGGGGAGCATGCAGCGCCCTCGTGGCATTGCCGAGGCGGCGCAGTCGAAAATCTGCGTGGTGCATTTCGATGGCGACCATTTCGGAAAGGCCGCCACGGCGATCGGGAGCGCCAAGTTCGCCAAGAAGCTGAACATCAAACTCGACGACGTGCTTCGCGCACTGGTCGGCGGCGCCTTGCGCGATGAGGCACGCGAGTTCCCCGGCCAGGCGCCCAAGCTCCGCCTTGAGACGCTGGTCTGGGGGGGCGACGACATCACCATCGCGCTTCCGGCGTGGCGTGCGCTGCGGATGCTTCGCGACTTTTATGGCGCCGTCGGTGATTGGCAGGTCGGTGGACACGCGCTGACCTTCACGGGCGGCGCCGTGATCGCGCACTACAAAACGCCTGTGCGCAAACTGGTGCGGATGGCTGAAACTGCGATGCACGCGTTGAAAGACAACGAGTCCCGCGGCTGCTTCACCGTCGATGCTTTTGAAAGCGCTGATCCGCCCGAGACCAGACTGGACGCCTACCGCGCGCAACGGTTTGGCGTCGAGGCGGCGGCTCCCGGCGCCTTCAGCATTGCTGGCGCCGATGCCGGAGCGTTGCTGGACAAGCTGCTGAAGTGGAAACGCGAAGCGGGCGAGAGCCTCCCCTCTCGCAGCAAGATCCATCAGTTGCTGGGCGGTGACGGCGCAGGCGATGACGGCGCGCTTGAACAGGGGCTGCAAGACTACGAGGACCGGAAGCTTGGTGGTGCATCAAGTGGCCTCTCCAGCTGGTGGCTGCCGCAGGGATCGCTGCCTCGATCACGCGCGCTTGATCTGAAACTTGTGCTGCATCTCTGGGACTTCGCTCATGAAGACTGCGCGGAGGAGGCGCCATGAAACGGATCGAAATCAGCATCTGCATCGTTCTGCGCAGCCCGTTCCTGTTTCCATCCGTTGAGGCGCCGCCGCACGGCCTCGACGCCGCTGCATTGCGTGACCGGTCAGGCCGCGCACTCATTCCGCAAGATCAGGTGAGAGGCGTGTTCCGCCATGCATTCGCGCGGATCGTTCCAGTCGCGGAAAAACTGGGCGAGGCTGACTTTCATACACTTTTCGGACGTGCATCCGGCGACGCCGCTGATCTTGATGTTGGCGCCGCAGACGCGCTGCCAGTCAATACATCAAGTCGTGCCAGGATTCTGTTTTCCGACCTGACCCAGGCAGAGGTTGATCTGCACGCACCACCGCACAAGGCAGTTCGCGTCGCAATCGATCCTGATACAGGCGCCGCGAAAGATGGGGCGTTGGTCATGGTCGAGCTTGCCGCGCCACAAGGCGCCGAAATGGTGTTCAAAGGCAAAGCTGTGTTGTTTGGCTCCGATCTGGAAGCGACCCGCTGGATCGCCGGACTGGATGCGGCAGCAACTCACCTGTCTGCGCTCGGAGCGATGAAGTCAGCCGGATTTGGCGAGGTTGTAGACTGCCAAGTCAGCGAGATCGAGCGGCGCGACTGCCTTCCTAAATTTGACGCAGCAGCGGCGCCGAAGGGCAGGATCAACTTCGTCATCAAGATCGATCGCCCGTTCCTTGTGGATGCGCGCAGAGAGGCAGACAACGTATATTCAGGCGCGAGGATTGTCCCCGGGGGCGCGATCAAGGGCGCGCTGGCGCGCAAGCTCGAACTCGCGGGTGTTGATGTCCAAGATCTTCAGGATCTGTCCAGGCTTCGCATCGGCCACGCCATGCCAGCCCCGGCGAACGCGCCGTTGCCGCTGTCGCTGGCCGCAGTTGACGGCCAAATCGGCGACGCGCTGCGCTTGATGCCTGGTCAGGCGCCCATGTTCGGCGGCATGCCTGCAAAGTTTGCGCCTGACTGGAAGCGCGTGAGCACCAAGAAAGCGAACGCGCTGTTTCAGATCGAGGATCACGATCTGCCGACACAGACCCGCGTCCATGTTGCAATCTCCGGAACCAGCGGCACGGCGGAGACCGGCAAGCTCTTTGTGGAAAATGCAGTCGACCCCGGCGATGGTGCGTGGCACGCCGTCATCGACTTCAGCGATGTCGCTGATCCTATGCGGCGCGCACAGTTCCATGCCGCCCTTTGCGGCGGGCTGGACGGGGTTGGCCGGACCGGCGCCCGGCTGGAGCTGACCCCGTCGGGCGATGTCGGACCGACGATGGTGGTGCCGTTCCGGCCCAACGAGGACCTCTACGCCGTGGTCCTTCAAAGCGACGCGGTGATGTGTTCGCCCGACGATGCCGCCGATCCCCGAGACGCCTACACCGATTTCTGGGCGCGGGTCTGCCCTAGTGCGGAGCTGGTCGACTTTCATGCATCCCAACGTCTGGCCGGCGGCTATCTCGGCCTCAGGTTCCGCGTGGCGGGGTCCGCATACGCGCCATTCTGGCTGACTGAGACCGGATCGACCTTCCTTTTGCGCGGAGAGATTTCCCGCGAGCTGGAGGGCCTGTGCAGGTCGGGCCTGCCCGCACCTCGGATAAACGGAACCACCACCGATTGGCGCAACTGTCCCTTTCAACCAGAAAACGGCTACGGCTGGATCGCCGCCAACCACCGCGCCGCGCTGACGGAGGCCTTCGATGTTTGACGTCGCCCCCCCTTTGACGCGGATCGATCTGGAAATCCCTTTGCTGACGTTGTCGCCGCTGCATATCGGCACCGGTGAAAGCGTGCCTGACGAAAGGCTTCGTGGTGAGGAAAACGAGACTTCCGAGTTGGCAATGATCCAGATCGATGACCAAGGCGATCCTTGGATTCCAGGCTCGGCGCTGAAAGGCGCGCTCCGCGCGGCGGCCGGCAGTCTTTCGGTGGACGACAAACATGCATTGTTCGGGACCATCACGGACGGCGCGCTTGGCCGGATGGGCAGCGCAATGATCAGGGGCGCACGGCTCGTCAGTCCCGGCGTCTCGACGGGCCTGCCTTATGCGGACACGGCCAAAGGCACCTACATCTCATCGCGCACCGCAATCGATGAGCGACGCGGCATCGCCGCGCGCAACCGCCTGTTTCACCGCGAGATGGTGGCGCCCGGAGCGCGCTTCAAATGGCGCATTCGGCTGGAGACATCGGGCGACGCCGAGGCGCTGCTCTCGGCGTTGGCGCGCGTGCTTGCGCCATGGTCTTTAGTTGACGGATTGACGATCGGATCGGAAAGCGCCAGCGGTCTTGGCCGTGTTCGCATCGATGGCGACGTGCTCAGGCACGACTGGGAGCTGGACCCCGAGTATGGAAAGCTCACGCGGCGCAAGTATCGGCCAGTGACGATCCCCAAAGCGGTAGAGGCCGAAGCCCGGCGCGGCGTCCTGACCTGCGAAGGCCCGTTCCTGACAGTCGATCCATCATGGGATGCAACTGCGCGCCAAGTGGCGAAGACCGCGGGCGCCAAGGACGAAGACACGCCGCATCTCAAAGGGGTCCGGCGCAACGGATTGCCGTTCATCACCGGCGAAGCCGTATCAGGCGCGCTTCGCAGCCGATACCAATGGCGCGCGAAACTGGCCGAGCTGCGCAAAGAGGCTTTCAGCCCGACGGTGACCCATCTGTTCGGAGAGACCGGCCGGAAAGCGGTGCTTGCGGTCATGGTGGTGTCGATCAAGGCAGGCGGCAACACCCAAACCACATCAGTAAAGCTCGATCGTTTTTCAGGTGGCCCGATCGACAATGCTTTGTTCTCCATCGACGGAGATCACGCCGTACAGATCAACCTGAAGCTCTCGCTCGACAGTCGATCAACCGACCAAGATCCCGCAGCGCTGGATGAGATCGTTGACGATCTGCGCAAGCATGGATTGAGGCTCGGCCATGGCTCGGGTCGAGGTTTCGGGTGGTTCCGGTGGGAGGACGCGTGATGGCAGGCGATCGTGATCGAAAAATTGTCGAAGCCCGAAAGGCGGAAGGTTGGCTGCATGATCAGATCGTCGAGATATTTCTGGACGAAGGCATGGACGAAGATGAGGCCGAGGCGCTTGTAGCATCGGTATCAGCAGCGCCAGCCCCGCGGCGTCACCTCCCACCTGGCAGAGATGGACCGCGCAACCGTGGTCCGCAAACAGCAAAGCAGTTGGACTGGCAGGCGCCATTCCGGTTCGCGCCCCTCAACGAAAAGGTGCTGAAGCCGCAAGCCGAGGTGGCCCGCTTGCTTCGCCATGACCTTGCAGACGGAGAGGGGCTGCTCAGCACCCCTTTGAAAGATGGCTACTCTGGCCAGATCAAGATCGACATCGCTTTCGACGGGCCCATGCTTATCGGCCAAGCGGAGGGAGACGTTCAGAAGCCTCTCGAAATCGGGGCGCGCCACTGCATTCCCGGCGCCACTTTGCGCGGGCTGATCCGGTCAACGTTGGAGATCGCGGCCTTCGCGCGCCTCACGCAAAGCAACATGCATCGCCGCTTTGCAACGCGCGATTTCGGCCATCCAAATATGAAGGAGCGCACCGATCCCAATGCTGGCTGGCTCACCTGCGACAACCCCGATGCGCCCGAGGATCGACGGATCTATTCCGTTCAGCAATGCGAGTGGCGCCTGATCCGCATTCGTGATCTTCGCGGGGAGGGCGGCGGGGACAGTGCCTGGCACCTGAACTGGCTCGGCAACAAGCTTGAAGGCCGCTATGGCTACATGAAGATGAAGCATGGCACGGACTGTTTCGATTTCTCGGTGACAAGTGCCTTTGCCCCTCACTCCCAAGCCGCAACCTTTTCCGGCCCCGTCCCACATGTCTCTCCCACATCGGACGACGATGCTGCGTTTCGCGGAGTTTACGTGTTTTCCGACAGCTCTCCGGCTTTCATCGGAAAGATGGACGAAACGCGTCGCCGCCGTCTGATTGGCGATCTCGACGCACAGGAAAACCAAGTCGGCGTCGGCCAGCATAAAAAGCGCGAATGCGTGTTCGCGTCCGTTGGCTACGGCGATCAAATCGCCATCCCCCCCGCCGTCTGGCGCAATTTCATTGCCAACAACTCTCGCCCTTCGCTTCATGCCCCCAAGCCTGATGGGTCTTGGAAAAAGATGAAGCCGACGCTCATTGCCGGCCAGCGCATCCCGGTGTTCTGGGTCGGGGACGGCGAGGTCGGCGATTTCGGCCTGTCGCGCGTCTTCAAGCGCAGCCACGACAATTCAATCGGCGAGATGCTCAAGAGGACCGGTGACAAAGCGCACCTGCCACCCCCCGATCGCGCTGACCCTGATTTCGTCGAAGCGATGTTCGGCTATGTGCGCGAACCCGCCCCCGGCGACGATGGCGTTCAAGCGCAGATGCATGAGGACCGGCACCTCAAAGGCCGCGTTGCCTTCGGGTTCGCTTGGCTCGACGACCCCACGCCGAAAACGACTGCTGAGCTGGTCACCGCCATGGCGGCGCCGAAGCCTTCGTTCGCGCCGTTTTATGTGAGTGGGCGGGTGAAGGATTGGTCTGACCCGAACGCCCGGCTCGCCGGGCGCAAGCGGTACCCTGCAAAAGGCGCCGATGCCGCTGACGTCGCGGAGTTCCTGAACGACACGACCGGTGAGATCAAAGACAGTCATGGAAGCGTCACGCCCGCATGGAAGCGAAACGCGAGCGTCCAATCCCGCCTCATCTTCCTTGAACCCAAACCTGACCGTTCACTCCGGTTCCAAGGCGAAATTCTGGTGCACAACGTGACGGCGGAGGAGCTTGGCGCGTTGCTTTGGGCGCTGACCTTTGGCGGGA
>Ga0105054_10012653_pt1 | contig 10289 bp, 9 predicted proteins | sample BON02_FD_78091 | JGI IMG/M metagenome (GOLD analysis project Ga0105054, IMG submission 78091) | Freshwater microbial communities from Lake Bonney liftoff mats and glacier meltwater in Antarctica - BON-02 (megahit assembly) | ecosystem: Environmental > Aquatic > Freshwater > Ice > Glacier... | reverse complement strand
CCATAGCACACACAGCCCACCCACGTACCTTCTCGATGTCGTTCATTGGGTCGTCCTTGTGGTGCTTGCAGAACTCGATCACCTTGGCCAGCACGCTGTTCTTGACGTTGGGCAAGGGGATCTCCTGGGTGTCGGTGCTGTCGTCGTCTGCAGGGGAAGGGAAGGGGTGGAGCGAGAGGAGGAGAGGGAGTTGTGAGAGTGGTGTGTTTGTTTGAGTGTGAGTGAGATTGGGGGGGGAAGGAGAATGTGCATCGTCCTTGCCGCGCCCAGGGAAGACCGGGAGGGAACCGTCTGTCCTTTTTGAGTAGGCCATGTCCTTTGCCCCCCCCATTCTCTACGCCCGCCCCTACGTGCCCCTCCCTCGTTCACACACACCCCCTTGTCCTCCCTCCGTGCACACGTACCGTCAGGAAGCATGGTCTTGACCAGCTCGCTCATCTTGCAGACCGCCACTTCCACCTCGTATTGGTCGCCCTCCTGGCTGACCAAGTGCACCACCTTGCCGGACTCCGTTCCCTTGGATTCGTCGCTCATTGTTGCTGGTTGGGGTGTGGGTGTGGGGGGGGGGCTGGCTAAGGTGTGGTATGTGGGTGGAATACGTGGGAGGAGAGGGACGGGAAGGGATTGAGTGTAAGCGGGCGTCGCCGTGGAGTTCCTCGAAGGAAGTTTCAGGCAATGGCGTCGTCTGTGTGTGGGGCGTAGGGCTTGAGGAAAGGAAGGAGGGCGTCTTGCACAGGGCTGTGTGAGGCTCTGTGCTGTGTGTGTGGCCCCGGCGGCGGCGTCGTCCCACGCAAGGCCCGTCCCTGCTTTTTCTATGTAGCGAGAGAGCTCCTCCTTGTTGCAGAGCATTGTAGGGAGGGAGTGATGTTTGATTATAATTTTGAGGCCAAAGGAATCGTCATGGGGAGGCAGGGGGAGGTAGAGTACACACGACCGTCCTCCCCTCCCTTTCCACCCCACGACTTCGAGTCAAGAAAAATAAAGCACCGCAAAGGACACAGACAAACACAAAGCCTCGCCTGGTACATGTGCCTGGCAGAGCAAGCGCAAGGCATGGGAGCATTGGCCACGCCCGGCGTGCCTCATAGGAGGAACAAGATGAGTTTTCTTGAAGAGCGTGATTTCAATTTCGAAAGAGCCACGGCGTCACAAACAAAGCGAAGGCGCCGGCCCAACAACTTGTAATCCCTTGGTTGTGATTGTGCGTGGTGGCATGGGTGCTCGAGCCCCACACAGGCTGCGCCTGTCTCGATTTTCGTCGTCGTCTTCCGTGGAGGCATCGAGACAGTCCTCTCGCTCTCGCTCGCGCAATCCGTTTCACGCGTTTCTGTGAGAAGGGAAGTATGAGTCGCTCGACCACACTGGCTGGGGGCAGTGGCGCCACACTCCTAAGCTGCAGCAAACACAGGCAGCACTACAAGCTATTACGTGCATCTCTGCGAGAATCCTCGTCCCGCTCTAAGCCCCCTCCCTTTCTTTCTCTCACAACACAAACACAGCCACTCCAATTGCCTGACGCCATCGTCATCAGCAGCCCACAGCAACAACACATCATGCCCCGCAGCAGCAGAAGACACCTCTCACTATAATCAACAAGCGCACACTGAGCCATGTCCTCGACGCGGCAAGGCTATCTATGGAAGCGCCAGGCCAGCGTGAGCGGGGGCGGGAGCCCACCGGCGGTGCAGCGCGTGTACTGTGTCTTGGCCGGCACCACGCTGTGGGACTACGACTCGGAGGAGGAGGCGGCCTTGGGGCAGCGACCGCGGTGTGAGGTGAACGTGATTGGCGTGTCGCCCTGGGATGGCCGGGCGCGGTACCAGAGCTACGCGTTTGGGTTTCTCTTCTTGTCGGCGCAGGGCACGACGTATCACGCCGTGGCGCAGAGCAAGGAGGACCTGGAGTACTGGTTGTCGGCCATACGCGTAGGGCTGCAGGTCCGGTTTGGCATCATGGGGGCCACGGGGGGCGCGGACATTGACGAGGAGGAGGAGGACGATGAAGAAGAAGAGGAGGAAGAGGAGGAGGAGGAGGGTGGATGTGGACTCTCTGAGCAGGATGAGGCCCAGGAGGGAGTCGTGGAGGATGGAGGCGATCAACAAGCCTCAGCAACACGCGCGTCTACATCAACCGCTACAAGAGCAAACGGCGAGGGTGGCGCGGCTTCATCAACAGCAGTACCATCGACGACGACGACATCACCAACAACTCAAAGCACAAGAAACCCCACGCCTACTACACCCATCAAGACCAACACGGACCGCAGCAGCAGCAGCAGCAGCAGCAGCAGCAGCAGCAGCAGCAGCAGCAGCAGAGAAAAAAGAAAGCCCCCTCCCACTTCCTCCTCCTCTATCTCCTCCCTCCGTGGCTCCACCGCGTATCTTCCTGCTATAATTGGTACCTGTCCAAGTAAGCGGGACAGCGACACGTGCGGCATCAGCGGGCAGCCCCTCGGACGGTCCAACCCCAAGCATTTCTGCCTGAGCTGCGGGGGGGCCTTTGCTTTGGAATATTGCTCCGACGAAGTCCCGCTCTTGCACTTCAAATTCCAGCAGGCTGTACGGGTGTGTCGTAATTGCCTGCTGGCCCAATACTTTTTGAACCATCTCAAGTTGCTCAATGCCACGTTACGCACACATTTACACGAACTAGAGCTGGAGGGGTGTTCGGTCGCCGATAAAAACTCGGCAAAAATCCGTGCTTTTCGCCATCCTGTCCCCGAGGTGTTTTTGGCTTGGCAATTGTATGATGGAGGGCAGATTGATGCAGCGGAATTTACGGAATTGCTGAAGGCGGATGCCCGTTTGAAGGATGAACGGGAGAATGGGATGCTGGCCGAGTTTCAGGCGACTTTGGCTCAGCCTGGGGTGGGGGACGATGCTATTACCTTGCTGCGGCTTTTGTTTGATTTGCGCGATGAAGGGCAGCCGGTTAAGTATGCTTTGGTGCTGCAGCGGCTTTTGGCGATTGCGCAGACGGACCTAGCGGCGGTCGATTTTGTGTTACCCCAGCTGCTGCAGGTGTATGTGTTGATGTCGGATCGAGGGGGGGTAGGGCAGGTGCTACAGCTCGAAGCCTTGGAAGATTTTCTGGTTAAGATCTGCTCGATGTCCACGGCTCAGATTCCTTTGAGGGTGGTGTGGTCGATGATGGGTTACTATGAAGATACTTTGCAGCCGAACGCCCCTGCTTCGCTCACGGCGAGGAGGGGGAGGATAATTCGATTAACCCTACACGTGGAGGCGGCTGTAAGGGGGGACGTCCATCATTTCAATGAGGAGATTTTGAGTATTTTTAGCTTTGCGGCTCCGGCGCAACTTGCTCTGTTAAGGCGGGAGTGGGCGTTGGTGCAGGAGTGTCGGCAGCATCCGTTATTGAGGCCTTTTCCGCCCATTACGGTGTTTAGGAAGATGCACGGGGAGATAGGGGATGACCCCAAGGTGGCCTCTCTTGCTATTGCAGAGACCTTGCGAGCGTATGATCGGTCGTATTCGGCCCGGGCGAGGGAGGTGGGGAAGAAGGGGGGGAGTCAGGCGATGATTTGTAGTAGTGCTGGTGGTGGGGGGGGGGCAGGGGCGGGGGTGAAGGAGGGAGGGAAGGGGGAGGGGGAGTTGATTTATTTTACGACGCAGATGAATTTTGTGAAGGAGTTGACGGACACGGCTGAGAGCTTGAGGCATATTGACCCGAGTTTGCGGAGGGAGACGTTGAGGGCGACGTTGCAGCGGATGCAGAATGAGTACCGTGGGGTGTATTTTCCGATTACCCGTGATTTCGGGAGCATGCCACGGATTATCCGGGTGTGTGTGGATGAGGGGGCTGTATTTCGAAGTAAGGCTCGGGTGCCTGTTTTGATTTGTTTTGAGGTCATTCGACCCACCCCGGAGGCAGCGAGCGGGCAGCATCACCAAAGGTCGGGTTCGGCGGCTGCGTATATGTCGGAACAGGAAGCAGAGCACTTGCTGGATAAGAGCTCGTTGCATGAACGGATGAGCAGCTTGGAGTTGAGTGGGGGTGGTGGTGGTAGTGGGGGAAGAGGAGCGGGCGTTGGCGAGATGGCAGCAGCAGCAGCAGCAGCAGCAGTAGTAGGGGTTCAGGAAGAGCGGAGGCGGAGCTCGTCCCTGACGGGTAATGCGGCGTTGGCAGAAGGCGGGCAAGGAGGCATGATGCCTTCCCCGGCTGCTGCAGCTGCTGGGGCCGTGCAGCGGTATGCGAGCAAGTCGGAGGTTTTGCAGATGGTGCAGACAAGGAGGAGGAGAACGGCGGGCGTGCGAGCGGACGCTGCCGGCTCGCCCGGCACGGAGGATAGTGTGCATTCTCCTCGAAGCGGAAGGCGGGTGACTCCCATTTCGTCGTCCTCCTCGTCCTCGTCCTCATCGTCTGCAGCAGCCTTGAATTTGGCGCAGCTCATTCAGTTGTACGAGCAGAGCAGTGCTTCGAGAGGGACCGCTGATGGAGAGGAGGAAGCAGACGTGAGCGCAGGGCAGGGTGTGGACGAAACAGCAGCAGCAGCGGCCATGTATGTCTCACCAGCAGTGGCGACGGCTATTGAGGAGTTCAAGAAGGGGAATTTGAGCGCAGCAGAATTGGAGATGCTGGTAGCGAACGATCAACGCTTCCGACAGAACATTCTGGAGAATTCGTATTTGGATGTGCAGTTTTTTGTGTCTATGGCTTTTGGTGAGTCCTGGGCTACCAAGCGGGCAAGGATCAAGGCGGCCAGCCCCGACGGGGAGCGACCGGGTTGGGATTTGCTAAGTATGATTGTGAAGAGCAATGATGATTTGCGGCAGGAGGTGTGCATGGTCCAGCTTATTGAGTTGTGTCAGGATATATTTGCGGAGGCCGGGCTAGATTTATGGTTGGAACCGTATGGTATCATTTCCACTACGAGCTCCACGGGGTTGATTGAGACGTTGACCGATGCTTTGAGTTTGGATGCGTTGAAGAAGAAGGATGGGTACGTGAGTTTGGCGCACCATTTCCAAGCGAGCTATGGCCATGATGCTGCTCGGCTGGGGCAGGCCAAGCGGTCCTTTATCACCTCCTTGGCGGCTTATTCTCTGGTGTGTTACATGTTTCAGATCAAGGACAGGCATAACGGGAACATCCTGCTAGACACAGAGGGTCATTTGGTGCATATCGATTATGGCTTCATCCTGGGCATTGCCCCCGGCGGGTCCTTTTCCATCGAGACAGCCCCCTTCAAGCTCACCCCCGAGATGGTCGACGTCATGGGTGGGGTGGACGGCCCGCTCTTCGACGAATTCGCCGCTCTCTTCGCCGGGGGATTTTTTGCCCTCCAGCTCAACATGGAGCGCATTGTTGCCCTGGTAGAGATCATGGCCGAGCAGTCCCGCTACCCCTGCTTCCAAGCTACTGACAAGGCCGTGATTCTGCAGCGGCTGCGGGCCCGCCTCCTGCCTGGCGGCCGCGCGCCTTGCTCGAAGGTGGACACGGTGGCGTTTGCCCTGGACCTGATCACGCAGAGCTATAACTCTCTCACCACGCTTCAGTATGAGAGGTACCAGAATTTTACCAATGGCGTGGCCGTGTAAATCGCCTATTGATTTTGAATGTTTGCGGAACGTGCGTGAGTTTGTGTGTTTGTGGGACCTGCAAATATAAAAGTCCGCTTGCTTCACCGCAGCTTAATCAATGCTCTCCTCTTCTTCTTGTGCCACTCCCTCCGGAAGAGACTCGATCAATCCCTTTTCGGACACGCCGCCGACCCTGCGCTCTCGCCCGCTGCCTGGGGATATGGTCGCGTTTGTCTTTCTGAATTAGGAACTCGCTCACCACCTCCCAGTATGAGAGCAGAACCGAAACTCGACCAACGACGACGTGGCTTTCCTTCTAAAAAGCCTGCTAGCCATCTACTCCTGCCAATCCTCCCTCCTGCCTCAATCCCTCAGAATCCAAATTCGAATAACCTTCCTTTCCCTCCCATGTATTACGATATCGCACAAAACACAACCAAAAAGGAAAATGTGGAGCAAATTAAAATCAAAATCCAACCAAATTTTTGCCAGTGAAGTAGAAGAAGTAGACTAAAGAAACAACTAAAATTAGAACGATTGAAAAGAACAAAACTGAAGCAAAGCATTTGCATGTTACCAAGACGCGTGCTTTTATTTATTTTTATTTTTGAACAATTTCCGAAACCTCGGTTTTTTTATTCTCTTCCTAAGCAAAGGCAAGGTCCGACCGACCCCCCTTTCTACCTACACCTTCGCCGCCACAACAGCAGCAGCAGCCAGTGCAGCCGCTGCAGACGGACTGGTCCTATCCCCGCTGGCAAGCACAGCATCCATACCAGGAGGAGAGGCCGCGAGCCCATCATCCATCGCAGGGTCCAGGAACCCCCCATACGATTTTTCAAGCCTTGATGACTCCACTCTCCTCCCCCCTTCCCCCCTCATCCCCGGATCCGTCGGCAACGGCGATGACTCCTGCTTCCGCAACCTGATCGCCGCCCTGGCAGCTTTCCCCCCCTTCCCTCCACCCTTCCCTCCACCACCAGCCGGAGCCCCAGCAGCAGCAGCCCCAGCAGCAGCAGCCCCAGCAGCAGCAGCCCCAGCAGCAGCAGCCCCAGCAGCAGCAGCAGCAGCAGCTTCGGCGGCGGCGCCACTGGTACTCCCGGTGGGGACCACGCCTGGCCCGACGGTTTGCGCGAGACCCCCGGCTGCTTCTTGGGTGTGTGCGTGGAGGTCTTCGACGTAGCTAGAGTTGAGAAACGCACCAAGGGAACCGAAATATCCCTCGTGCTCGAGAAAGAGCGCTTCCATCTTCCCAGCACTCCAATAATCAATGGCATACGCCAGCCGCCGACACGAAATCTTATTATGCCGCAAGAAGTTCCCGACAAAATAAATGTGGGTCGCCCGGTGAATGACTGCATTTAAATACGCAACCTGCCCGATATTCCCCGTTATCATCATCAACAACGCCCGTGCCATATCCTCCTCCTTAATCCCCTCCCCTGGATCCTGCCGCGTAGCAAGCTTGCCAAACGACGACGCAATCACCGAAGGCGACAAATGGAATTTATCGTACCCCCTCCCATAAATATCCCCAACCGTCATGTCCACCACGTCCGAATCACCCATCTCTGCCAAATCCAACACCTCATCAAAAGTCTTACAGCCCGTCAGCAAGCGACAGAGACCCCAATAGGTCCCCCCTCCTAAGCTACTACCTGAGATGCGTTCGTATTTCCCGGGGCCTTCGACTTTGAGGATGCTGACGCCCGAGCCGATGTTGACGACTAGGTAGGGGTAGATGACGTGTTCGCCTGGTTGGGTGAGAGGGAGGGAGGGGGGGGGGATTGAAGAGCTTAACACCTGCAAGAAAAGGGCTTGAAAGCTTTCACCTTCTCTTTATGGGCTTACCTGATCGTTGGACCTTGTACTTCCACTCTTGCTTCAACGTGTTCGAGTTGGCGCTGCCCGCACTCTGTGTGAATACAAAAAAGAAAGGGAGAGGGAGGAGAGAAAGAGGGAGAAAAAAGGGAGGACACGGTACACATTTTCATATTCAAATTAATGCCACAAAGAAATGATATATCGACACACCAACCCTCTCTTTCTTCTCTTTTTTCTTACCTGCGGCGGTCTCCGTGGCTCCTCCCCATCACTCGGACTCCCGGGCGAAGACGAAGTCGTGGATGAAGAAGGGGAGGAGCTCCTTAGACGGGGGGAGGCCTCAGGACCCTCCTCCTCGTCAAAAGAAGAAGACTGACCGTCCAAAGACAAACCCAGCCCACTATCATCGTCATCGGCCGAAAATGCGTATTGCTCCGCCTGCATGGCCGCGCTGGCTGCGCTAGCTGCTGCGTTGTCCCCCATCACCGTCGGAGAAGAGGTGGGAGAGCCCAGAACGCCCGGCCGGCTGACCTTACCCTTGGGGAGAGGGGGAATGTCTAAGCCTGGATTAGGTGGTGGTGGTGGTGGCGAGGAGGAGGAGGAGGAGGACGAGGTAGAGGAGGAGGAGGGGGTGCTGGAAAGAGGGGCGGAGGCAGGAGCGGGGGCGTAGGAACCTCGCCAGCTCATGCGGTGGTCGAGGCCGCTGCTCCCGGGGGAGGGGAGGGGCATGGTGAGGGATTTGTCGGGCTTGTAGGTGTAGCACTCGCCGACGACGTGCTGGAGGACGAACTCGAGGCCTCGCATCAGGCAGTCGAGCTCGTCCATCTTCCGGAGGGTGATCCCGAGGCGTTCTTGAAAAAGATCGGAGAATTTGTAGGCGCCTCCGCCGGTGCAGCCCATGCTGTTGATGCTGTGGTGGAGGCTGTGTGAAGGTAGTAGTGGAGGGGTAGAGTGTGAAGGGAAAAGGAGGGAAGAAAAGTCAGTGCTAACGACGCAACAAAATAATCGGCAGAAGTAAATGAGCACTCCTTCAGACCCATCTTCCAAATCTAGCTACATGTGCACGTACCGATTCGACTTGACTATGTCCACCACTCGGTCCATATACCGAGTCTCAAACCGCATAAAATGCAGCTCTCCCCCCAACACCCGCGAGGAAAACGTCAAATTGTCATCACGCAGCTCGGCCCGCACCGGGCTACCCTCTGCTTGCATGAAATCGTAAAATGCGTCTAAGGCCTTGGTGTGCCGGGGGGTGTTGAGGTTCTCCAGGGAGGCGCTGCGTTTCAGAGTAGTGGCTTTCTTGAGGGGGTTGTCAAAGTAGTTGGACCGCCGCTTTTGCTGCTGCGTCCGTTCTACCTTGCGGGACTTGCGTGTCTGCTCGAAGTAGACGAGCTTGCTCAGTGTACCGCCCACGTCGAGGCCAAAGATGGCTGTTATGATGAGGAAAATGCGAGGGAGGGCACGGTGAGTACAGCATTCCGTCGGCTCCTTGCCCTCCCCACCCTCATTACCCAGCCCAGCCTCTCGGGTTTCACTCACCTCCAATATCCACGTGCTTCCCATCAGGACCCAGGGCGTAGGACATGCTCCGCCGTCGCTTCTTGGACCGTGTGCGAGCCGCCACTGCCGCGATTGCCCCTATGGAAAGCAGGATAAAGAGGGTTGCCCTGGAGATGCCCAATCCTGCCCGGCTGGCCCCACCCGCCCCTGCCGCCGCGGCCGCCGCTGCGGAAGGCGCCATGGTGCCTAGTGGATTGTGATGGATAGGGAGAAGTGGGTCAGCAAATGAACTAGGGGTGCACAGTGCAGCAAGCAGCCTCAAAGCAGGCCGAAGTGAAGCTCTCGGCGAAAGCCCATCATCATCCTCCACGCCCTCTGTTTCTCACTCTATCTCAACCCCAACCCCACCCACACCATCACCACCATGACAGGATCGTTCAAGAGGTGCTGCGTGATTGCGTCCGTAAGCCAGGCCCTAGCTTACAAACACACAAGAACCCCAAGTCTCCAACACCCGGCTTCGCATCATCATCATCATCATCATCGGCATCCTTGCCTCAGTCAAGCCAGCTAAAGCCACAACCCACAGCCCACAAACCAGGAGGAAATCATGCCTCTTTACCAACAGGTACGTGTCCTCGTTCAGGAATTGTTGCGCAGGTGCTGGCGTCCCTTCTTCTTGGCACTGCTCTGAAGGACGACTGTCTCACATCCCCTCCCCTCCCCTCCTTCCACCCCTCCCTCCCTACTCCAGCTCATCATCGCCCGCGACATTGCCAAGGCGCCCGAATTGACCAATCTATTGAAGCAATGCGCGACTACCGTGTTAGGCAGCGGCAAGTTTTTGTGGGGTTCTTGGGGTGGTGGTTTGTGCGTGGCTATGAGTGAGGAATTGAGGACGCGAGACTCATCTCATCTCCTTCTCCCCCCACACCATCAGGCGGCGCGATGCGCGGAGTGGAGAATCACGGGGTCCGAGCCCTCAGTCATCGGCTACGGAAGTAAGTGCTTGCGCTGGGAAGGAAATTACGTTGTTCGGTTGTGGACGTGTGTGCATTGATGTGTGTCGTGTTGCTCTCTCCCCCCCAAAATCCATGCTGCCCTTGCTCTTCACTTACTCACAGACACATAACCCATCCTACCTTTTTCTCAACACAGCCGCAGGGCCATGGAGGAAGAGCAGAAGTACCACTGGCGAGCACGTTACATTTCGTCCTACTTTGACGCCAGCCCCAAGACGGTCAAGGAAGTGGAGCGGGTGCTCCGGCTGGACGAGAACGTGTTGCGCTTCTTCACCCTCAGACCAAAGACCCAGGCCGACCTTATTAGGACACGCAGTGGCTTCCGGGCGGCGGTGTGGGCAGAGGAGCGCACGGTTGAGAAGGTGGCGGAGAAGGCCCGGGAAAAAAAGCAAAAGCTTTT
>Ga0105054_10012649_pt1 | contig 10292 bp, 10 predicted proteins | sample BON02_FD_78091 | JGI IMG/M metagenome (GOLD analysis project Ga0105054, IMG submission 78091) | Freshwater microbial communities from Lake Bonney liftoff mats and glacier meltwater in Antarctica - BON-02 (megahit assembly) | ecosystem: Environmental > Aquatic > Freshwater > Ice > Glacier... | reverse complement strand
GGCTCCCGGTCCCGAGCCGGTTTTGACGATCGTGTGGTCGCATCCAGCGCCCGTAACGGCGGCAAAGCAGGCGAGGCCGTCGCTGACGACGGCGCAGGCGGGATCGAGGCTTTGCCTGGCGAAGGCCGCGATGGAGGCGCTGCGAAAGCCGGCGACGCGCCGGAGCTTCAGGCGAACGGGCTTGCCTTCCGGCGTGGTCTCGACCGCGGCGACAAACGGCGTCTTGCCGGCAGCACCGCGTCCGCGCTTGCCGCCAGAGCGTTCGCCGCCGATGTAGGCGTCGTCGATCCCGATGCGCCCGCACAGCCGCCTGGCGCCGTCGCGCCCGGGCATGACCTGGCCGGGTTTGTGCTTGATCTTCACCGTCAGTCCTATGTCCACACAGGCCAAGTCTGCGGCCTTCGTGTTTTTCAGACAAGGAGGAAAAAGTGATTTTCATACTGGCGAATGGTCCTAGACCCTTCCGTTCTATATCCAAAGTTGAACCCGATGGAGGTGATTGAATGCGACTTGGATATTTCACGATGCCGATGCATCCTCCGCATCGTATATGGGCAGAGACCCTTCGCGAAGACCGTGAGACCGTGATCCTAGCTGACAAGCTTGGCTTTCATGACGCGTTCATCGGCGAGCACCTGACGGACATCCACGAAAACATTACCAGCAGCATGATGTTCCTGTCGTCGCTGGTCTCGGAAACGTCGACGATCAAACTGGCTACCGGCACGTCGAACCTGTCCCAATGGCATCCGGTGCTGGTCGCGGCGAATGCGGCCATGCTCGATCACATGTCGAACGGGCGCATGATCCTCGGTGTCAGTGCAGGCGCGCTCAGCTCGGACGCCGAAGCGCTTGGCATTCTCGACGAAGACCGCAACCAGATGTTCCAAGAGGCAATCGACGTGATCCTCGCTATCTGGGAACGGGAAGCGCCCTACAACATCCAGTTCGAAGGCAATCGTTTCCCGGTGACAACGGCTAGAACATTTGCACCAGAGGTCGGCGTCGGCATCCTCCCCAAGCCGTTGCAATCGCCGCGTCCCGAGATCGTGGGGACGGTGCTTGCCCCCTTTTCAAAGGGCGTGATCGAAATGGGAAAACGCGACTTCCATCCGTTGTCCGCTAACTTCCTGCTTTCAAAGTGGGTCGCAACGCATTGGCCGAACTATGTTGCCGGCAAGGCCGATGTGGGATTGAAAGCTGACCCGGCTGACTGGCGGGTCGCTCGCACGATTTTTGTGGCTGATGACGAGGCCACTGCGCGCGCCTATGGCCGCGATGATCCGAGTAGCCCCTACCGGTTCTATTACGAGCAGATCTGTCGCAAGTTGCATCGGTCCAACCGGTTGTTCGTGTTGAAGACGGACAAGGATCAGCCAGATGAGGAGATTACATATGACTATGTCATGGACAATCTTATGATCTGCGGGACCGTAGACTCGGTTGTGGATCGGATACTTGACCTGCATGAAGAAATTGGCGATTTTGGTGAGATCGTTTACGCAGGCATGGATTGGGCCGATCCAGTGCTAGCAAAACGCTCCATGAAACTGATGGCCGAACAGGTCATGCCGCGGGTGAACATGGCGCTGGCCGCACAGCAAGACGCGCTGACGGCGACGGGCTGACGACGTTATTTGCTGATCTCAATCAGAAAATCCAAGAAGACCCGCACCTTTTGCGGCACATGTCGATTGGCTGTGTAGAGGATCGAGATTGGCATGCCCTTATCAGCGTGGTCTTCGAGGATTGGCACCACTCTGCCGTTATCGAGATCCTTGCGGAACAGCCACCATGTGCCTTGCGCGATGCCCAAGCCCACCGATGACGCCTCGCGCAAGGCGTCGCCGCTGTTGATGACGGCAGACCCGGACACGCGAACCGCATAGGGATTGTCCTCTGCATCTCGGAACGACCATTCCGACCCAAACCGCCCCACAAGACAGTTGTGATGGATCAGGTCGCGGGGATGTGTCGGCATGCCGTGCCGGTCAAGGTAGGATGGAGCCGCCACTGTTACTTGTTTACCGCGTTTCAGGATCCGGGTGTTGAGCCGCGAGTCGCTGATGCTGCCGGTCCGGACTGCGACATCATAGCCCCGAGCGACCAAATCGACGCCCTCATCGCTGAAGTCGATTTCGAGCTGGATCTGGGGATTGGCCTCCAGAAATCGGGGCAGTTCGGCCATGACCGTGACCCGCCCGAAGGAGAACGGCAACAACACCCGCACCCGGCCCTTGGCAATCTTGGTGTCGCCGTGGAGGTTGGCTTCGGCTGCTTCGACCTCCGCTAGGATGGAAATGCACTGCTCATAGTAGTCTTGGGCATAATCAGTGATATTGATCTGCCGCGTGGTTCGCGTGAACAGTTGCACCCCTAAATCGTCTTCAAGCCGCGCAATGGCTTTGGTTACTGCAGATACCGAGATCCCCAATTTAGTAGCAGCGGCCGTGAAGCCGCCTTCTTCGTTGACACGCACGAAAACGGCCATTGCTGCAAGTTTGTTCACGTTTGCCACCTTGTTTCGGACATTTCTTCAATATTCATTTTCGGATCAGTTGCCTTTTCCTGCAAGCTAAAAGCGCTCTAATGTCTTGAAAATGGAGGGCACCATGGCACGATGCATCATGGATCAAGAGAACATCGGACGGGTGGAGCCCGATCTCTATCGCAGCGTGATGGGCAAGTTTGCCACAGGCATTGCATTGGTTACAGCGACGGACAAAGGCATGGCTTTCGGGATGGCGATGAATTCGCTGACCTCGGTGTCGCTCGACCCCTGTCTGCTACTGGTGTGCCCGCGTCGTGGCAGCGCCACAGGCGATGCGATCCGGAACGCAGGTGCCTTTGCAATCAGTATTCTGGCAAGCGGGCAGGCGGATATCTGCAACCGGTTCGTAGGAAAGAACGCGCTACGCTTCGACGGGCTGGACTTGCCCACCGACCTGAACTGCGCGCCATTGATCCCCGGCGCGCTTGCGCAGATCTCGTGCCGTGTCCATGCGGTGTATCCCGGTGGCGATCATGAGATCGTGCTTGGAGAGGTCGTGGACTGCCGCCATGATGATGGCGCTCCGTTGATTTTTCATGACGGAAAGTTCTGTCAGACCGCCGCCTGAGCCCGGGAGCAAGACAATGGTGCCGCATTACTTTGAGACTGGAACGCCTGCCGCGCCCGCACTGGTCCTTGCGCACAGTCTCGCCACGGACAGCGCGATGTGGGACGGTGTGCTGCCTTCGCTCGAGAGCCGCTTCCGGGTCATACGCTATGATGCACGCGGACATGGTCGCACGCCGCCACCAGATGGCTGGCTGACGATGGACAATCTGGTGCAGGACGTCGTCGACCTGATGGATCATTTAGGACTTGCGCAGGCACATATCGCGGGGTTGTCGATGGGCGGCATGGTCGGCATGGGGCTTGCGCTGGCGCATCCGGGCAGGGTGCTCAGATTGGCTGTGTGCGACGCGCGCGCCGATGCGCCGGACGGATACAAAACAGCATGGGACGACCGGATCGCAACGGTGGAGCGCGACGGGTTCGCGGCGCTGATCACTCCGACAGTCGCGCGGTGGTTCACGCCCCAGTTTCTGGAAGACGCGGATCGCGTGTCGGCCATGCAAGCGATCGTCGCGCGCACGACGGATGCAGGTTACATTGGATGTGCGCGCGCCTTGCAGGGGCTTGATTACAAGCGACACCTGCCGACTATGGCGGTGCCCACGTTGTTTTTGGTGGGTGACGCCGATGTCGGCGCGTCGCCGGACGAGATGCGCGCAATGCACGACCTTACGCCGCATGCCAGTTTCGTGCTGATAGGCGGGGCCGGTCACATCTCCGCGGTGGAACAGCCAGAGACCGTGGGCCGCGCGCTTGCCGATTTCTTTGAACGCGTGTTGGACGCGGGATTTTCATATTGAACAAGGGAGAGACGCCATGGCGCGAATGAAGCAAATCACGGATCGCGAGGGTCTGAACGGCGAGCAACAGGCCGTTTTCGACAGTATCGCCGGGGGCGCCCGCGGAGGGGTGCGCGGCCCGCATTCGATCTTGCTGCACCGTGCCGAGGTGGCCGCACCGCTGGATAAGTTGGGGGCTTATCTTCGCTATGAATGCGCCATCCCAGAACGGCAGCGGGAGCTTGCTATCTTGGTCGTCGCGGCATCGTGGCAGGCTGAGTATGAATGGTTCGCGCATGCGCCGCTGGCTGCGAAAGCGGGTATCGCACAGGAAGTGATCGACGCGGTTGGCCGCCGGGAAACACCGGAGTTCGAGCGGGAGGACGACGCACTTGTCCACCGGTTCGCCCAGGAACTCCTTGAGACCAAGCAAGTGTCCGGCACGACCTATGGCCTCGTGGAAGGGCTGTTTGGAGCGGCGGCCGTGATCGATCTGGTGGCGCTACTTGGATATTACACAACCATCGCAATGGTGCTGAACGCGTTCGAGGTCGCACCGCCGGAGGCGCTGGATTACCCTTGGTCGAACCAAGAGGGTCGAGGCCCACTCTTTCCATGATGGAAAAATTCATTTCACTTAATCGGCGTTTCTGGAGGCGCGGCGCTCTGATACCAAATGCCGCATAGGCATGGGCTTCGCACTAGGCTGGCCAAGAAAAACAGGGAGGAATAATATGAACAAGCTGATGGCAGCTGCCGTGGTGTCCACGGCCACAGCATTCGGTGCTACCTTTTCGACGGCCCAATCGGTCGAGCCGCCGTCGCCCGTGATGTCGGCATCCAGTCAGGTTGGAGGCAGCCTCTACGTCACCTACGTCGCGGCATGGATCAGTGTTGTGCAGGATGCGATCGACGGATTGACCATTTCGCAGGAGCCGGGTGGATCCTCGCAAAACATCATCTTAGTCAGCACCGGAGAGACCGATTTCGGCATCACGGCCAGCAGCCAAGCCTATTTGGGTTACAATGGCTTGGGTTGGGCGGAAGAGCAGTATCGGAACTTCGTAGGCCTGCACCCTGCCTACCCAACATTCATGACGGTTTTTACCCTCGCCGATAGCGGCATCGAAACGCTCGATGATCTGAACGGGGTCGATTTTGCCGTCGGCACTCCAGGTGGCGGCAGCGATGTGATCTCACGCGAGCTGACCAGCTACCTCGGGATCGAGCCGGGCCGCTTCGTGAATGCCAGCTGGGAAGAAACCGGCGGCCTGCTGCGCGACGGTCTGGTTGATGCGGTTCTTTACATCGCGGGTCACCCGGCGGGATTCATCTCGGAGATCGAAGTGAATCGTGAGGTGCGGTTTCTGACTATGTCTGATGACCAGATCAGTGGGTTCCTTGATGCCTATCCCTACTACGCGCCGGTCTCGCTCTCGGCGGATATCTATTCGGGGCTTTCGGAAGATTTCAACACGGTCGGCCAGATGAACTTCATTATTGGTAGTCCTGAGCTTCCCAATGATTTCGTGGTGGCGATCCTAGATGCGGTCTATGGAAATACGGATCGGCTGGTGGCCGCACATCCTGACTTTGCGCAGACCGTGTTTGCGAACGTCCGCGGCATGCCGACACCGATCCATCCCGCTGCCGTCGCTTATTATGAGGAGCGCGGCGTTGAGATGCGTCGGGCCCCCCCGCCGAGCCAGTAAGGTTGTCTTCGCGGTTCCGGGTTTGGTTCATGCCGGAGCCGAAGCCGACTGACTGAACAAAAGGATCAACGGGCGCCCGACCGAAAGGCTTGGTGCCCGTTCCAGAGCAGCAGAAATGCGACTGAAGCGGCAGGAACCCCTAGACATGACTGACACTGCCAGAGACTCCGCTCTGAAAGACGGGCCTTCAAAAGAGGAGCCTCCGAAAGATGGGCCATCGCTGAGGACCCTCGGGCCGAACCTGTCGATCGCAGTGGCCAGTTTTTGCGTGATCGCAGCAGCGCTTCACATATATTGGCTCGGGTTCCATTCGCCAGGTGTGCTCAATTTGCGGGCGTCGCATCTGGTGATTGCGCTGGTGCTGGTGCCTCTGCTCTACGCAGGGCTTCCCGCAACGCGGGATAGTATTCATTGGTCGGACATAGTCCTGGTGCTGGCGGGTCTGTCATCGACGGCTTATGTCATCATCGAAGGTCCAAGCATGGTGTTTCGCTACGGCGTGATGCCCACCACATGGGATCTAGTATTCGGCGCAATGATCATGGCTGTGATCCTTGAGCTGACACGCCGGGCGGTGGGTTGGGCACTTGTCATAATCGTGCTGATCCTCCTGATGTATGCGCTGTTTGGCGCCATGGCTCCGGGCGTGCTGGTCAACCGCTCGTTTAGCTGGGAACGCGTCGTCAGCTTCCTGTTCTCGATGGATGGCCTTTACGGCATCCCGCTCGGGGTATCCTCGACCTATATTTATCTGTTCGTGCTGTTCGGAGCTATGTTACATCACTCGAAGGCGGGAGAGTTTTACATGAACCTCGCCTACAGCGTGGCGGGCCGTGCGCGCGGTGGGCCGGGCAAGGTGTCGATCTTCGCCTCGGCCCTGATGGGCACAGTTTCCGGCACTGGCATCGGCAATGTTGTGACGACGGGCGCGCTGACCATTCCGCTGATGAAACGGGCCGGGTTCCGGCCAGTGTTTGCGGGGGCCGTCGAGGCCGTTGCCTCCACCGGCGGGCAGATCATGCCGCCGATCATGGGGGCGGGTGCCTTTCTAATGGCTGAGTTCGTGCGCGTGCCCTATAGCGACATCATAATGGCAGCGCTTCTACCTGCGCTGCTGTATTTCCTGAGCATCTACCTTATCGTCGATCTGGAAGCCGCCAAGCGCAAGTTGCATGGTTTGCCGCGCGATCAGCTGCCGCGCGCGTGGGTTGTCTTGAAGCATTGGGGCCATTTGCTGATCCCGATCTTCGTTCTGGTCTGGATGCTGGCGGTCGAAAACGTCTCACCGATCCGGGCTGCGCTGTTCGCGATGGGCACACTGCTGATCGTCTCGTGGGTCCGGGCGGAATCCCGGCTCTGGCCGAGCCGTCTGGTCGACACGGCAGTTCAGGGCACCAAGGGATCGCTTGAAGTGATCGTTAGCTGTGCCTCGGCGGGGCTGATTATGGGGCTTCTTTCGCTGACGGGCACCGGGCTGCGCCTGTCGTCGTGGGTCGCGGAAATTTCCTCCGGGTCAATGCCGCTGGCGCTGGTGCTGACGATGATCGTAACGATCATCCTTTCCATGGGCCTGCCGACAACGGCTGCCTATATCGTCTCGGCCTCGATCCTTGCCCCTGCGCTTGCCGACCTTGGTGTCGGGCTTCTGGAGGCACATCTGTTCATTTTCTATTTTGCGTGTCTGAGCGGCATCACCCCGCCGGTGGCTCTGGTGGCGATTCCGGCGGGGTCCATCGCCGGAGCCAACCCTTTTGCCGTCGGCGTCAAGGCGTTCCAGCTTGCGCTTGCGGGCTTCATCATCCCCTACATGATTGTTTATTCGCCGGAACTGATCCTGCGCGGGGATCTGTTCCACATCATCGTGGCGACGATAACCGCCGGTATTGGGGTCTGGGCGCTGGCTGTGGCCATTGTCGGCTTCTTGGCAAGGGCCATCGTCATGGGCGTTCTGCGGGTTCTGTTCGCGGCTGCGGCGCTTGCGCTGATTGCGCCAGGTTGGACCACGGATGTGGCTGGCGTGGCGCTTATCATGGGGCTTGTCGTGCTGCACCGGTTGCTGAACCCTCAGGTCGGGTTCACGGCGGGAGCCGATCTGCAGTCAGGCATGCCAGAGGGACGGAAATGACGGGGTCCGATCCAAGCGAAGACCGTCCGAGCGATCCGCGCGACAGTCTGGACCCGGAGGACCGGGCCTTTCTGGATCGGGCGAAGGCTGCACAACAGAGCTTTGCCCGGCGCTGGCTGACGGATCTACCGGTATCGCTAGAGGCATGGAGTCCGCCATGGTTGGAGCTGTAGAGAGCGGCGGGCTGACGTCGCTGACGTTGGCAGAGGCGAGCGCAGCTTTGTCCAAAGGCGCGGTGTCGGCGCGTGATCTGGTCGCGGCGCACCTGGATGCGATCGCCGCATATGACGGCCGGATCAATGCATTCATTACGGTTCATTCCGAGGCAGCATTGGCCGCAGCGGAGGCCGCAGATGATGTGCGATCTGCCGGTGTGCCGATCGGACCGCTTCATGGCCTGCCGATTGCCGTTAAGGACATCTTCGATGTCGCTGGCACGCCCACGACCTGTCATTCGGGCGCTGGCGGGGACCGTATGGCGATCCGTGACGCCGCCGTCATCGCGCGTCTGCGCGCGGCGGGCGCCATCGTGATCGGCAAGACAGCGTTGCACGAATTCGCAACCGGTGGGCCATCCTTTGACCTGCCATGGCCGCCTGCGAGCAATCCGTGGAACCTGGCGCATCACCCCGGTGGCTCTTCCTCCGGATCCGGTGCGGCTGTGGCGGCAGGCTTTGCGCTTGCTGCTTTGGGCACAGACACTGCGGGATCGGTCCGGCATCCGGCGAGTGCCTGCGGGATCGTCGGGTTGAAGCCCACTTATGACGCCATCGAACGGGACGGGGTGTTCCCGCTTGCCCCGACGCTGGACCATGTGGGGCTGTTGGCGCGCTCGGCCACGGATATTGCAATTCTCTATAGTGCGCTCCGGCGGCCTGGGGCGCCATTCGATCTCGCCGAAGCCGTTGCGGATTCCCCACTGGCTGGTCGCAGGATCGGTGTGATCGAGGCCTTTGCCGAGGGTGCCGACTTGCAGACGCAGGCGGGCTTCATTGATGCGCTGGACCGTCTGCGACAGGCCGGTGCGCAGATTGTGCCGCTGGAGTTGCCACCGCTCGAAGTCTTTGCCGCCTGTGGTCGCCTGATCCTGCAGGCCGAAGCCTATGCGATCCACAAGCCGTGGATCGATGCCCGCCCGCAAGACTACGGAAAGCGGGGCATGCAGCGCATTCTAGCGGGCAGGTCGGTGGATGCCGCAAGCTATATCAACGCGCAAAGGCTGCGCCGCAGGCTGGCCGATCAAGTCGAGGCAGCCCTGTCGACAGTCGACGCAGCGCTGTGTACATCGAGCCTGTTCCAGCCGTGCCGGATCGATGATGCCAAGGCCGTGGATGCAACCTACGATCGGCAAGCCCGCACCCCCTTCAACCTCAGCGGCCACCCGGCTGTGGCTATGCCAACGGGTGTCAGCCCTTCGGGTCTTCCGCTTGGCCTGCAACTCGTCGGGCGCCACTGGTCGGAGACAGCGCTGCTGGCGCTGGCCGCTGCCGCCGAAGCCACGTTCGGCCCAATGCCGCGCGTCCCTCTGTCCCGCTGATCAGGAGAACTTATTCATGTTGCCCCGTGACCGTATCGCCTATTCGACCCCGTTCAATCGTCCGGCCCTGACCGCTCCCGAGGGGGTGCGTTTGATCGTCTGGCCCGTCGTGAATATCGAGGAATGGGATATCAACCGCCCGATGCCGCGCCAGGTCTCTCCGGCACCGGGCGGGCAGAAGACCGTCCCCGATGTGCCGAACTGGACTTGGCACGAATATGGGATGCGGGTCGGTTTCTGGCGATTGCTGGAGGCGTTCGAGACACGGGGTATCCGCCCCACCCTGTCCCTGAATGCGAAGGTCTGCGAGACCACGCCCGAGGTGCCGCGCGCCGCGCTGGAGGCGGGCTGGGAATTCATGGCGCATTGCTATGAACAGATGTCGATCCACGCCGTCGAGGACCAGGGAGCGATGATCCGACAATCTGCAGAGATCCTAGAAGCCTTCACCGGCATGCGTCCGCGCGGCTGGTTGGGACCAGGCCGCACCCAGACTTTCGAAACGCTCGATCTGGTGGCGGAGGCCGGATATGACTGGTTCGGGGACTGGATCGTGGACGATCAGCCCCTTTGGACGCGGACGCAGACCAAGCCGATCGTATCCTTACCCTATTCGGTCGAACTCAATGACATAACAATCATGATCAGCGCACAACATCGCTCGGATGTCATGCTGGAGCGGGTTCGTGACGCATCCACACGATTGTGGTCTGAAAGTGAAAACTCTGTCCGCATCATGGCGTTTGGCGTCCACCCATATGTGTCGGGCGCAGCGCATAGGATCGCATATTTTGAGAAAATTCTCGATCACCTAAGCGCAATGCCGGGTGTGGTGTTCTGGAATGGAGATAAGATCTGCGACTGGTTCACCGGGCAGGTCACGGCACCCTAGACCACATGTTCGCCTGAGAGCCCGATTTAAAACTAGTTGAGTGAGTTCAGCAGGTTGTGATTCTGTTCGGTGTGAAGCTGAACGGAGACCCCAATGGCCTGGACCGAACTCACCCGTCGCCAACAT
>Ga0105054_10012644_pt1 | contig 10295 bp, 15 predicted proteins | sample BON02_FD_78091 | JGI IMG/M metagenome (GOLD analysis project Ga0105054, IMG submission 78091) | Freshwater microbial communities from Lake Bonney liftoff mats and glacier meltwater in Antarctica - BON-02 (megahit assembly) | ecosystem: Environmental > Aquatic > Freshwater > Ice > Glacier... | reverse complement strand
TAAATAAAATAATAATAACAATAAAAAAAAAAAATAAAATAAAAATATAATTAATATATATATATATATATAAATATATATATATATATATATATATATATATATATATATATAATCATCATATATATATTGGCCTCACGTCGCGAATCATGAACTGGTAGAAGCCGGCACCAGTTCGCTCTGGTCCATTGAAGTCGGCGATACATTTGTGTATTCAAACAGATATATACATACCTATGTATATATGCACACATATATGCATATATATATATTGATATATACATGTCTCACATCGCGAATCATGAATTGGTAGAATCCCGCGCCGGTCCTCTCTGGCCCGTTGAAATCGGCGATGTACTTATTAATTTATACATATACATACATACCTATATATATGTATACATATAATGTATGTTTATCGATAACTATATCTATATATGAATCTCACGTCGCGAATCATGAACTGGTAGAAGCCAGCGCCAGTTCGCTCTGGTCCATTGCAGTCGGCGATATATTCATGTACTCATATATATATACATGCCTATATATACATATACATATATACATATGCACACACATATGTATTTATGTATTTAAGACCCACAACGCGAATCATGAACTGGTAGAACCCGGCACCAGTTCGCTCCGGTCCATTGAAGTCAGATCTATATTTATATATTCTATATTTATATATTCTGTATCTATCTATCTATATTTTTATTTCTTTCTTTCTTTATGGGACTCACGTCGCGAATCATAAACTGGTAGAAGCCAGCGCCGGTCCTCTCTGGCCCGTTAAAATCGGCGATGGCAGGTAGCCCTGACGCCACACACGCGTGGACGAAGGAGGCCGAGATGACGTCCCCCTGTACGCTTGTGACGCGGACAGGGCCCTGGACAGCGAACAAGGAGGGATGTGCCACTCGTTGCAGCACACTGCGAAGGAGAATCCGACGCGCCGCAATGTAGCAGCACGTTAGAAAGGGAGGAGATGTACTACTTGCTGTAGCACACCGCGAAGGAGAATCCGACGCGCCGCAATGTAGCAGCACGCTAGAAAAGGAGATGTACTCGGGTTAACCCTCGCTCTCCAGGGTTAACCCTTAACCCGATGACGTCCCCCTGTACGCTTGTTACGCGGACCGGACCCTGCAGAGCGAACACGATTATGATGTGGGTGGTAGTACGCACCGTCGTCGCGCCACCTTTGAGCGTTGTTGAGTGTGGGGCGGGGGGGGTTCGTTCGTGTGGTTATTTGTTTGTGGTGTTGTTCTTGTCGTGTTGTTGTGCGTGTGACCTGTTTCTCTTGTTACATTATTTCGGTTTAACCCGATTCTGGACCCCTCCCTCTCTCTACTGTCTATAAAGTTTCGTCAATCTGCGTACCGCAGACCACTTGTTAAAAATAAAAGGCACTGGAATGGAGGATCTACGCTAAGCGCAGAGCCGAGCGCAGCATGGTGTAAGTAATTAGAGTTGAGCACTCGGGTTAACCCGAGGTCGAGATGACGTCTCCCTGCACACTCGTCACACGGACTGGACCCTGTAGAGCGAACATTAATATTATCACATTATGAAAGCGCCTGTCGCAGGTCAAACAAACACACACAACAGGTGTGGCTCTAAAACTAAACGGAGTGTGTGGTACGCTTTTAGATTCGTCTAAGTTACGATAATATGTTAACTCCATCACACATCGCCCTGCTCGCTCGTCACGCGGACGGGGCCCTGTACAGCGAACAGGAGTATGATCATCGTGTTTACAGGTGGCCTGCAACTACTGAGTACGCGCTATAGGTAAACTCGCTTTGCTCATCGGGTTGACCCGAAGCTGAGATGACATCCCCCTGCACGCTTGTTACGCGGACCGGGCCCTGGGAAGGGGTTAGGGAGTTCACCCTCAGGACACGTATATACATACCATAGATCGATAGAGATAGAGGGTCAACCTCAAACCCTAACACATCTCTTCGTCTGGAGGGCGAAGGGGGCGGCGGAGACGGAGGCGGTGGAGACGGAGGTGGCGGCGAGGGAGGCGGCGGCGAGGGAGGCGGCGGCGAGGGCGGCGACGGAGGCGGCGGCGAGGGAGGCCCCCTAACGGATTAACCCGTAACCCCTTAACCCGATAGATACATAGATATTAGGGTTGACCGGGATGACGCCCCCCTGCACACTCGTCACGCGGACGGGGCCCTGGGAAGCGAACAGGAGTATGATGATCTTATTTAAATGTGCCCTGCAACTACTGAGTAAGCGCTAAAGGTAAATTCGCTTAGCTCATTGTTGTGAGCCAGGTGGGCGTCTTCCCACTAGGCCACTATCAGCGCTGATGGTGGCCTAGTGGGAAGACACCCACTTGGCTCACAACAAAACAGGAGTCCTCACCGGAGAGACTACTGGGTGCGATCACCCAAGCTACCCGCCGCGAACGACTCGCGCCGGGTTTACGTCCCCCATGGGATTCGAACCAGTGTTTTGTTGTGAGCCAAGTGGGCGTCTTCCCACTAGGCCACCATCAGCGCTGATGGTGGCCTAGTGGAAAGACGCCCACTTGGCTCACAACACTCATCGGGTTCACCCGAAGCCGAGATGACATCTCCCTGCACGCTCGTCACGCGGACCGGGCCCTAGAAAGCGACGGGTTAACGTCGCTGGGGTTAACTCGAGACAGATAGATAGATCGATCGATATAGATCGATATAGATAGATAGACAGACAGATAGATAGATAGATAGATAGATAGATAGATAGATAGATGGATGGATAGATGGATAGATAGATAGATAGATAGATAGATAGATATAGATAAATACATAGATATAGACATAGATATATGGATATCTAGATAGATAGATATAGATGTATATAGATATAGATATAGCTGTAGATGTAGATGTAGATTGAGATAGATAGATAGATAGATAGATATATAGATATTGATTTTTGTATATAGCTACCTGTGTGCCGTGCAGGCTCGAGTTGCGCCAGACGGTATTGTCCTCCGAGCGCAGATAGAATGGAAGCACCTCATCCCACGACCAGCCGGCGCCCCAAGAGGCGAAGTCCTCTGCGGGTGTGACCATGAGAGGGTGCATGTGTGAAGACCACAAACCTTCCTCTCGTAGTAGGCACAGAGCAGAGGCGCGGTGGGGTGCTGTCTTCGGCCAGTGCAGTGTTGCGTCTGGCTACTTGGGAGGCACGCACCGGGCCGGCCGCGCATGTAGAGCATGGCGTTGTGGATGCCGCAGCCGCCCAGGCCACGCGCGATGGCGGGAGGTGGGTCGGCCGGCACGTCCCACTGGTACTCTTTGCTCCAGCGGTGGTCGCTCAGAACCTGCACCCAGCCGAGCGGAATGTCGAAGATGGTCCACTTGCCCAGCACCGCCTCGGCGCCGCCGCCGAGCGAGTTCTGCGTAGGACCGCCCGCCTCGAGCACCAGTACCGAGTAGCCCGCCTGCCCCAGCCGGCCAGCCACCACGCTGCCTGTCGAGCCGCCACCGACAATGATGTAGTCGTATGTCAGCGGGACGCTCACCGCAAAGAGCAGGTATCGCACGACCGTGACCGCGAACAGGCCCGTCGTCGTCAGCAGGATCGCACCGCGCAGCAGCTGGTTCATTGTTAGTGGCGGCTGGGCGAACCCGTAGGGCGGCGTTGTGCTGTGTTCTGGAGTGCGGGAAAAATGTTCGGAAAGGGCCGCGTGTGTGTTCACGTGAACACTCTTGATATACTCTAGCCAAAAATAGACGCCAACGAAAAATGTACGATTTTGAGTTCACGCCGCGCCTGTCCCAGCCCGCTGATCCGGCTCGCCCGCGCAGGGGAGACACGCCGGCCGAGGGCCCTGTGATCCGGTTCCGCAACTACCAGCCCAAGTCGGAGGACCTCCAGGGGCTGGCAGTCGCCACCCCCGAGGTGCCCAACGTGGAGGAACAGGTGCGGCGCACTGCTACGCAGGCCCTGGCGTCCGGCGTAGCTGACGGTACCACCACTGCCAACAGTTGCGGAGTGCAGTGATTGTCCACGGCGACGCGACACAGGAGCCGCTCTTAAACCTCGCGCCGAAGAAGGTGAACTGGGACTTGAAACGGGACCTGGAGCCGCAGCTCAAGAAGCTGAGAGCGATGACTGACCGAGCCATCATCAACCTGATCCGCGAGTGAGTGACCCCTGGCCCGCACGCCACGTCCAGCCCGCGCGTGTGTCCATACCCGCGCTGCGTGTCGCACGCGTGACGGGCTCGGCCACCCTCGCAAACGGCAGTTGAGCCACGCAATTGTTGCCCCTGCAGGCGCGTGGCCAAGGAGGAGGGGACGGACGAGGCCAAGACGGACCTATCCACTGCAGTCGCGCAGCGGCAGAGAGGTGACGCCGAAGATGACGACTGAGAGTTCGGGGCGAGGAGCCCCCTGGTGTGGTTGTTGACTGGCAATTTGGCGGGTGGAGACTCGCGCGCGCTGACCGCCGGGTACACTGGGCGCGGCGCCCACCTGCGCCTCGCGGCCGCCGGCCCAGTGCTGTCAGGATGGGTGTTCTGAGAGAGTTGTGTAAATGTGTGGTGGTGAGGAGAATTTTGTGGAGGTGTGGTGGTATGTTTTGTGGTGGTGTGACGCTGGAGGTTATTATATCTGCTCTATCTTTACTCTCTAACTCTAACAACTCTCCCCCCTCCAAAACGATCGAGTTGTTTGAGGCCCGAACGTTCCCCCACCTCCTCACACACACAGGAACCACCAACCTGCAGACATATTAATATTTTCATAACAGCAGAAACACAGCCCAACACACACACATAAAAAAATGAAACCAAAAGGACGCATCAGGTCCCCACCTCGACGATATGGCGACTAGTGGCTCAATCGTCCTCCTCCTCTCCTTCCTCCTGCAGGAACGGGTTGGCGATCTCCTCCAAGCCGTCCGTCGGGCAGACGAGCATGATTGAAGGCCCGCGGCACACCTGAGGAGTTGCGATTCGGCGTGGTGAGACTCGTCGTGCGCCCCCCCCTCCCCCCCCCCGCGCGCTGTGCCTATGTCCGCCCATCGGGCGGCCGTGGCTGGTGCGCACCATCAGCCCCATCGGCCGTGTCTCGTCCAACAGCTTGTACGGGTCCGCCGGGTCCTGCGACACGGGTGGCGGTGTGCTCAGTCCAGTCCTGAACGAATGCAGGGCGCGTGCCGGTGCTAGGCCGCACCTTCAAATACTCGTGCGCCTCGTCAAGCACAAGGTTTAGCAGCGCGTCGTATCCCTTCAGCACCCCGACCACCTGCGCGCGTTGTACAGAGGTGGTGAGCGTGCCGTGAACCAGCGCCGCGCCGAGCACGTGTGCAGCCGCACCTCGCGCCCCCCCACGAACTTGACCTTCACGGACTTGTCCAAGTACTTGCTCATGTCGAGCACCGTCACCTTCTTCTTGGTGTCATAAGACATGGCGCGAAGGCGCGAAGCGTGACGACTGGCGAGCGCTGGAAGGGGTCGTTTTCGCCGGGTCGCGCGCGCGAGTCTAAATCGGGAAAAATACCGGAAGGCAAAAAAAACTTCACGTCGCCGCCAAGATCGACAGCTCACGCTCGCAGCCGGTCGCGATGGACGCCAGGAGGTCGCCGATGCGCACGGTCGTGGCCCTGCTAGTGTGCTGCTGCTCCCAGGCCGCCGGCTTGGTCATTGCGCCGGCGGGCCCCACTTTCCGCCACGCTGCCGCCGCCTCCGCCACTGTGCGCGGTGCTGAGCCGGCTATGATGGCCAAGGCGGTCACCAAGATCATCAAGCTCGCGATCAATGCGGGCAAGGCCAACCCGGCGCCGCCGATTGGCCCCGCCCTCGGTTCCGCGGGTGTCAACATCATGCTCTTCTGCAAGGAGTACAACGCTCGCACGGCAGACAAGCTGGGCACCATTATCCCGGTCGAGATTTCTGTGTACACGGACAAGTCCTTCACCTTCATTCTGAAGACGCCGCCCGCCTCTGAGCTTATCAAGAAGGCGGCCGGCGTCTCCAAGGGCTCCGGCACCCCCCGGGGGCGCGACATTACGACGGCGGGCAGCATCACCATGGCCCAGGTGAGCGCTGCGCTTGTGCACGAGGGCTTAGCGGCGACCCGACGCACGCACGACCTGTTCCGGCCTGGGCCTGACGACCGACGCCCGCCGCTGCTAGTCCCTGATTACCCACTGCTACCCCTGCCCAACCAGCATAGACCAGCCGCACATGAGAGGCATGGAGTCTCTCGCTCGAGGAGGTGTTGTGTGAGGATGCAAAGACTGACGCTTTTCCTTTCTTTTCGCTTTAGGTGGAGGAGATTGCCAAGGTCAAGCTGCCCGACCTCAACACCGACAAGGTGCAGTCGGCCATGAACACCGTCATGGGCACGTGCCGCAACATGGGAATCAAAATCACGGAGTAGACTTGAGCTTGACCCTACAGTCGCAGACATAACACACACACCTAGTCGGCCGCGTGCTTCGAGTGAGCAGAGAGAGAGAGAGAGAGGAGCTGTGGGACCTCACTGGCGCGCACCGGGTGGGCAGGGGAGGGGCGGTACAAACGCCCGCCGACGATACGCCAGCTGACCTCTCTTAGGGGCGTGGCGATCGTGTTCCGGATGATTCGGCTGGCTGGTTGATGCGTGTGTTCGGGGTGGTTGGTTTATTAACTGTTGTTTTTTCTCCTCCAACTGTGTCCCATTAACGTCGCCTTTATGATCATTTGTATGGTTAAATTGTAGTAACTCATACACTATCTTTATAAAACTGTATCTTTTATCTTTATCTTGCAATATGCAATATGCGTCTCTAGGTCGGACCTCATCCCGAAAACCTGAGAAAAAGCTAGAAAAAATTTCCCAAACCACCGACCCACCTCTCCACCTATGAGAAACCAGGACCACCTACTACTTAAGTACTACTACTACTATAATATTCTTCTTATACAACAAGTCTAAGGTTAGTAATAGTAATAGTGAACGATTCCAATACTAATAATATTTATTACTGCTAATAATAATAAGGTGAGACCCACACCCCTCGCTCACACTCTCACCTCCCCTCCCACCTCCCACCTCCCACCCCCCCACGGGTTAACCTTGACCCGAGTGCGAGTGTGGTAATTGTGGCTTAGGGCTTAGAACCTTGCCTGGAACTGCTCTAAACTAAAACTTCGCCTGCTGAACTGTTGTGAACACTGTGTGAACACTGCACACTGCGTGAATAATAGTCGTATAAATACTTAAAAAAAAATGAAAATCCCTCAAAAAACCTTGAAACGAGGCCTGCCTCCGACCCACCCATTCGCCCCACCTGGGATGAGGTGAGGTCCACCCTAGTAGTCTTGGAATACACGTGCTTATTACACTTACAAAATTGTGTTTGGTGCTGTTTCGGGTTAACCCCCTAACCGGTGGCGGTGGCAAGACATCGGAGACAAAGAACGAGAGGAGCGTGCTGCAGGCAGGCAGAAGCCAGTGGGGGCATATACCGGTGCTCCGCAGCCAAGTGCAATTAACCACGCGCCGAGGACCAAGAGGCAACAGCAAAGGCAAAGGCAAGAGTAGGTGTAGGTATATACTGTGTGAACGAGACCGAGACCAGTTATATTAAAGGCTTGAAGTTGAAGAAAGCGTACAAGGGCGCGGGTAGAGACGCGGTGAACCTTTATCATAGTAACAGGCTGTGTAACAGGGAATCGCAATATAATGCGCAATGCGCAATGCGCAATGCATATAATCATAATCATATAATAATGCATTCTTTGTTCTTTGAACTCGCACGCCACTGCCACCACTGCCACTGGGCCGCCAGGGCGCCAGCAGGGCCAGCAGGGCCAGGAGACTTGTGGCTTGTGGAGTCAGCGATGGCGATGACCAACACACACTTGTTCACTAGCAGGCTTGGCTTCAAAAGCAATGCTGCGCCGGGCGCGGCGGGCGGCCAGCGTGCAGCGTGCAAGCCGCCGTACGTACACACGCGCGCGCTTCCCTGGGGGGGACTGGGGAGCAGTCCGCGGGGGCTGGTGGTCGCTGCTTATTCCTATTACCTCTTCACACAATCGCGTGCTGCCCTTGCCCTTGCCTGCGGATACCCAAGCCATATCACATCACACCCCACGCCTGACACCCGACGCTCGCCGACGCCCCCTCGCGGGGGGGAGGCCGCGGCCGCGGGCCCGCGCCAAAGCCGTACACGGAGGTGTAAAACGGAGGAGAGCCGAGGCAGAGCGTCTCGTAGCCTGCGGCCTCCCCGTCCCTGCACCTGCCTGGCTGTTGGGCGAGGACTCAGCATTATTGCCGCGGCCTCATAAACCCGCCCTGCGCTAGATAACTCCGAAACTATGGGCGCACTGCGGGCGCTAGTGTATACAATTTATGGACCAAATGATCGAGATATGCAATATATTATATGACCTGGGAGAGGTGGTGGGGGGATCCCGACCAGATGGGCGATCACATCTTGGAAGCCCATTGAAACTGGTCCGTGTATTCGAAACGTGACCAGCAAAAGCACAGCAAAGAAAGAAGACTGAGCGCCTAGACCTACATGCCATACGCTGGGTCGCGTCCGGAGGCTGTGTTGTGCATGGCCTTAACCGCCGAGGGGAAGTAGTGGATGACGACGCAGATCGCGAGTATGAACGTCGCGCCGAGGCCGACGATGAAGCTCTTCGGAACTTTCAGCGCGTCGGGGTCGGTGGCCGACACGAGCTCCACCTCGAATCGCAGCGTCGACCCCGCTGGGATTGGGCCAGTTTCGTTCATCCCGTAGGCGTACTCTGGCGCGATCACGAGCACTGCACACTCGCCGACCGCCATCGTGCTGACGCCCAGGTCCCAGCCGAGGATGACTTGAGAGGCACCCAGCACAAATTTGATCGGCTGCCCGCACTCTTTGCTGCTGTCAAACACGCGGCCGTCCTCGAGCGTGCCAGTGTAGTGGACGGCGACGGTCTGGCCGGTCACCGGCATGCTGCCCTGGCCCCTCTTCTTAACCTCCTTCGTCAGGCCGGGCCGGAGTTCGATGACAGGCATGGTAAAAAAGGTGTCAAGTTTGCGCGGCGGCAAACCCGACAATTGGGACTGTGAATGGGGTGTGTGTGAATGACGATGATGACCCCGAGGGCGGCTAGGAATGAAGAAAGGTCAGGGTCAACCCGGGTAGATCATACATATTAAATCGCACTACTCTTTTTATTTATTATATAATTTTATTAACCCATTCAGCCAGCGCCAAGGTCGCGGCCACGGCGGCTACCACCGGCGAATGTATATCATCCCCGCGTACCACGTATCACCTCTCTTGTGTGTACTAGTCACAACATACGTACCAGTGCGTATCAGTGACGTATCAACTCGTATATCAAAGACGGGATACGTATCATTATGCTTTTGTAAAATTTACTCTGTATCTGTATCAGTTATTAGACTTTAGACAGCCCGTATCTGATTTTGAGACACGTAGCCGTATCTATCTCTATCGCTTGCGAAATATAGAAATAGTACAACTCGTATCACGTTCTCGTCAAAATTTGTTCGTCAAATAACTCTCTCACCCTAATCGTATCGTCAAAGTACAAAGTACAAAGTACAAGTCACTCTCCAAAATCTAGCGAAGACGTCGGGTACATTTGACGTATCTGATATACCGTGTCTGTATCTGTATCTGTATCATATGTGTATCTACATTCTGAATGTGTATCCGGTTCCGAACACACTACCAAAACACGTATTCATATCCATAATTGTGGATATAGTCTCAGAATGAGCGTTGCATTGTCACGTATCCCAGCACACAAATCAGGAAAAACATCGGATACATTCTACGTATCTGTATTACTGTATCTGTCAGATTATCTGTATCATGTACGTATCTGTGTCTGCGCCATATCCGGTTTCGAAAACTTTCAAAATACGTATCCGTGATTTATTCGTGTAATAACCACAGTTATGTATCAGGACAAGATACGCGTTCTACGTAACGCACTGTTCTTTCGACGGTGAGATATGCCATACATAGATACGCACTGATACACAATGTTGTACAATGTTGTGACGAATACAAAAAAGATATGATACTGATACAGACTGATACGTAACAACCAGATTTGGCTGGGGAAAGGCGGCCGAATGGATGGTTTATAGGGTTCCCGACATCCCAAGAGGTCGCCGAGTGGCTCAGAGTGACGACGGCCTCGTCCGCCTGCCAATTTTGTTTGCTGACGGGCATCGCAGAAGCGAAATACACGGTACCTGTTGACCCCCCCCCCCAAGAGAGGAGAGCACGCCGCTATATGTCCCCATCCAACCCTG
>Ga0105054_10012643_pt1 | contig 10295 bp, 5 predicted proteins | sample BON02_FD_78091 | JGI IMG/M metagenome (GOLD analysis project Ga0105054, IMG submission 78091) | Freshwater microbial communities from Lake Bonney liftoff mats and glacier meltwater in Antarctica - BON-02 (megahit assembly) | ecosystem: Environmental > Aquatic > Freshwater > Ice > Glacier... | reverse complement strand
TAATGTAATTCCAGGAGGGGTAGCCATTGTGTGTAGAAATGGCAAAATAGTTTATCAAAATGCCTTTGGACAATCTGATGTTCAGGCTGGAACACCTTTTAAAATCAATAGTATTTTCAGGATAGCTTCCCAAACAAAGGCCATAACCACTACGGCCGTTATGATGCTTTGGGAAGAAGGTCGTTTTTTTCTAGATGACCCAATCTCCAAATATATTCCAGAGTTTAAAAACCCAACAGTTCTTGGTGAATTCAATGCCGAAGATAGTACTTACACAACCATCTCAGCGGGTAAAGAAATTACTATAAGGCAATTGTTGACGCATACCTCAGGTTTAGGCTATGGCTTTATTGACGGAGATGAACGCTTTAAAGCCATTTATGAAAAAGCAGGTGTAACAGACGCTTTCACTACTGAAAATATTACCATACAAGGTAGTGTTAAAAAATTGGCGAAACTTCCTTTACATCATATTCCAGGTGAGGCTTATGTTTATTCTGAAGGTTTGGATGTTCTGGGTTATTTTGTGGAAGTTATTTCAGGAAAGAAGTTTGATCAATATTTGATGGAGCATATTTTTAAACCATTAAACATGAACGATACTTATTTCTATTTGCCAGCCAATAAGGCTTCAAGGTTAGTGGAAGTACAAACTAAAAAGGACGATAAATGGGTGCCATTTACAGATACTTTTTATGATGTGAATTACCCAAAAACAGGAGCAATGACTTTCTTTTCAGGTGGTGCAGGTCTGTCAAGTACAGTGCTAGACTATGCCAGTTTTTTACAAATGTATTTGAATAAAGGAGAGTTAAACGGCATCAGATTATTGTCCAGAAAAACGATTGAGTTTATGCTTTCAAATCAAGTGGGAGATCTTTTTGGAGCGGAAAGTGGATTTGGTTTGGGATACGCTGTGCTCAATGAGAAAGGTGCAGCAAAAGGTGGTCAAGGAAGCCAAGGAACGTTCATTTGGGGAGGGTATTTTAACACACAATATTTTGCGGATCCTAAAGAAAACGTCATTGGCGTTTTTATGAAACAAACACAAAAAATTAAAGGAGATTATACGGGCGATAAGTTTAAGCAATTGGTTTTTCAAACCATCGACGATTAATATTTAAGCTAATTTCTAAGCATTTAATACGATAGAAAATGACCAAATCATTGATACTATTCTTTACAATAATGAGTTTCTGTGCTTCCGCTCAGCTAAAAGTGGGTAATATTTTTGGCGACCATATGGTTTCGCAACGAGATAAGCCCATTCACATTTGGGGATGGAATGATGCCAATGAAAATGTAATAATCAATTATGCTGGACAATCTTATGCTACCATTACAAATGCTGATTGAAATTGGTCAATAAAATTAGATGCACAATCGGCAAACAAAACAGGTTCCCTTTTAATCATAAAAGATAACGATGAATCTGTTAAGTTTTCTGACGTGCTTATTGGTGAAGTGTGGCTCTGTAGCGGGCAATCTAATATGGAATGGAAAGTAGGGGATTCTGATAATGCGGAGGCTGAATTGAAAAAGGCAAACAAGTACCCAAACATAAGGCATATAGAAATACCGAAGGCAATCTCTTTTCAAAAAGAAAAAGATTTTGACGCTAGAGAATGGAAAGTGAGTTCTTTTGAAACTGCTGGTGGTTTTACTGCTGTGGGTTACTTTATGGCTCAAAAACTGAGTGATGAACTAGATGTGCCCATTGGATTAGTGCATTCTACTAGGGGTGGCTCACATGTAGAGACATGGATAAGTAAAGAAGGGATGTTAAGTTTTGATTTATTTAAAAAGTATGCTCAAGAGATGCCAAATGATACTGAATCAGGCTCAAAAGTTTGGATTAAAAATGTAATCAGTAAATTTCACAGTGGAAATAAAGAATTTGATATAAGCAAAATAGAGGAAAGCGATTATCTAAAAGCCGAATATGATTTTACAGACTGGACAGACTTTTACCCGATGGGTCAATGGGACTGGAAAGGTGTAGGTGGATGGAGAGGTTCAGTTTTTATTCAAAAAGACATAGAAATATCTACTGATGAAGCCTCACAGCCTTCTGAAATTAACTTTGGTGCCTTGTCGGGCGATATTTCATTTTATATCAATGGTGAATTAGTAAATAGTGGATTCCATCCTGAAAACATAAAAGTGAATCTACAGCCAAATGTTTGGAAAGCCGGCACGAACAGGCTTTTAGTTAAGTTTTCAGAGAATAGCTCCCCTATGAGCTCGCGTGGCGTAGGTTTGTTTGGTAATCCGGCCGACTTCAATGTTACAATTGGAGGAGAAATAAAACCATTAATGAAAAAGTCTTGGAAAACAAGACCAAGTTGGGCTTCTCCTTGGCATTTTACCAGCTGGATGAATAATGCGGGTACCATTACATTCAATGCCATGATAGCTCCATTAGTAGGATTGAGTATGCAAGGTGCCATTTGGTACCAAGGAGAATCAAATGCAAGTAGAGCAAAAGACTACCAAACAGCTTTCCCATTAATGATTAAAGATTGGCATAGGTTATGGGAAGAAGACTTTCCATTCCTTTGGGTGCAGTTAGCCGCTTTTGGTCCTTTTAACGATAGTAATTTGGGTTTAGATTGGGGAGAACTTCGTGAAGCTCAAAGTATGACATTGAGTCTATCGAAAACTGGGCAAGCGGTGATAATCGATAATACTACACCTTATGATATACATCCTACGAATAAACAATTTGTAGGAGAAAGAATGGCCTTGGCAGCTTTGAAAGTGGCTTACAATAAGGATATTGTTCATTCTGGGTCTTCGTATGAGTCTATGCCAGTGAAAAAAGGGAAGGTGACTCTAACTTTCCGAAATATAGGCTCTGGACTAAAAACTACTAACAAATACGACAATTTGGAAGGTTTTGAAATTGCCGGATCGGATAAAAAATTCTATTTCGCAAAATCTGAAATTGTAGAAAATACTGTGGTGGTCTCCCACGGATCTGTGAAATCCCCAGTGGCTGTAGGGTATGGATTGTCGAATGCACCTCTAGATGCCAATTTGATTAATAAGGGGGTTTACCAGCTTCTCCTTTCCGAACAGATTCATGGAAAGGAATTACGGAAGAAACTCATTTTGAGTGAAAGTAAATGTTGTAAAAAGGAATATCTTTAAAGACTTTTTTCTAGAAGCAATTCATAGTATTGAAGAAAACAAAACATGTTCTCAATTCTTTCGCTTGAAATATGGAGACAAAAATAGAACAGGATTTATAGGAGGTAGAAATGATAGGAGAAACCACTCTCCACTGGAGGTTTCTAAGTTGAATTCAAAAAAAGGCACCTCCGATTTCTCAGAGATGCCTTTTTAGTTTTTTTTAGAAAATTAATACTAGTACCCTGGATTTTGAGGGAAATTAGCGTTTCCGCCATCTACTAAGTCAATTTGCTCTTGCGGAATTGGTCGGTAATTATGTACGTCTTTAATGTTAACGGATCCGTTAGTATTATACATTTTCACTCTTTCTACCAACTTGCCCCAACGCTTTAGGTCTGTCCATCTGTGTCCTTCTCCAAGAAGTTCACGTGCTCTTTCATCCATGATGAAGTCCATAGTAGCTTGATCTGCTGTGATTTCCATGGCATTTTGATGACCAGCGTAAGCTGCTCTTTTACGAACTGGATTGATGTAATTTACCGCCTCGCCAGCTTTTCCTTGCTTTATTAGACATTCCGCTACATTAAGGTAAATGTCACCCAAACGCGTAATCATAAAGTCTCTTCCACCACGTACTTCGTTGATACTTGCTCTCAATGGATCCAACCATTTGCCTAGAACTGCGAATTGCTTCTCTTGATACATACTAGGTGTATAAACTTGATAAGGACGTTTTGCTCTCTCTGCAGCTGGCATTTCCCATCCTGGCATATAGATAGCCGTATCACCAATAGCTACAGTAATTGCACTTTTAGATTTATCTAGGAAAGTAGGGAATGTACCCGCTCTAGTAGCATAAAATGAACGATAGAAACTCTTCTCGTATCGTGCATCATCTGTTCTGTTAGCAAAAGCAATATTATATGTATAATCTGTTGGTCTTAGACGTTTCCAAGGACGACCCACTTCTAACACACGGCTCATGCCAGGCTGCGTATCATACTCCATTAGGTAGTATAAATGCCATCTGTTACCATATCCACCTGCTGTTAATAAATCATAACTAAACTGAATAGAAAAAACGGCTTCTGAATTCTCGTCATTTCCTAATTGGAATAATTCGGAAAAGTCGGTGACCAAAGCTCTACCATAGTTATTGATAACATTTTTACCATATTGTTCTGCTTTAGCAAAGTCGGCAGATCCTCCTCCGAAAGAACGGGTAGCACGAGCCATGTGAACTTTAACAAGCATTGCCTCAACGCCTAGCTTCGTATATCTTCCCCACTCCCCACTTGTAGCAGGTAGGTCAGGTAAAGCGGCAGTATAATCTGCTAAAATTTGCGTATAAACAGCTTCTTCTGAAGAACGAGTGATTGCTGTAATTGGACCTTCAGATTCTGTTAGTCTTAAATCTAAACCACCGTAGTGCTGAACCAATACAAAATAGAAGTGTGCTCTAAGTGCTTTAGCTTCCGCTATTCTTGTTTTTAAGGTAGCATCATTTATTCCTTTTATATTTGGTCCTCTTGCTATCACAGCATTACACGTATTTATACCTTTGTAATATTCACGCCATAAGGTTCTTACCCAGTTATCTCTTCCGTCAAGGTTAGACTCGTATCTATCCCATTTTTTATAACTTCCATCCGCACCATGCGTATAGGTATCTGTACCCATTTGCATCATGGTCATTCCCATTTCTTGAGCATAATAGGCTCTTAGATATGAATATGATGCTTTTACCGCATCTTCTAACCCTACAGGAGAATTGATATAATCATTACCAATATCAGTTATTACTTTTTCGGTAAGTAAATCTTGGCAAGACTGCCCGGTTAATAACGTAACCAAAAGCAACGCTACCATTCTAAATCTCTTCATTTTATTGAATAGTTTTTGTTTTATATTTTTCATAGTTGCTTTATTTTAAAATTTAACATTTAATCCAAAAGTGGCCGACCAAACTGCTGGAGTTACATTGCCATCTAATCTAGCGTCAAAATCTGTTTCTGGATCAGAACCTCCATATTTGGAAATAAATGATGAGAATATAGCTGGCTGCTGTACACTGGTATAAACTCTTAAAGACTGCATGCCTAGTTTATTGGCAATATTCTCAGCAAAATTATATCCCAGATTTATATTTCTAATTTTCACAAAAGAACCATCAAAAATATTCATGGAGGAATTCCATTTAGGAGACTCTTGATTTTGATTTGGTTTTGGAAATTTATTGACAGGATTCGTTGGCGTCCAGTAATCCACGTCAATATTATTATATCTACCAAATAGCGTGTTATTACTGGTATGATAATTACTTCTAATGGATTGACCCAAACGTGCATAAATGAAAGCAGAGAAATCAAAGTTTTTAAAGCTTAATCTGTTTGTAATTCCACCTGAAAACTTAGGTACTCCAGAGCCTTGAATAATACGATCATCAGCATTGATGGCTCCATCATTGTTTTGGTCTACTACCCTAATTTCACCAGGCAGACCACCATAACTCGCGGCTAAATCTGCTTCACTAGTTTGCCAAATTCCCTGCTGCTCATAATCAAATATGACCGATAAAGGTTGTCCAATAAACCATTGATTTCCTATGTCATCTACTTTTCCTTTGGCCAATTCTACTATCTGCTCCTTGTTGGTAAAGAAGGTGAAGTCTGTGCTCCATTTAAAGCCATTGCTTTTTGCTACGTTAACTGTACTAATAGTTCCTTCAAAACCAGCATTTCTTGTTTTACCTACATTGGTAGTAACAAGTGAAAAACCAGTAGAAGTAGGTAAATTTCTAGATAAAAGAAGGTCTTTAGTATTGGTATTATAGTATTCTAATGATCCATATATTCTTCCTCTAAATAAACTAAAATCCAAACCTACATTAGCAGTGGTGGAAGTTTCCCATTTCAAGTCAGGATTACCAATTGTTCCGGGAGCATAACCGAAAGCTGCTGAATTTCCAAAATTATACTGTGTTTGAGATAACAATCCTTGAGTTTGATAAGGAGCAATACCTTGATTACCTATGGCACCATAAGATACTCTTAATTTCATCAAATCAATAGATGGAACACTTTTGATAAAACTCTCTTCAGACATATTCCATGCTAATGCAGCCCCTGGGAAATAACCCCATTTTGTATTTCTTCCGAAACGAGAAGAACCATCCGTACGCATAGTAGCTGTTAATAAGTATTTATCATTAATACTGTAATTAAGCCTTCCCATATAAGAAAGTATAGTCCACTGTGAAAGTGAAGAACTAACTCCTTCTATGATACTGGCAGTTCCTAAACTGTTATATTGTTGAACTTCAGAAGGAATACCAGAAACAGAAATACTGTTGAATTCTGTATTATCTCTTTGCAGAGACTGTACACCTGTCAAATTCAATTTATGATTTCCAAAAACGGTTTTATCATAAGAAAGTATATTCTCCAATGTATAATTGAATACATTACCATTAGCTGTAGAGGCCGCAGGTGGAGCTAAACGTCTTGCATTTGTAAATGTTCCTTGGAAGTTGTCATACTTATCGTTTCTTAAATCTGGGCCAAAGTTGAACCTATATTTCAAGTTTTTAAGAATATCCCACTCTGCATATATTCCAGCAAATATTCTGTTGCTTTTTCTTTGGTTCACTAATGCACCGTCTACCAATTCAGAGAATGGATTAGAACGAAGGCCATCTTCCGTCGGTAAGAAATTTAATGTGCCGTCATCATTGTAAGGCTTTCCTAATGGATTTTCACGCATCGCTCCTCCAAGTGGATTGAAAGATTCACCATTTCTGATAGAGTAGTTCATGAAACTAGACAAACCTATCTTAATTGTTTTAGACACTTGGTGGTCAAGGTTAACTCTTAAAACATTTCTGTTATAATCTTGACCAGGAATGATACCATTGTCTTTATAGTAGTTTAAAGACATGTAAAACTGAGAACGATCGTTACCTCCAGCAAAACCAATTTGTTGGTTCATCTTTGAGCCATTTTGCATAAGACCATTGATATAGTCTGTAGAACGGCCTAAAGCGATACTTTCTAATTCCACAGCCGTAAAAATTAGATCATCACCTGGTATTGTTCCATTAGCTTGTCTATACGCTTCTCTTTTAGTGGCAGCAAACTGATTGCCATCCATAAAGTCAATGATGTTTATAGCTTTAGAAGCTCCATAATAGGCATCATAAAATACAGTTGGCTTTCCTTTAGTTCCTCTTTTAGAAGTTATCAGAATCACGCCGTTTGCACCACGAGCACCATAAATGGCTGTAGCCGACGCATCTTTTAACACTTCCATAGAAGCAATATCATTAGGATTGATATCACCAGTACCTGTAGATAATGGGATACCATCTAATACATAAAGAGGATCGTTACCTGCACTGAAAGAACGACGACCACGAATAACTACTCGAGGTTGGGTTCCTGGCTTACTACCAGCTTGCATGACATCCACACCAGCAATTCTTCCTTGAAGTGCCTGCTGCGTATTCTCTAAAGGTAGGTCTGTAATGTCTTTAGCTTTTACAGTACTAATTGCACCAGTCATTTGACTTTTTCTAACAGTACCATAACCAATGACCACTACTTCTTCTAAAGCCGCAGCATCAGTTACTAAACTTACATTAATTAGGCTTCTGTTTCCTACTACCACTTCTTGTGCTATATAACCTACAAAAGAATACGTTAACGTAGCATTGGTCGGAGCCGCAATACTATATTTTCCGTTTACATCTGTCGTAGTTCCTATAGTAGTACCTTTCACTACCACACTTACGCCAGGTAGTACATCACCTTCATCACCATTAACGGTTCCGGTAATTTGTGCAATCGATTGAAATCCTGCCAATAAGAAAATTAGCCCAAGGCTACTTCGTATTAAAGCATTGTTCCGAATCCTCCTTTTGAGGACATTAGAGATTTTTTTGAGTCCAGTTTTTTTCATGAATAGTTAATTAAGTTGAATAAAAAATTTAAAGGTTATTGAATAAAAAATGATATGATTATAGCATTTTCTGGATTGAAAGTTATTAAAATAATATTAAAATGCAATTTTTCCTAAAAATACTTTAATGCCTTATGACATCTATTTCTTAGTTTTAATATCTGCTTATTGTTCAATTCATCTACTCATAGGGTTGCTACAGGGCAATCGTATACTAATTCTTCATTGAATAGTTCTATTGTGTAGATTACTTAAAGTGCCCAAAAAAATTATTTTAAGGTTAAAAAAAAGGAGTCAAACGTTAGTTTGACTCCTTATATCTTTAAAAATCTCCTTTTTATCAATCGAAATATCTACCTATATGATCGGCTATTTCGCTTCTGAAATCGAGCACATCTATTTCACCCATTTGGGTATATACTTTCTTTCCTTCCGGGGATATTAAAACGGTATATGGAAGAGCACCTTGCCAATTCGGATCAATGGCCTCTATCATGTCATATTTGTTAATTCCTCCTTCTAAAATATAGTTAGTATTACTGGCTGTTTTGCCTTTCAAAAACTTTAAGGTATTATCGAAATTGTCGGCCTCATCATTTGATATAGTTATAAATTCAAAATCTCTATTTCTGTACATTTTGTCAGTATTTGCCAAACCTTCAAATTCAGCAACACAAGGGCCGCACCATGTTGCCCAAACATTTACTAGCCTGTATTTGCCAGACCCTTTGTTAGCCATTACTTCTTTAAGTTTACCTAGATTAGCTTTTTCTAAGGTTACTTCTTCTTTAGCCCATCCTTCTTTTTCTTCTATGACACTTTTCGCCTTCTCCATCCATTTAATAGAGCACCCAAAAGTTTTAGTTTTAGCTGGGTTAGGCATATTTCCAGCCAATAGGGCATCTGTAGCATTTCTTAAATCAAATACTTTTTCATTACCAATATGCTCATCATCATCTATTCTACCTACATATTGAAGTTTACGGTTTTTGTCAAATAAGAAGATATGAGGTGTGGCTATTGGGCCATATTTAGCTGTTATCTCTTGAGTGCCACCATCATATAAATAGGGGTAAGTGAATCCTTGGTCTTTTGATCTAAACTGCATTTCTTCAAAACTGTCGTTTACATCTGTATAGCCTAATTCATCCAATCTTACAGCTTTATCGGCATTTGGGCTAATAGCTACCAATTGTACTCCTTTAGCTTTATAATCTGCCACGTATTTTTTCACTCTTTCTTCATAAGCTTGTGCAGTAGGGCAGTGGTTACATGTGAAAAGTACAGCTAATAAATCTGCATCTTTGAAATCTTTCAAACTATATCTTTTGTTATCCACCCCCATTAAATCAAAATCTGGAGCATCGGCTCCAATTTCAAGGGTTTTAACAGTTTTACTGTCGATTATGGCAACTTCCGTAACTTTTTCTTCTTGAGTATTTGATTCAGGAGAAGTGCAGCCAGCAAATGCCATAGCACTAATTAAATAGAGCGTTTTCTTCATTTTCAATGTTTATTTAAAAATTTGGTTGAAATCAATTATCAAAATACGACAATTAAAAATTAGAAGTCAATTTATTACTTGGAATCCTAATCTACACAATCGATGTATTTATCTATTTTTGCGGGATATTTCTTCAATGTATTCTCAAAAACATTTTTAAGTGAACAAACCGAATAGTCATTCTTCAGGACTTTATGCCTGGTCTATCTTAATTTTCTTGGCTGTCATTTGGGGAATGTCTTTTCTATTTATAAAAAAAATAGTACATGTTTTAAGCCCATTAGAATTAGGAGCGGGTCGTGTATTTTTAGCCGCTCTGTTTTTGCTACCCTGGGTACTAAGAGGATTAAAAAACATTCCAAAGGAAAAATATAAGTGGCTATTTGGTATTGGCTTATTGGGTAATTTATTTCCGGCATTTATCTTTGCGTTAGTTGGTAGTAAATTAAATAGTTCATTAGCTGGCACTTTAAATTCAACTACCCCCATTTTCGTGATGATAATTGGTGCTGTTTTTTTTGCCACTAAAATTTCTAAAAATCAATATGTCGGGATTGCTATTGGATTTATAGGAAGTGTTGTTTTGGTTTTAACGGGTAACGACGGCGTTTTGAATTTTGCTAACCCTTATGCTTTATTAGCTATGAGTGCCACATTAATGTATGGTTTTAACGTTAATATTATTTCAAAATATTTAAGT
>Ga0105054_10012642_pt1 | contig 10295 bp, 9 predicted proteins | sample BON02_FD_78091 | JGI IMG/M metagenome (GOLD analysis project Ga0105054, IMG submission 78091) | Freshwater microbial communities from Lake Bonney liftoff mats and glacier meltwater in Antarctica - BON-02 (megahit assembly) | ecosystem: Environmental > Aquatic > Freshwater > Ice > Glacier... | reverse complement strand
GAATATGGCTGGGAAAAATTATTTAGTGAGAGATTGTTTTTTTCATTTTCAAGAAACTATAACTTAAATGTGAAAGTTGCTAGATATCATAATATTTTTGGACCTAAAGGGACTTGGACTGGAGGAAAAGAAAAAGCTCCGGCCGCAGTTTGTCGAAAAGTAGCACAAGCCAAAGAGGGTGATAGCATAGAAATTTGGGGGGATGGTCTTCAAACTAGATCATTTCTTTATATTGATGAATGTGTTGAAGCCACTTTAAGATTCATGCGTCAGGATGATTTTTTCGGTCCTGTTAATATTGGGTCTGAGGAAATGGTTACGATAAACGAGCTTGCTGAAATGGCTATAAAAATTTCAAATAAGAATATTTTAATAGAAAATATTAAAGGCGAAGAGTTTAAAAGTAAATACGGATTCAACTGTCCAGTAGGAGTTAGAGGAAGAAATTCCAACAATGACTTATTTGAAGAAAAAATAAATTGGGTGCCAACTCAAAAACTTGAAGTTGGAATTGGGAAAACATTCATTTGGATTTATTCATTAATAAAAACTATATAATGAATAAATTTATCGATTTAACTATAAATAATTTAGACGATTCTTTTCAAAAATTTGAATTGTCAATTGTGATACCTGTTTACAATGAGTCAATTAACATTGAAAAAGTGTTATGTGATTGGGATTATGAATTAAAAAAAAATAAGGTTAACTATTGTTTCATAATAATTAATGATGGTTCAAAAGACAAATCAATTGAAATAATTAAATCTCTAAATTTTGATATAATATTACTAGACAAGCATAATTCAGGTCACGGAAGAAGTATAAGATTAGGATATGATTTTTCAGTAAACAATATTAAGTCGGATTATATTTTACAAATTGATAGTGATGGTCAGTGTGAGCCAAAATTCTTTAAAAGTTTTTGGGATAATAGGATTAAGTACGACTTCATTTTAGGAGTAAGAAAAACTAGAGGGGATGGATTAGTTAGAGTGCTGACATCAAAAGTCTCTTTAATTATTACTTCTCTTTTAACATCAATTAATCTTAGAGATCCAAATACCCCTTATAGATTATTTAATAATAAAACGTTAAAAGATTCATTGGCACAAGTCAATGAATCTTTTGACATCCATAATATTGCGCTGACATATGTAATTTTAAAAAATAGATATATACATAGAACAATAGAAATAGATTTTCCAAATCGGTTAGGAGGAGAGAATTCAATTAATCTTTTTAAGGTTTTTCAAATGGGATTAAATATGATATTCGATCTGTATTTTTTGAAAAAAAAATTTAAATGAAAAAAATATTAGTAGTTGGGTCTGGTTTATCGGGCTCTGTTATTTCAAGAAAATTAGCTGAAAACGGAAATTTTTCAATTACTATAATTGAAAAAAGAGATGAAATAGGGGGGAATGTTTTTGATTATATTAACTCAAAAGGCATTCGGGTTCATAAATATGGCCCCCATCTTTTTCACACTAACAATAAAAAAGTAGTTGATTTTATATTCAAATATTCAGATTGGATAGAGTACAAACATAAGGTTAAAGCAATACTAAAAAATGGTAAATACGTTACTTTACCAGTAAATAATGAAACTAAAAATATTGTAGGAGAAGAAAACATTATTGAAACTTTTTATAGACCATATTCTGAAAAAATGTGGGGAATTAAACTAGAGGAATTAAGCCCAGATATAATAAATAGGGTTCCAATTAGAAATGATAATAATGAGTATTATTTTCCTGACGATAAATTTCAATTTATCCCTAAAAATGGTTACTCACATTTTATTAATAATTTGTTAGATCATAAAAATATTATCATTAAGACTAAAACTACTTTTGAAAAGCAAATGGAAAATAGTTTTGATTATGTTTTTAATTCAATGCCTATCGACGAGTATTATGATTTTAAATATGGAAAGCTAGAATACAGATCAATTAAATTTCACAATATTAATTTTCCAAGCCCTAAATTGCTGCCAGCAGTAACTATAAATTTTACTAATAATAGTAAGTTCACAAGAATGACTGAATGGAAAAATCTTCCAAATCACGGAGTAAACGATGATTATACAACTATAACTTATGAGGAACCCTGTTCTTCAAGTGAAAATAATAATGAGAAATATTATCCAGTTAAAGATTTAAAAGGGATAAATAGAAATTTGTATAATAAATATAAAGGCATTCAAAACAAAAAAGTTCAATTTATAGGCAGATTAGGTTTATACTCTTATTTAGATATGGATCAATGTATAAATATTGCACTAAAAACTTATGAAAATTTCTTATCAAAAAACTTAAATTAAGTTTAATAATTATTAAATTTTTAAAATATCCAACAAGTTCTCTTGTTAAGATTTACAGCTAAATGCTAAAAAAAAACACAGCTTTATTAATATCTGGATTTATTATAGTGATAATAATCTACTCTCCTATTTTGTTCTTAGGAAAGAGCAGTTATATTACTGTTGATGATTTTCTAGACGATACTTTAATTCACAGATTTTTATTAAAAATCAGTGGTAATATATATTCATTAAATCAAGAATTAATAATACCAAATGTATTAAATGGGTTACGTTTAAAATTTATTCATGGCCAATTCAATGTATATAATATATTCTTGCTTTTCTTTGATTCATTTTGGACATATATTATAAATTCAATTATTGTTAGGATAATAGGTTTTATATCAATTTTCTATTTCATAAAAAACAACTTTAGCTTAAATAGATATTTTAATTTTTTTATTTCTATTTCATTTTCTCTGCTTCCAGTATACACTTCATTTGGAATTACTGTTTTAGGATTACCACTTTTATATAATTCCTTTATAATTGTGGCAAAATCTAAAAATAATATTTTAGGCTATTTAGGTATAGTTTTTTACGCTTCTTATTCATTAATTCAATATTCTCTCCCCTTTGTTTTTATATCTATAATACTAGCTTTGATTTACTTTAAAAATTATTTAATCATTAAAAAAGTATCATATGGGTTATTTATTTATTCACTTGTTTGCCTTTTATTTAATTTTAGTCTGATTGAAACAGTTATTTCTTCAGCACAACTTGATTTAACTCATAGAGTATTGAGGTATGAAAGACAAATAGAATTGCCTAGTATACCAGGTATGCTTTTTAATTTTTTTCATCAATTATTTTTTGGAAGTGGAAAAACAAATTCATTATTAATATCGATACCAATAATTCTCTTTTCTATTATAAAGTTGAATAGGAGAATAGCTTTTGTTTTAAGTTTTATTTTTTTTAATCTTTTATTGAGTGTTTTTCATCAACATATCGTATTTTATATATCACCTTATTTTCCGATTCTTTCATCTTTTGATTTTTCAAGAATTATTCAATTAAATCCTTTTTTATTCTATTTAATTCTTATCGAATCCTTTAATAATATTAATTCAAGCAAAAGCTATATTCTTGGGGGATTAATTTTGATAGCTCAAATATTTTTAAATTATTTTAGAAATTCAGAATTTGTGTTTAATGAATTTAAAGGGGTTAACTATTCTAAAAATTATCTTTTTAATGAGAGTAATTATATAAAATCATTATTTAACAGAGAAAATGATGGTCCTTTTTGGCATTTCAGGGATACATTTAATGGATATTATTCTTCAGAGCTTTTTAACTTAATTGAAAAATTTATTGGAAAAAATAAAGAAGAATACAAAATTATTTCTCTAGGGCTAAATCCATCAGTAACTATTTTTAACGGATTTCACACACTAGATGGATATTTCAATAATCATTCCCTGAAATATCATCTTGAGTTTGAAAAAATACAAAATATTGAATTATCAAATAAATTATTTTTGACTAATAATAAATTAAATTCTGTTTGTTTAAATTGCACCAAAACATATGAAATAAATAATGAATTTAATTTAAAGCTAAATATTAATCAATTAAAAAAACTTAATTGTTCTTATATTTTTTCAACTGTTAAAATCAAAAATGATGTTGAATTAGGGATTAAATTTTTAAAAAGCTTTGATCATGAAGATTCTTCATACATTATAAATTTATACAAAATAGATTAATCATTTAACATAATTATAAATTTATTAAATTATGAAAGCAGTAATACTAGCGGGTGGCTTAGGGACTAGAATTTCAGAAGAAACAGCATTAAAGCCTAAACCTATGATTGAAATTGGTGGAAAGCCAATTTTATGGCATATTATGAAAATTTATTCTCATTACGGAATTAATGAATTTATCATTTGTTGTGGCTATAGAGGCTATGTAATAAAAGAATTTTTTGCTAATTATTTTTTACATCAATCAGATATTACTTTTGATATGAGTAATAATGAGATGAAAATTCATCAAGAACACGCTGAGCCTTGGAAAGTAACACTTATAGATACGGGTGATAATACAATGACTGGTGGTAGAATAAAAAGAATTAAAGAGTATCTAGAAGATGAAGAATCTTTTTGTTTAACATACGGAGATGGTGTTGCAAATATAAATATTGCTGAATTAATTAAATTTCATAACAATCACGGAAAATTAGCAACTCTTTCTTCAGTATTTCCACCAGCTAGATTTGGCTCTATTTATATTGAAAAAGATCAAGTTAAAAAGTTTGTTGAGAAGCCAAGAGGGGACGGAGCTTTAATAAATGGCGGCTTTTTTGTTTTGAACACAGGGGTTATAGATCAAATAGAGGGTGACAATACTATATGGGAACAGGATCCATTAAGTAACTTAGCTAATAAAGGTGAGTTAATGGCATTTAAACATGATGGATTTTGGCAGCCAATGGACACCTTAAGAGATAAAAATTATCTAGAAGAACTGTGGGGTTCTAATAAAGCACCTTGGAAATTGTGGAGTTAAAAGAAATTTTAAACTATTATAAAGGCAAAAGAGTCTTAATTACTGGTCATACTGGTTTTAAAGGCTCTTGGCTAGCTTATGCTTTAGATTCAATAGGTGCTGAAATTGTGGGATATTCTTTAGAATCAGATACAGAACCATCATTATTTAAGTCTTTGTCTTTTTCAAAAAAATTCAATTCAATTATTGGAGATATTAGAAACAAAGAAAAGTTCAAAGAAACGGTTCAAAGCTTCAACCCGGAATTTATTTTTCATCTGGCGGCTCAGCCGCTTGTTATAGAATCATATCAAAACCCAAAAGAAACTTTTGATATCAATTTTACGGGTACTTTAAATTTATTAGAGATTCTAAGAGAGTTAGATTTATCTGTTCAGGTTGTATTTGTTACTACTGATAAAGTTTATGAAAATTTAGAATTAGGAGTTCCTTTTGTAGAAACCGACAAACTAGGAGGTAAAGATCCCTACAGTGCTAGTAAAGCAGCTTCAGAGATCTTAATTTCATCATATAACCAGTCATTTTTTAAAGATTCTAATATAAATATTGCAACAGCAAGAGCTGGAAATGTAATTGGAGGAGGCGATTGGTCTATTAATAGATTGATCCCTGATATTATAAAAGCAAAGCAAAAAAATATCCCTTTACAAATTAGAAACCCCAAAGCAATAAGACCATGGCAACATGTTTTAGAGCCTTTATTTGGATATTTAACCTTAGGAATTGCTCTTAAAAAAAATCCAAAAAAATATTCATTCCCTTGGAATTTTGGCCCTGAAATTGAGGAAACTAAAACGGTTGAAGAAATCATAGATATTGGAAAAAAATTAGAAATTGTAGGTGAGGTGGTTTATGAGAAGAGCCTACTTACTGAAGCACAAAGTTTAAGACTAAACATTAATAAGGCAAGATTAGAACTAGGCTTTAATCCTGTCTGGAATGCCGCACAAGCTATTAAAATAACATTTGAATGGTACAGTGCGTATTACCAAAATAATTCAATAGCGAAAGACTTAATTGATCAGGACCTTAACAAATATATAAATCAAGCAGAATGTTAAAAAATATAAATCAATCTTTAAAAGATTCACTTAACCCAATTATTGGTGGTAATATTTCAAAAAAAATAGTTCCAGGTGAAGATTATATATCAGTAACAGGTAAAGTAATAGACCAAGATGATATTTTAGCTGGCGTAGATGCTACTTTAGATGCTTGGTTAACAACAGGAAGGTATGCTAAGGAGTTTGAATCTAGTTTAGCAAAATATATTGGAGCTAAGACCTCTATACTCGTAAATTCAGGATCGTCTGCCAATCTAGTTGCCTTTTATGCACTAACATCTCCATCTTTAGGTTCAAGGGCAATTAAAAAAGGAGACGAAGTAATAACAGTTGCCGCGGGTTTTCCAACTACAATAAATCCATTAATTCAATTTGGTTGTGTTCCTGTTTTTATTGATATAGATATTCCTACTTATAATATAGATGTTACTAAAATTGAAGAAGCTATTTCCCCAAAGACAAAAGCTATAATGATTGCTCATGCCCTTGGAAATCCTTTTAATTTAGACGTTATAACAGCCATTGCAAAAAAATACAACCTTTGGCTTATTGAAGATGATTGTGACTCATTAGGAGCTACTTACAGAGATAAAAAAACAGGATCTTTCGGAGATCTAGCTACGTTATCTTTTTATCCAGCGCATCATATAACAATGGGAGAGGGAGGCGCTGTATTGGTAAACAATAGAAGGTTACAAACAGCAGCATTGAGTTTCAGAGACTGGGGAAGAGATTGTTACTGTGAAACTGGCTGTGATAATACTTGTAATAAAAGATTTGATTGGAAATTAGGAGATCTTCCAGAGGGTTATGATCATAAATATATATATTCTCATATTGGTTTCAACTTAAAAGTTACGGACACTCAAGCTGCAATTGGTTTGAGTCAATTATCTAAAGCAGACGCTTTTGTTGAAAAACGTCGTCAAAATCACAAAATACTATATGAGCTTTTTAAGCCATTAGAAGAATATTTTATTTTGCCAGAAGCCACAGAAAATTCAAATCCAAGCTGGTTTGGTTTTATGTTAACGATAAGGGACCCTAAAAAGATTGATAGAAATAAGCTTATTCAATACCTTGAAAAAAATAAGATTGGAACTAGATTGTTTTTTGGAGGTAATATGATAAAACAACCTGCATACATTAATATTGAAAAGAGAATAGCAGGAACTTTAGATAATTCAGACAAAGTGATGAATGATTCTTTTTGGCTTGGAGTTTGGCCAGGTTTAGATATAGAACATTTTGAATATGTTTTAGAAAAAATTAAATTATATATAAATAGGATATAATGACTGTAGCTGAATATTTAGCATATTTTATCGAAAAGAAAGGCATAAAAAATGTTTTTCAACTTTCTGGTGGGATGATTACACAGTTAATTGATAAAATTGGGGAAAGACAATCTATTAATATTCATTCTTTATTGCATGAACAATCATGTGCATTTGCAATAAGTGCCATAGGGAGAATATCTAAGAAGCCGTCAGTGGCCTTAGCTACAAGTGGTCCTGGCGCAACTAATTTAATAACCGGCATAGGAGATTGTTATTTTGATTCAGTTCCTGCTATTTTTATAACAGGTCAAGTAAATACTTTTGAAATTAAATCAGATAATGCGATTCGTCAGCTAGGGTTTCAAGAAACAGATATCTTGAGTATGGTTAAGCCAATAACAAAATTAGCAGTACAAATCAAAAATCCACAAGACATAATTAAACAACTAGATTTGGCGTATTCAGCTTCAATTAGTAGAAGACAAGGGCCAGTACTTATTGATATCCCTATGGATATTCAAAGGGGGCAAATCAAATGGGATGATGTTGTTACTTTAAAACCAGAAATAAAAATTGAACATCAAATTGAAAATATTGATAGTGTTATAAATGTTTTAACTAATTCTAAAAAGCCAATCATTTGGGCTGGTAATGGAATACATTCTTCTAATTCAGAAGATCTTTTTAAAGAATTTGTCAAAAAAACTAATATCCCTTCAGTTTTCACACTACATGGAATAGATATATTGAATTTTTCTGATCCTAATAGAATAGGATTTATTGGAAGTTATGGAAATAGAGCTGCAAATAAAGCCATTAAAAAAGCTGACTGTATAATTTTTTTAGGTTCAAGAATTGATATCAGACAAACAGGTTCAAACATGTCTATTTTTGAAAACAAAAAGATAATTAGAGTCGATTGTGGACAGGGTGAATTAACTAATAGAATTGACCCACATATAAAGATTCATAGTGATGTTAAAGTTTTTTTAAAAGAATTATTGTTTAAAGTTAAAAGCATTGATTTTAAATTAAATGATTGGCATGAAGAATTAGGTTCTTTAAAAAGTGAATACCTAGCTGAAAATGAAATTGGTAATACTGAATTTGTAAATCCAGTTAGCTTCTTTAAGCTCCTTTCTAAAGAGACTTTAAAACCTACCATTTATAATGTTGATGTTGGAAGTCATCAAATGTGGGCAGCACAATCTCTAGAATTTAAGAATAAAGATAGATTTTTAACTTCTGGAGGTATGGGTTCAATGGGTTTTGCATTGCCAGCAGCAATAGGATCATCAATTGAATCGAAAAAGGGAGTAGTAGCTATTATTGGAGATGGCTCATTTCAAATTAATATTCAAGAACTGCAGACAATTTTCAGATTAAATCTAGATATTAAAATTATTATTATTAATAATAATTCTTTAGGAATGATTCGTCAATTTCAAGAAACATATTTTGAATCTAGATATATTGGAACAAAATGGGGTTATTCTGCACCTGACTTCTGTAATATAGCTGTTGCATATAAAATTGATAGCAAGAAAATTTTTCATGACACTGAAGTATATGACGCAATTAAATGGCTGTTTAAGGATGAAAAACCTCGATTACTTGAGGTTATGGTTTCTTCTAATTTGAATGTGTATCCAAAAATTGCATTCGGAAGAACTATGGACGAAATGGAACCTAAGTTTAGATCAAATCAAATGGAATCTACATGAAGCTTTTAATAATAGGAGGCACTGGTTTTTTCGGAAATTCTATAGTGCATAGTTTTATCAGCAATAAGTTAGATGAATTTAAAGTAAACCAATTATATATATTATCAAGGTCATCAGTTGACTTTATTAAAGCACATCCTGAATTTATCAATCCAAGAATAGAATATATTAATGGAGATATCGCCACTGTAGATTTTTTGCCTGATGCAGATATAATAATTCATGCCGCTTCATCTACAAATCAAATTGATTATCTAGAAGATTCAATTAGAGAAAAAGAAAATACAGAAAAAGGGGTTTCTAATTATATAAAACTTGCAAAAAAGTTTCATAAAAATTCTAATATTGTTTATTGTAGTTCTGGTGCTGTTTATGGAAAGCAGCCTAGCGATGTTTTAAATATTGCAGAAAATTTTCCATTTCAAGACCTTGAAGGCATGTCTTTTTTAAAGAGAGATTATGCTTTAAGTAAAAGGAATTCTGAAAATCTATTTATAAAGTCTGGGAAACAAGGCTTGAATGTTTCTATCGCTAGATGTTTTTCTTTCTATGGCAAATATTTACCTGAAGATAGCCATTTTGCTTATGCAAGTTTTTTAAAATCAGCAAAAAAAGGCAAAGATATTATTGTTAATGCAGATCACGAGGTTATAAGAAGTTATATGCATGCAGATGATTTGGTTAACAGCCTTATTAAAGTTGCGTTATCTTCTAACTCAAATTGTCCAATATATAATGTTGGATCTGACAAACCTATTTCAATATTTTTATTAGCTAAAAAAATTGCCCTTGAGTTTAATGTTAACGTTATTACTAAAAAGAAAATAAATTATAATTTAATCGATCGATACGTCCCAAATACAGATAAGTTAAAAACTATTATTAATTAAAATGGTTAAAATCAATATTGTTTTAATTACATACAATAGGCCACTTTATTTAAGACAGGCAATAGATTCGATATTAAATCAATCATATATAAATTTTAATTTAATAATCTTAGATAATGGGTCTGATTCTGAAACGAAAGATTTATTAAAAACATTAAATGATAGTAGAATAAGAATAGTAACTAATAAATCAAATTCTCGAGAATTTATAAATGATGCTTTTAATTTTACAAATTATGAGTATCTAATGTTAACTCATGACGATGATTTAATGGATAAAAATTTTTTAAAGTATCAACTAAATAAATTAGAATTTAATAAACAAATTCATTATTGTCCGACATAAAATAAAACGGTTAGATTTAATTTTATATCTGTTTGATTATTATTGTTTTAACTTTTTAATTCTATGTTTTTACAAAAACAGGTTACAAAATAAATGATAGTTG
>Ga0105054_10012641_pt1 | contig 10296 bp, 4 predicted proteins | sample BON02_FD_78091 | JGI IMG/M metagenome (GOLD analysis project Ga0105054, IMG submission 78091) | Freshwater microbial communities from Lake Bonney liftoff mats and glacier meltwater in Antarctica - BON-02 (megahit assembly) | ecosystem: Environmental > Aquatic > Freshwater > Ice > Glacier... | reverse complement strand
TGTGTGTGCGTGCGTGGGCATGTATTTTGTGTATGCGTGCTGTATGCTTGTATGCTTGTATGCATGTATGCATGTATGCATGTATAAATGTAAACGTGTACATATACATGTATATGTATCAGTATGTACATGCTCATATATGTATGTATGTGAACGTACGTTTGTGTATGTGTGTGTGTAATACAACAAGACAACACCTTTGTGACCGCCGCCATGAAGGCGATGCGCGTCGAGGAAACTGCCACCAGCAAACACTTTGCCCTGCAACGTCACAAGCGCTGACACACCGCGTGAAAAATACAGATCTGAGGCTTCGGCCGTTGCTGCGGGGGCCGTTGGAATGCCGGGCGATGCCGGGCTTGGACTGGAAATTCAAGGAACTGGGGTGTTAGCTCGCGTCTGACAGCGTTTGCATGTTGCACCAATGAAGTGCGTTGTGTATAAAGATACGTTGTGATGATGCATGGCATATAATGGGCACGAGAAAGCGGGAGAGCGAGCGAGCGACAGAGAGAGCGCGCGCGCGTGCGCGCGAATGACAGCAAGAGTGAGAGAGAGAGCGAGCAAGAGAGAGAAAGAAAGAGAGAGAAAGAGAGAGAGAGGGAAAAAAGAGAGAAAGAGAGAGAACGCGTGCGCAGGAGAGAGAGAGCGAGAAAGCGATAAAGAGAGCGAGATAGACAGCGAGAGAGACGGAGAGACAGAAAGAACAAAAGTGTGGGAGAGAGAGTGTGTGTGAATGAGAGCAAGTGAGTGAGTGAGCGAGAGAAGAGAGAGAGAGAGAGAGAGAGAGAGAGAGACGAGCATTCTCAATGGAACCCAGAGGCTGCACGATGCAAAACACACACAACATTGCAAAACACACACAACTAGCAACACCAAGAACAGTACCTGAGTGCGATGAACCCGGTGGTAGGGTGTGTGGCAGTAGCAGGCACCATGACTCCGCCTAGAATGAGCGACACTTGGTTGTAAGACAGCTGGCTGGGTAGAGCGCCGGCGCGACGCCAGCGATGGATAACTGCATCGCCCGCGTTCAACGACGGCACCGTCACGGAATACGCCTCGTCCGTTGCTGCCAAAGAAAATGTGCTTCCCCTTTGTGAGACATTGGGCAAGGTGTAAGGCGGTAGGACACATGTTCACACATGTTCACACATGTTCACACATGTTCACACATGTTCACACATGTTCACACATGTCTACACATGTTCACACATCTTGACACATCTTGGCATTTTGTTGACGTTGAATTTTACATTTTATTCGAGAAAGATGTCGTAGTATTTGTCTTCCTCCCTCTTTCTCTCCCTCTCTCTTTCGTGGTATAGCAATGCAGGCTGGGTGGTTCGTGAGAGATGATGACAATGTCGTGAGAGATGAAAACAATATAGCCATTGAGTTTGTGTCCTTTGTATCTTTGTTGGATGTAACCCTTGATCGGGGAACTCTTGAGTGGATGTGAACCAGACTTTGAATGATACTCGGTTGGTAGCGAAGGAATTTTGCAGTAAGGAAACACAAGAGAGAAAGGAAACCCCGAAGGAGAGAGAGAAGGAGAGGGATCCGGAGGGATGAGAGGGACAGAGATAGAGAGAGAAAAGGGGAAGTGCTGGTTTACAAACCTGTCGTGTTTGGCTGGTGTGTGCGCATGCGCCAGGCTGAGCAATTAGAAGCATTTCCTGTTACGTTGGTGCTGTTACATGGCACCGCAATTCTTTCAGCGCGTGTGGTGGTGGGCATTTGAGACGTCAACTTCGAAAAGCTTTTCCCAACCCCCCACACACCATCAGCCAGCGCCTCGCCCCAATGGCGACCATCATGAACCGCTGCACGCAGCGACACATGGGGCAACGCTGCACGACCGTCCTCGAGCAACTCCACCATAGCCGCACCACCTCCGATACCGGGCGGTGCCTCGCACACAATTTCCGAGTCAGAAACCACAAGAATGGAAAGGCACTCGATACCGCCAAGCGAAACACGTCGCCTCAGACCCTCGCCCGAAGTTTCTTCGCGTGTCCCGAAATCCTGGCCAAGAAGGGTGACAAGGTTGCCGCCGGAAGTGGGACCATAGCGTGGGATGACGCTGAAGACGCGCGGCTGAGCAAGCACTTTGAGCATCATCTGCACTGGTCCATACACGTCGCTGCCGCCTAGAGCAGAGCCACCATCATCACGCACAGTCACCCACAGACGCGCTTCGCCGTACCTGTCACGTGCCGTGCGCATTCGCAGCACTCCATCTCTATCAATGTGCGGCGCAATACCGCCACACGCCGCGTCCTCCTCAGTGCCTGTCAAGTGGACAGCAGCAAGAGAGGGCGGTAAATTCATTTGAGCACCAGCAAGCCACTTGCCTTGGGTATTGGAAGGGCCTTGGAGAAAGGTAGCGGTGGTGGCACAGAAGCCATGCTGCTTAGTGGAGCATTGCGGCTCGTGCTGGCACGCACGGCTTTCAAAGAGCGACCAATTGCGCGCAGCACCGAGGTCAGCTTGAGATGTTTGCACGCCAGACAATTCCTCGACTTGCACCTCAAACGTCAAAGTCTGCCACGCCTCATCGTCACTCGTTCCGGTGCGCAGTGCCTGGGCGAATCGGCGCATGGTCAAAAACCCTGCATCCTCCACGATGACAAGCGCAGATGGCAGCATGAAGAAGGGATGATCGTTGATCGGCTGCACCATGATAGAAATACTGACGCTGGTGGTATCGTGTCCGCCCATGTCCCTGCCTCCGTCGTCTGTCATGGTAAATGATAGCTGGCCAACCCCACTTTTGAAAGGCTTGAGCGTCAAGTGTAAGATGCCGCGTTTCTGGTACCTCTCGAGAGAAGCGTCCGGTTCCAGAGACACTGATGGAGATGCTGCTGGAGCTTTCAGCACAGCTACCACAGCAACGTCAACCACGTTGAGTATTTCTTGAATAGCATGTCTCCTCTCTCGTATGTCCTGCAGCTGCTCTAGCATCACGCTCTGCCAGGGGCAAAGGCAAATGTGAGTCGAGCTATTTGGTGTTGCAGAAAGTGGTGCTGATGGATCTGTGTGGCATTGGCAGCGGTGCTGGGCATTGATGATCTCTTGTTCCGCGGCGCTGTGTGCTGCCACTTGTTCTTGCAGACTGCCTTGCTGCCGCAGAAGCGGAGTTCGTTTATCAACAAAGAGGGCAGGCAGCTCGTGAGGCTTAGTTGTCATGCTTAGCTCGACTGTCTGCCTGCGCTCTTTGTCGCCCGGCGATACGAGTGCAAACAAAGGCAGGGTGTGTGCGATTTCAACGCTGGCTTCCAGCATCGGGAATGTCTTGTGAAACACTGCATATGGAGCAGAATTTACATGCTTGATCTCCACAGTAATATTTCGTAAAAATGTGTCTTGGCCTCCATTTTCTGTGCCACCATCGTCGATCATAGCGACGGTGATATGGAGCGTCGCATAGCGATTCGGCAGCAATCGGAAGTGCAACAAGCCCGTGGCATACTGGTCAAGGCCGGTGTGTCCCTCGTAATATGTGTATGTTCCGCCGGAACTCGAGTCTTCAGATTCGAGTCTGATGGCATTGATGAAGACTGGCGAATTCACTTGCAAATCTACCAAGCAATTGCCAGCCATACATTCGCCCTCGCAGTTGAGTCTTGTAGAAGCTACATCAAACATGTATGCTTGATACTCTGAAATGTCAACAGAATAATCGTGTGATGTATCAATGCCCATGAAGAAACGCTCAGCACTGCCCCAATCCAATCTGTCCGCAAAAATTGTTGAAGTCGCGGCGAGAAACTCTGATCGTGAGATGAGTTCGTCTGCGTCTGCATCTGCGATGCGGAAATTCTCGATCAGCGCTGTCTGGTCGACGACAGCTCGGTCACGGCAAGTGCCGTCTCTGCATCCTAGTATTCCATCTTTGCAACGCCCTGAAAGGAAGGACAAGTTTGAAATCAAATTACCAAACAATGTGTGTGTGTGCGTATGTTTCCGATTGTGTGCACGTGTGATTGCAATTGTGTGTGTGTGTGTGTGTGTGTGTGCATTTGTGTGTGTGCGCGCGTGCGTGTGTGTGTGCTTGTTTGTGCGTGTGTGTGTGTGCATTTGTGTGTGCATGTGTGTATGTATGTGTGTGTCTGTGTCTGTGTCTGTGTCTGTGTCTGTGTCTGTGTGTGTCTGTGTGCGTGTATAGTGTCTGTGTGTAAGCGTGTCTGTGTGTATGTATTTGTACTTGATACCAATGCAAATAGGAACAGAACAAGTTCCGCAATGCTCTTCGTGAATACGCTGTTCCTCAGCTTCCCAGCGCCCGACGCCAAGAATGCTTAGCTCCGGGTAGAGGACGGTGACATTATTGGTCAAATCGAGAGATTCAAGAAAGTCAGCACTCGCTGTGCATGCAGTGTTGGCGGGAGTGTCCGCTCCTGATTTTTTTGTTCCGAATGTTGGGTCAAAGGATGAATTGTTTACATAAAAAGACGTGCACGCAGACACACACGCAGGGCAGACACAGACGCAGACACAGATATAGATACAGACAACGAAACAGACACAGACAGACACAGACGCAGACGCAGACGCAGACGCAGACACAGACACAGACCGCCGTATCGATTCCAGCAGTCATTACTCAAAGCAAGGACAACACTCTTGCGCTTTGCATCCAGCAGCGAAAGGTCGCAAAGGATTTCGGCACGGTGCGGCTCAAACAAGTCGCCACCATTACGCGAAAGATCTTGATCCGTGCCTCCAAAATTGCCATCGAGTGAGTGTATAGCCATGACGTGAAAAAGGAAGCGCTGTTGACGCTCATCCCAGGCACACACGCTGTTTTGCTGCCTGTCGTCTTCAAGGCCTCGGATTGTGGAGGTATTGACCCAGAATCTGGCGTCTGTCCCCTTCTCTTGACAGCTCGAGACAAAGTCTACCACGGCCAGCCGTTTTTCAGCAACTGACCTCGTTACTCCATCTACTGATCCGATGGAGCTCGGAGGCGAATAGGCATAAATGTTGTCTTGGTTGAACGGGGCAAACGTAGGCTGCTGATTGACATGACGAATGGTGATACGAAAGGTTTTGATGTCAGATCGATCCTCGGCGCCTGTCATGTCTGACGAGCCTTCGGAATCGATGAGCACGGCCTGAAATTCGGCAAAGCCAATCACTCGGGGCTTGGCAGTAAAAGTGACCGTGCCGAACATTACATCACTCGAATATACAAAGCGCGCAGAGGGGGCATGTCCATCTTCCCACAGACTGCCCGTGTCGTCGCTAGTGGTGCTACTAGTCCTTGTGTGTGTGACAGTTTGAACCAATTCAAAGACAAGCCCCGAACTGTTTTCAGCAAAAGATACCAATTGCGAAGACCGCCTAGTGGCGCCAGGTGTGGCGTTGACAGCGAACACAAATGTCTGTTCGCCAGCACATTGTTGTGCCACTACGTCGCGGGTATCGAAAGAAGGCTTATCGTTCACAGGAATGACGGTGACTCGAAAGATATGCTCCGCAGAAACGCCAGGTCCGGGTGTGACGAGAGACTCGCCTGAATCACGAGCGCGCACTCCATATGTGGCTGTGCCGACGCGGTCAAAAGCGGGTTGTAAGATAACCGTGCCATTTGCAGTCACAATTGGCAGGCTCATCAGCAGGTTTGACGCTCCTGAAATGTGCTGCACCGTCATTGCGATGGATTGACATGATCCTGCTGCAAACTGACCGCACAATGACTCGCCGGGGGGTGCACGCGTCTTGGCAGCAATGGTCGGCCGAAAGCCAACCTGCATGTTGCTTTGCAGGTACGGCACCATGAAAAATCTAAGAGATGCCGCACCGCGCAGATCCAAGCTGCTCGTGTTCGTCAAGCCACTGGTGTTGGTCTGGTTTCGAAGTTTTGTGGTGGATGAAGGTGTTGGGGAATGTGACATGGTGATGATTGTCTTGTATGCCAGCCAGGATCGCAGGTTCCCAAAGATGTCAAAAACCTTCCGCTTCTCAAACGTTGCAAGTGTGCGGTCGATATTCGAGAGAACGTACACATACTCGCTGGCATTTGGAGCCACATTTTTTAGCGAAACCTCAGGCAGTGAATGCCAATTAGCCAATGTATCTCTGCGATGCAGCGTCGTGTTAAAAGAGGCATTTTGTGTATGGTAAATTGCACCCGATTTAGCAGACAAGACTGACGACGACCCGTTCAGCCCCGATAAGACGGGTAGCTCCCAATCATACATAATAGCGCCTGCTGTTAAGGACGAAAGGATAACTACTGTCCTATTGTGTCGGCGTGATGCCCCTTCTCCTACACGCATTTCTGTTGAGGCAAAGGCAGATGCACGCCCTCCTGGTATCCGGAAGGGGTAGGATTGGAGACGACGCTCTTCGGGTATGGCAATGGGCTCGCCTCGCAGATTTATGCTGGTGGCATCACTGATGGAGAGCAACTCGTCCATCTGTTGCGTACCCTTGTCCCACTGAAGCACAGCTGACCGTGTTTCAAGCACGCCATGCGCTGTTTTGGCGTTGCACTCGTCTGTTGCTTCGCCGCGCTCGCACACAGACTGCGCAATGAAGATGTAGTGCTCATCCTCGGATTGCACGTGCTGTATTGAATGCGCGCCAACAAGACATCCAAGTCCCTGTGTAGAGCAAGAAAAGGGTCCACGACTCATTTGGTGCGGTGCTGATCTTCCTGCTGTATGTCGCTTGGACGACAACGTGTCGGTGTTGTTGTTGTTGTAGTCTTTGTTGGATTCTGCCTCTGGCTGTCCAATGATTTGAATGCGGTCGAAAGCACACGCATTTCCCGTGCTGAAATGCAAGCATTGGGTGGGCGTGGAACCTCCTTGATATTTGTACAAGTGTATTGCTCCTCCTGTCTCGCCGCGAGCCATCCATTCAGCATCAGGCGCAAGCGTGAGAAAAGAGTTGCGCACCAGATATGCAAAGAAACAGCCCTGTTGTTGAATGTGAAAAGCGGTGCTCGATATTGTTGGCACGCTTGGTAGAGACTGGAGTAGCTCAAAGACCCCAACCTTGCCATGCAATCGCCACATGCTCGAGTCACTGTTGGAGTGACGTGCTCTGAACCTCCAGATCGTTGCGCCTGCACTGGCTGCATCATCATTTGCCCTCGAAGAGTCCACCTCATTTGACACCGTGAGCATGTGCATCGATGAGATGCACGTTTCTTGTGCACTGTGAGCAACAGTTGGTGGTGCATGCATCCCTTGGCAGTCGCAAGGAATCTCGAGGTGATTGAAGCTGGTCGCACCGTTGGTGCGCAACAGTTGGAACACCTGAAACCCCACACCAGCATCCACAGATCCGTCGGCCAAGACTGTGCGTCCTTCAGGCACCCAAGAATAGACAAACGATTGAGTTTTGAGAATCTCGTAGCCTTGTGGATCTTGCTCAGAGTAATAGGCTACTGCTAGAAAGTGGATTCCAGGGTCTGGAACGTAAAAATACTTGAGGCTCCGAGGGGTAACAAGGATGCGGCGGTCACTGTGCGGCAGATCTGTTGTCAACGTCTGCCTCAGAACAAACAGCTGCGTGGTCTGGTTCCAATAGTAGATGTTCACGCCAGCCCCCTTTAGAACCTTGTCATTGGCGACAACCAGGTAGTGGGCAGTCTTGACCTTGTCAATACGCCTAGATAAATGCTCAATGGCAACAGGCGACGCATCATGCACAAGTCGTTGGTGTTGCTCGAATTTTGAGGTGAACGAATTGTATTTGGTCATCACAACCAAATCTTTGTATGAGGTAGTACACCCGGTGTACCGGCCGCAGATTTCGTTGGACTCTGTGACAGCAAGCGCTATGAAATGCTCGTCGTTGATAGTAAAAGGATGGGACAACAAAACCGTCTTCCAATCGCCAATCCGCTTCGGGAAGGCAGTGGGGTCCGTCTGTACGGTATCTTTGACATCATCAAGATTGAGATTCGCAGAGTTCAGGCCTTCGTGCCATGGCGCAACAGAAGGCGGTTTGCTGTTTGTCCAGTCGGTGATATTCGCCACCATGTCCGGCAAAGCGATGGGATAATCTGTGAAAAGCCTGTTGTTCGAACAGTTAGCATGTATCTAAAGGACTGTTCAAAAATAGAGTGTTGCTCAATATACATAAATTCGCAAAGGAAGCACCGTGTGCACAAAGAATGTACCTTTGACCGTTTTTGATTCGGTCCCTGAAGAGCAAACCGCCTTGCCGGATTTCGTCACTTCTTGCAAAGACGGCGATGGCTTGATCAGCAAAGGCAGCCACATAGACATTGAGCTCATCGTGGCTCAGAAACACATCGTTGGCTCCTGCCAGACCATCAATCGTGAATCCGAGATCATCAACACCGCCATCAATTAAGGGCGCACCTAGGGGTGTGAGCTGACCATTCGTGGCATTTCTGCGAAGCGTGTGTAGCGCACCGTTCTCGAATGACACGGCATACATGAATTCGCCACTGCTGGTCAAAATCATTTTTTTCAATCCGTGGTAGAGGTATCCGGCGCCTCCACAGTCATCTGCTGAGTTCTTGCATGATGGTGCCTGCGCTGGTACTGCCTGCGGCGTGGCAGCAGCATTTTGGGCCGATAGGCTCAGCAGTCCACCAATAGGATTGAAGATTAAAAGTCCTGTTGAAGCGTTGCGATTGAAACAGGCGATTGAGCCTCCCGAATAACTGCCCACGTACACATGCAGTCCGTCTGGACTGACAACTACTGAAGATGGGCCCTGCAATCCAGCCACCTTTTCGTGGCGCACACTAGTCACGTGCGACAGAAGAGTGCGGCTTGGTCCATAATTGGCACCAGCCGAGCCTAAGAGGTTGGTGATGCATGCAGCTGACTTGCCACATGTGACAGGGCATGCGAGACATTGGTCGGCTGCGTCTGTGCACTTAATCAAGCCTGCAGGCGTCGTTCGTATCATTGCTTCGGAGCCGCATGGAGCACTCAACCCCAATCTAGCGAGATCAGCGAGGGGACGATCAATGATGTGGCCCTTTCGAGCGTCTTGCAAGGCGGAATTGCAGATATCGCATGTACCGCATGTTCTCGGACAAACGTCACACTTGAAAGCTCTGTCGTAAAAGCAACGCTTACGACCGCAGTGACGTATTCCGTCGCTATCGGGCTCGCTGCAGCTCTGGTCAGAAGAGTATTTTCCAGTGCAGTTCATAGCGGGGTGGTCGCGACAGATTTCTGAGTCTTCAAGATTGAGTATCAGCACATGTTCCTTGCCATCGCGGGACTGGAAGGGCAATAGCTCAGTAGCTGCGTGCGAACGAAAGGATTGCCCTCCAGCAAGGTCTGACGGCAGGGTCTCAATGAGGTTGTTTGCATTCAAACGAGATCCATTCCATCGCAGCATCATGGACTGTGCTTGCGTGAGATTCAAATCAAAAGCCATTCCAAGACGCACGCGCCCTGAACCAGCTGTTCCGGAGCCATTGACACCACAAAGAGGTGTCAGGCTGAAATCGCCTTCGAGTGCACACTGCTGTGCATCCCCCGTCTGTGCTACGACGAAGAAACTTTCTCCCCCATTTTGTGCATTTGCCGTGAACGAGTGCATCGAACGTGCGCCGCGTGTGGGTGGACGTTGGATTAGCTCAAATTTTTCTGGAGCACTGCCACTGAAGAGTCGATCGACTGGTGTACTAGTGTGGAAGGCGAAGACAGCGGACGTTTCGGCCACTTCTTGCGCAAAGGCCAGCATGTGATATCCGTCGACGATACTGTGTGAGACATGACTAGCCGAAATGGTTTCAAACTCTTGCACTAATTCAGCCTCCACAAGCCCCTCGGAGGAGGCAGAAAGGCGAAACAGCTGCGATTTGGTTTGACGGGCGTGGTCGATATTTTGCTGCCACGTTGGCGACGAAAATGGAAACTCAGATTGACCCTCAAGCACAAGCTTGGAGCGATTAAAGTAGTTGGCAACCGCTAAAAATTGGATATCGTGGATGCGGAATGCCACAAGGTGAGATGCCCCAGTTGTATCAAGGTCAGTAACGTTTGTGAAGTCAATGACAGATGTGCTTGCTGCCAGCCGAGCGCCGCGAGCGCGTGTCAGGCTTATACATGCCCCGAATCCCTGTCCATAAGGATTGGTAATGCACATACCCCGTTCGCTTGGCGGCGCAGTGCCGCACATGTAATTTACATTCCTTCCGTCGAAGGTGCCTTCAACGTCACCAGGAAATCCGATAGCGAAAGTGATGCGCGCATCTTTGAATGAAGTATGTGCATCATTGTCCGCCCACATACTAGAGTTGTGATTTTCTGGGCGCTTGATGGGCCACAAAATTGCATACGG
>Ga0105054_10012640_pt1 | contig 10296 bp, 7 predicted proteins | sample BON02_FD_78091 | JGI IMG/M metagenome (GOLD analysis project Ga0105054, IMG submission 78091) | Freshwater microbial communities from Lake Bonney liftoff mats and glacier meltwater in Antarctica - BON-02 (megahit assembly) | ecosystem: Environmental > Aquatic > Freshwater > Ice > Glacier... | reverse complement strand
CATATGTTTGTATATACACATATATTGGCAGGGTCGGGACTGCTCTGTTACAATATGTATGTATTTATATATGTATATATATATATATATATATGTATATATATATATGTGTGTATATATATATATATATATATATATAAATATATATACACATATATATAAATATATATATATATACACATACATATCGATACATAAACATAACATATACATATATATATGCATACATGTATATATATATATATATATATACACACACGCATATATATACACATATATATATATAGGTTCCTCTTGCAGCACTAAAATTTTCAGTCACTTTCTTGTGCCATATCATTGTGGATCCTCTCATTTGCAATGACGTGTGACAAACTGCGTGAACACAATCTGATCGTTGGAAACCCTCCCTGCGGGAGGGGCCCCCACAATGCCGGATTTTGGCTGTGGAGTGGATTCTTGTACCCACTTTAGGATCATACATATCAGATGGTTAAAAATAGGGTTCTAGGCTTCAACACACTGCCAAACTCCGTCATTTGGAGACCCCTCCGGCAGAAATGGTTTCCTACGATCAAATCAGATGAAACACACAACAAATCAACACATTGCAACACATTGCAACACACTGCAACATCGGATTTGAAGGCGTACATATGCACAAAACGGCAGTAGAAAGCATTAAAACAGAACACACAAGAACAAAAACGCAAAATTTGTGAATAGAACACACAACAAGACACCAAGAAACCCGAAAGAGAAGGAGTCAAAATTGTAAGGAGAGACCGAGTCAAAATTGTAAGGAGAGATGGAGAGAGATTCAGAGACATGAAGACAGGAATATTTAATATTATGTATATTATGATGATACAAACCTGTGCATAAATACATGTGCGTTGGTAAGTTTCTCTTTTTTTGTATTCTGCAAAGAATCTTGGTACGCATGTACTCATATATATACATATTTGTGCATGTATGTGGATGTATGGTGTGGGCACGGATAGAAACGGTGTTGGAGAACACACGAAATAAAAGAGAATTGTGTGGAAATAAATGCGAAATATTTGCAAATGAATATAACTGTGACTTACTTGGCAATGGTTTCGTTTGCACCCAAAAAATTTGGATGAAATGCCTTCTAATCTGGATTCCACTGAGAATCTGCGTTTCGTGTAATCTCATCAAACGCAAGTGTGAGTCAGAGACTTGCTATTTGACGGGTGAATTGAAATTTTTACGGTGATGAAATGTTTTGCTGATGGCAAAGTCCATCGCAAAGTGCTTTTCACACTGCTAATCTGAATTTTCGAAAACTTCACTTTGATCTCATGGTTCATGTGGATTAGAGCGCAAGAAAGGGGTCAATCAAAAATAGGATCAAAAGTGGGTCACAGGGTTTCCATCAAATTGTCTTTTTTGGAGGGTTATTTGGTAGGCAAATATTTTTTTTTAATCGCAAAGTCCTTGCCATGTCTCTCATTCCACTTTTTGAAATGTTCATGTTACCTTCTGCGATTGATTGTATTTGGATCACAGCAAGGTTGCCTACATTAAATATTGAAATACATCTGGAGTTCAATTAAACTTTTTCTGTCATGCATTATGGATGATCCCTTCCATTTACCCGTCAAATTGGACTAATCGATGAATATCTCTGCAAATATTCTGCCGATCGAAAATTCCCGGGCCTTTGGATGTCACTATCAAAAATAATTGAGATCTACACTTCATCTCATATTCTAATTTGGAACGCTCTAGTGAGCTCTTATTTTGGGAAAATCAACTTATGGTCCAATTTGGGTCAGGAATGGCCCGAAATCCCTCAACTTTTTCGTATCAATCCTTTCTGTAGTCGCATCAATCGATCAAAAAGCGAAGGTGGAGGGTCACAAAAAGTTACCATACGAACATGGCATTTTCTTGAAATAATTATTTCAAGTGTTTCGAAATATGCCATTTGACCACGGGTAAATCGGGCCAGCTTTTTATTCAGGTTTTATGAGGCCAAAATTAACTTTAAAAGTCTACCGTGACCACCAACTTGGGGCTCATGTGCCTATACACAGGAACAACTTCCAGCCAAACTCACATTTGATTTATTTAAGGTGGGGTCGGATATTTCTCGAACGAACACAGATTCTCAGTGGAATCCAGTTTACAACGCATTTCATCGAATTTTGTTTTTGAAACGAAAGGATTCGTCAGTAGCAATATGAACGTGATCTTGACGCGATAAACATGCGACCACGCTCATGCATGTTTGCGAGGGCAAACGCCGAACGCTAGGAAATTATTTTTACGAGCGAATTTGCCATATATTCCTGAGATCATAATGTAGAAGAAACTGAGATCTAGGTCTGAGCACTTTTTGGGTACTTGCAAAAAGAGAAGTGCTGCGCAATGCCAAATTCTGATTTTTTCCTTCGGGCGAAACACGTTTTTCTTCGAAAGTCGTCATTGCGCAGCAGTTCTCTTTTCGCAAATACCCAAAAAGTGCACAGACCTGAATCACAGTCTCCTCTGTAGTATGATATTGAGCAAATAGAGCTTCAAGCAAAGCTACTAAATTATTTCTTAGGAAGTAATAAAAGCAACATCAATCAATATAAGAACATATAGCAAATTCGCTCGTAAAAACGATTTTCTAGCGCTCGGCGTTTGCTTTCCGCAGCCCTGCTCGAGCGCTGGCCGCAGGTTTGCTGCGTCAGCATCACGTTTACATTACTACCGACGAATTGTTTCGTTTCCACAAGGATGAATTTGATGAAATGCGTTGTAAAGTGGATTCCACTGAGAATCCGTGTTCGTTCGAGAAATACTCAATCCCACCTTAACGTGACCGTTCACAACTCGCTTGTCTGTGACCTACTTTCGTTTGTGACCCAATTCCAATGACACCTTAACGTGACCATTCACAACTCGCTTGTCCGTGACCCACTTTCGTCCGTGACTCACTTTTAATGTGCTGTTGCCCAAAAGCTAGGGCCTGGCCTTGGTTTGCCCTTGTCAGTTGAACTTCAGCAAAATCCAACCGAAGCGGATGGCACTGACGAACGCGCGCTGTGGGGCGCTCGGCATCCAATTATGAAGCGTTGTGGATGGCAGGGCCATACCGCAGCGGCCCTGCCGCGGCGGCTCCGCAGCCTGCACACCAGACAGGTCAAGGTGCTGGGCAAGAAGGCATACACGGTACAATACAGGATTCAACAATGCACACCGCGCGCGACAAGGATACACCGCTTCGAAACACGATTATGAAGCATCGTGGAAGCACCCAACAGCTGCGATATGAGCCCATCAACTTTTTTTTTTTTTAATTTAAAAGTGTTTATTAAGGAGTAACCTCAGCAAGAGGAGTAAGAAACATCAACCAGCTCGCCGCTCCTTCGAGCGGCAGCGCAAGGACCATAAATGCCTACGAACCCTTTGGTTGCAACAACGAAGCGGAGGCAAACCTAAGCTGAACAACGAAGGATGAAGAATGTGACTCCCACCAAACGGATTTTTTTCCTGCTCGTTTTTGGTCAAAAAATACTGTGAGCTTTTTGCGTTTGAAGGGCTGAACGTGAAGCGGCATGTCATCAGTGAGGCATTCGTCCTGCTTTCTGCTTATGTTTGATGTTCTCCTTGTGCACACACATACAAACCAATGTTCAATGACAAACATGTTTCATACAAATTCATGATTTTTGAGTGTTGAAAATGATGTAAAAAAATGTCAAAAAATTACACAAAGTCGCTGTACGATGCGCTAGCACTTCTATCAAAAAAAATGTCTCTGGTGGCCCTAAGGGGCTGCTCGATTCGCTTTGTTGGTGGTTGACCTTCGTCTTCGATGATTTTTTTTTGATTTGTGAAACCGAAGCGAAGGTCAACCTTTAATTTCGGTTCGGTTGGTTTACCGAGGCCAGACCCTAAGACCTCCTGTTCTTCAGATTTTATTAGGCCAAAGTGAACTTTAAAAATCTACCGTGACAACCGACTTGGGGCTCAATCGCACATATACTGGTCTCCGAACAACAACCTAAAGCACGTGACCCACTTTCTTTGTTTCTTTGGTGTCCTTTTTCCTTTTTTGGTTGTTATGCCACCACACAGTTAGCCCTCCAATTACATCAGGAGCGCACAAATGGTGTGCAGTAAGAGGAAAGCGTGGAAGCGCCCGGCCCGAGGACACTCCCGCAATGGACCTTGGACTTGAAGACATATGCATACACATGCAAGTAAACAAAAGAGAAATAGAATAAAACACACATCCATAAACATGGAACATGAATGAATAACACACGCCCAAAACAGCAATTGATTTTGCATTTTATCTTATTCATTTAATTGCTTCTGTGTATGTTTGATTGTTTGAGTCATGTATTCAAATTATTATTGTATCAAGTTTATTCATTTATGTTTCTTCATTGTTTTACTTTTATTTGTTGATGTTTGACAGGTATTATACTGATTATAATTGTTATTGATTTGATGTTTTGGGGATTTATATTTGTATTGTTTTATGTTGATGTAATATGTATATTTATGTAGACATACATATGTATTACCCCCACCACGCAATCAAATCTATTCCTGAAACTGATATGCTTTTTCTATGTCGAAACTCAGAAAGTTTCCACCTCGATACGGGGGGGGTTTCACGCTTTACAACACAAAACATTTCTTGAACAGGTTCATTCCGCACGTTCATCGTGCACGGCCGACGCACGGCCCCTGAACGGGTTCGAAAACGGTCCGAACTTGATGGCAAATGGAATAGAAGACGTTTTGCTGACAACCTGACATGGAAATTCCATCTTTTTCTCAGCAAACCGGTCTCGGCCCGGTTCGCAAAAGTTACTGTTAAATGGGTTTACGGAATGCAATTTCCTTAGGAATAAGGAAAAAGTATATCAGAATTGGGAATCAATTTGACTGTGTGGAGGGGGTTATGTTTCGTATTCATTTGTTCATATTTATTCTTTTTATTTTTATTTTACGGTCGTGGCGTGAACTCACTTTCTTTTCTTCCACTTTCATTATTAACCCTTTTCGTGAACCTTAAAAAGGAAAAAAACAATAATCGGCCCAGAATAAAATCGGCCCAGCGCTGCGTCTTCCCCTGGTACAAAAAAGATGTCCGGGACGGGAAATCCCAGCCTTTGTGCGGGAATACGATGACATTCCCTGTAATTCTTAGGAAATCAGTCGAAAATGAAACTTGTTTGCCAAGAAAAAGAGTTTGTTGCAAGGCAAATGTCGGGAAATGAGCAGTTCGGCAACAACAGCTGAGAAACACAAGGTGCGAACCTCAAAAATAGTCCATTTCTCTTAATATATATATAATCCGTGCTGTAGTGAATCTCAAAAACATCTCCTTTCTATTGATATTGATGACCAGAGTTTAATTGTTTTTTCAGTCTCACCCAATCCTCATGACTCAAACACGGATGATATATACCAACATACGTTTGAGTCTCAAAACCGGAACGGACGCTCTACCAAAGTTCATTCCTGTTTTCGAGACTCTGGGTGAAAAAAAAATGGACTTTTCCTATGCTGGTCGAAACCATATGTTCTAGGTGTGCCAGGAATGCGAACAGTAATAATAACAAATCTGCATAATTTGTGAACTGATATTAAGACCCTCTGAGACATATTTAGTGAAACCTGGTATTTTTGAGATTCCCAAGCGGATTTCTACTGCGCATGCTCTATTGTGGCGCATGCTCTGTTGTGCAGGTGCACAGCGGCGTCTGCTCTCGGCCATCTGCATTCAATTTGTGTCAAGAAACGAGGTCATGACTCCCGCTCATTTCCCGACATGCGTCCCGCAACAAACTCCTTTTGAGAGAAGAGTTTTTATTCAAAACTGATAGTGGGTATCCCAAGGAAACGAGGGTTACTTTATTAACCTGGCAACCCCTGAGGGTTTCTGTATTGACCTTAGCAACCCCTGGAAATCCCCTTCTTTTCTTTGCACAGGTCACTTTTGAGGTGGAGACCACACCATCCCAAATTGCTGGAATGCAAGTTATCAAAATCACACAAATGTGGGTTGGTGTCAAAAAGACGGGACTGCCTGTGGTGTGACGTGGTGTGACGTGGCGTGACGTGTTGTGATGTGACGTGACATGACGTGCTGTGATGTGATGTGATGTGGTGTGGAGTGATGTGGTGTGACGCGGAGTGGCTGTGCTGTGATGTGGCGTGGCATCCTGTATTCTGACGTGGCGAGATGTGGCGTGACGTGCTGTGATGTGACGCGGCGTGACGTGTTGTGATGTGATGTGATGTGGCGTATTGTGCTATGCTGTGCTGTGTTGTGATGTGGCGTGGAGTCCTGTGGTGTGATGTGGTGTGACGTGCTGTGATATGACGTGGTGTGGCGTGGTGTGATGTGATGTGATGTGACGTGGCGTCCTGTGGTCCGTGCTGTGCTGTGCTGTGATGTGGCGTGACATCCTGTGGTCTGATGTGGTGTAACGTGGTGTGATGTGCTGTGATGTGACATGCTGTGATGTGATGTGACGTGGCATGATGTGCTGTGCTGTGCTGTGTTGTGATGTGGCGTGGAGTCCTGTGGTGTGACGTGGTGTGACGTGGCATGACGTGCTGTGATGTGATGTGGCGTATTGTGATGTGATGTGATGTGATGTGGCGTGGCGTGATGTGGTGTAACGCGGAGTGGCTGTGCTGCGATGTGTCGTGGCGTCCTGTGGTCTGACGTGGTGTGACGTGGCATTACGTGGTGTGATGTGACGTGGTGTGACGTGGTGTGATGTGATGTGATGTGGCGTGACGTGATGTGTTGTAACGTGGAGTGACTGTGCTGTGATGTGGTGTGTCGTCCTGTTGTCTGACATGGTGTGACGTGGCGTGACATGCTGTGATGTGACGTGTCGTGACGTGGTGTGATAAGATGTGAGGTGGCGTATTGTGCTGTGTGTGCTGTGTTGTGGTGTGGCGTGGAGTCCTGTGGTGTAACGTGGTGTGACGTGGCGTGACGTGCTGTGATGTGACGTGGCGTGATGTGCTGTGCTGTGCTGTGATGTGGTGTGGCGTCCTGTGGTCAGTGCTGTGCTGTGCTGTGATGTATCATGGCGTCCTGTGCCCCAACGCAGTGTGACGTGTTATCTTTCAGCGCTGTGATGTGACATGGCGTGACGTGGTGTGACGTGGCGTGACGTGGCATGATGCGATATGATGCAGCGTATTGTGCTGTGCTTGCTGTACTGTGACATGGAGCCCTGTGGCCCAACGTGGTGCGACGTGGCGTAACGTGCTGTGATGTGAGGTGACATGACGTGCTGTGCTGTGCTGTGATGTGATGTAGCGTGATATTGTGTGACATTGTTATCTTTCCGCTAGCATTGGCTGCCAACTGACGTTGTGAGCTCGTGGCAATGCTATCTTTCTGCGTGACAGTGACAATTGACGTTGTGAGCTATTGGCAATGTTATCTTTCCGCTAGCATTGGCTGCCAACCGACGTTGTGAGCTCGTGGCAATGCTATCTTTCTGTGTTGTCCTGTGATGTGATGTAGCGTGATGTTGTGTGACAAAGTGTGATGGTGCCGTGATGGTGCCAACCAGCGTTCTGGGCGTTTTTGGCAGTGTTCTCTTTCAGCGTGATGGTGCCTACCGACATTTTGAGCGCTTTTTCGGCAATGTTATCTTCCAGCGTGACAGTGCCCCTCCCAGCGTCGTGATCATGTTCCATGGGGCTCTCAATCTGCCTTTCATCTTTTCCTTCCCCTATAACTTGTATGAGATCAACGCATGAATTGTGGCATCACATCTCGTATGAGATAGCCGCATGAATTGTGGCATTACATCTCGCTGGGTATATGCATCCCCTTCCTATAGGATGCACGTATCCCAACTCAAAGATGTATTTCTTCGACTCGAGACCTCGTTGAACCAGGTACGGATCGCTGGGATTGTTGACCCCTGAACCATTGATTGTTAACGACCCGATCCCGCCACTGCACCTTACCCCTAAACAATTATCTGTTTGCCTTTTCTTTGTCACGCCAGAAACTACCTTTCAGCATCTCTACATCCTGACTCCCTTACACTGTCCGCAGAACACCCCACCTTCCATCTCTTTCACACCTCCGTCGACCCCCCCCCCTCACTCCATTCCAGAAAACAGTAACCTCTATCCTTTGAGTCATGCGCATCTGTCACTGTTTGATGGAGATGCCCTTCTGTCGTGCACAATCACGTAAGTTCCCATTTTGTACAAGGTGTCACCTACAAGGTTAACATCCACATGTCCGTGGTTCAGTACCGTTTCGACGTTCGAGTCAATGGAACTACTTTCCATTTTCAGGTAGGGATTGTCGGGTCGTCCAACTCCAACGCGGATTGTTGTCAACCTGGTCCGTATTCTGACAACAGGGGTTCCAACATTGTCTACCATTTTCTCCCTCCACATCTCCCCATCCCCACGTATTCCCTTGAGAATATGTTCTTGCTTGTTTTCTCTCTTCTTGGGAGAGGTGCGTGCGCCCAGCGTGTGTGCCGTCTACAGCGCAAGTGAATTGTGTTGTTTGTGGTGGTTGGTCTGGCGAACCTACAACTCGACGATCCGGATCTATACACATTGCGACTGCGTGTGTAGTGATGTTGCGTGTGTACTCATCCTGCGCTTGATTTGTTGAGGGTAGACCAAACCCGATAGCCGCAGGGGGTCGATGACGCGCAACAGAACCCTTTCTCCACACAATCTGTATAGAGAACCCTTTCTGTGATGTGCACGTGCGAGCACGCAAAGATGAAGGAGAAGGCGTTCTAAGAGAAGTGATTCTAGGTTCGTCTTCGCACTTTGTGCGAGCCGTTTGTGAGAAGTTGTTCTCCGAGAAGTTGTCATCCGAGCCCGGCTGTTTGAGTCAAGCTGTCCTCGAGAAACCATTCTCTAAAAGACCGTTCTATGAGTCCCAACCAAGAAGTTTTCCTGGTAGAAGTTGTTTTACGAGATGTGATTCTGTTAGAGGTCGCTCTGAGGGAAGCAGTTCTGCGAACGGCCATGACACTCCAAGAACGTGTTCTGGCTGCGCGAGCGCCCAACCCCGAAGGCGCTACTCCTACTCTCTCCACACGTATTGACAAGCAAGACCATGCAGACAGGGTTCCCGACTAAAGACCAATGATCATAATTAACGAATAATGATGAAAACCCTGGCGAAAGTGGGGGCCACAAGCAATAGCTTGTGGTGGGCCCTCAATGGTGTCAGTCTGCTATTTGCCTGCAGCAAATACGGCACAACGGTGCACGAGAGCCCATATACAGGCATGATTCTGTTCTCGGTCTCCTCTGCATTTTGATATTAGGAACATATAGCAAATTCACTCGCAAAAATAACTTCCCAGCGCTCGGCGTTTGTTTTCCGCAGCCTTGCTGTGTCAAGATCACGTTTGAAAAACTATCAACGAATCGTTTCGTTTCCACAACAAAAAATTCGATGAAAAGCGTTGTAAACTGGATTCCACTGAGAATCCGCGTTCGTTCGAGAAATACCCAACCCCACCTTAAGACCCTGCCTCTCAGGTGGATGGAGAAATCACACTGTGGTCGAACACGCGTGTAGTAACATGTAAATATCATGTTTTACAAAAAACAAAATGAGGCCCCACCTACCAACCATGACTAGCATGCCTGCCAACGCACATGCTCGTCTTCCTTACATGCTGTTGACATTGATATTGCTGCTGTGGAACAACATTCCACTTGCGAGAGTATTCAAGAGAGCGCCCATGCACTGACACGATCACAAGGCAGGTTAGGTGACAGTAGTGGGTTTTCCGTTCTCCGGGTGATCAGACCCCAAACCCTTTGTTTGTTCCTATCCTGCTTCTGTTTACATGCACCTTACTCTGTTTTACCTCGGCATGATTCATTCTGTCCTACTTCAACAACATGACAGGCCTACACATACTCACGCACATATTGATACACACACACAGACGCACATACAAAGATGCACGCCCAAAGACACAGCCAAAGATTCGTCACACAAACATAAACACACGCACATACACGCACCACAGTGTCTTACCAACAGATACGCACTGACACATACAAACACGCACTTATACACACACACATTTCTAATATGCAAGCCTTTGTGATTCCAATCTCAGAAGGTTGGGTAGATTTTTGTAACCAAGGGTATCAGACAGACTCTCACCCACACTATTTGCGTGCATCCATTGTGTCCTCTTGTCCCCCCCCCCCCCCCCCCCCTTTTTCCCCCCCCCCCCCCTCTCCCCCGGGTCCCCCGCACAACACCACCCGAAACGTAGGCTT